>Ga0308157_10008141_pt1 | contig 12003 bp, 8 predicted proteins | sample PhyBR1_FD_201035 | JGI IMG/M metagenome (GOLD analysis project Ga0308157, IMG submission 201035) | Phyllosphere microbial communities from UC Gill Tract Community Farm, Albany, California, United States - DLSLB.R1 | ecosystem: Host-associated > Plants > Phyllosphere > Unclassified | place: USA...
AACCTTTTTATCGACCGGATTTTAGCAGAAGTCGAGATACTGGAGGTTCTGGTTTAGGATTGTTTATCGTACAACAACTTTTTGAAAAATATGGCTGGGAGTATTCATTCAAGTCAACTGCTAATTCAAGGATGTGCTTTTCTGTCATTTTTGTTGAAAGCAGCTAACAACCAAATTGCACAACTGCTATTTGCCAGGGACTTTGATTTTTTATTTTTACACACTCAACTGGAATGTACAAAACCACACTATACCATACCACTAAATAGTAAAGAACAACCCCATCCAAAAACTCACAATGTACTAGAAACTCTTGTAGAAAATTTAGTCCCTGGTGAGTAGCAGTTGTGCAATCAGGTTGTTATATAAAGTAAGAAAACAAGCGGTAATGATTTATGTGGACCGAAAAAAATTTGTTCTAATTTAAAAATAAGGACAGCTCATAAAAATGACAGTTGTATCGTAAACATAGATATTTTTATATTATATTGTCTTTGAGTACATGGAAGTGGATAACTAATCAATTATTTTAATTGTATATCGTTTTATTTCTTTACTAATTTTATAAGGGAACCAATTTGAACATTTTCCAATTATTTGAATGAAGCATTTAAAAACTCTAGGTAAAACAATATCAATTCTCTTTCTGTTTAGTGAGATAATTGTATAGCTTCTTAGCAGCTTTTTTCAATTACAATTTGTAGCACTCAAATACCATTATATTTGATAAATTGTATTGTACTTAAATTGGAAGACACATAAATCGTTATTTATTCTGTAGTGATGTGCTATTAAGTAGTATTTTTTTGTTTAATAGGATATCGCTATTTTAATAATATTTAAGGTTTAAAAAAAATTAATAGAAATGATTGCACTAATTAAGGATAATAGTTCACAAATTAATTTGATTTATTTTCAATTTTGCAAAAAATTCTCAGCTATTGACACGTAGTATATATTATATGACTAAGTGACAGTAACTCGGTATCTTTTCAGTTAGTATATAAATATCGAAGCAAAAAGTATGGAAAATAAGTATTTTTTAACCTTTATATAGAATTAACATAAACACAGAATAGTAGATATTCTTTAAATTATATTATATTAAATAGATAGTATGATATCAGTTTACAAATTTTAAATAATGAGATAATTTTCACAGGTTCAACAGAAGGTGCAAATAATGATTTTTATTTGAAGTATATTTCGGATAATGTAAATAAAAACATTTTAAAAAAGATAAGGAGTGAAATGAGTCTTGAGATTTTGATAACGATTGCTTATCGATGTGTATTATTATACCTGAATCCTTATTATTAAATTTAACCAGTAGAGTCATAATATTCGATTCTTTCTTCTATAACAATGTAGATAATTTCTATTATTTGATATTGCAAGGTTTTGTTGTAAACAAACTATTGTCGTTTTATTTATTCTTAAATAAAAAGGAAGCGTTTACTTGACGGTGTTACGCGTGATAATAAATGAAGATTAAACAAATTTTAGAATAATATATCATAGTGTCACAGTAACTATTTTAATGGGTGATTATCAATACTTTGAAGTTTCTAGTTTGGTATTTCAATGGAAATTGATTAAAAAAGATTAATGAAGATACCTAGAAAGAGAAATTATCTTCTGAATTATTATTTGCTAAAACTATAGTATTAATTTCTTCAGGATCCAGTATTTCAGTCTTTCTATAAGAAGGTTTCTCTAATCAAACTAAAAAAAGATAGTGAAATAGAAATTTCGAATTCACTTTAAAACCTTGAATAAAATAGATCCGAGTATATCGAAAAAATGGCTTATCCGCTTAATAATCAAAAATGAATGGGATTCCAAATGAAACTATTAGAATATCTATTCTTGGTGAACAAGGAACCAAAGTAATTCGTATTCATTTTCCATAAGAAGCAAAAAGGGATTGGGATAAGTTGCCTAACAATCAGATAGCCAGTCAAATAGTTGAGAATAATCGGTTAATAACGAGTCGAACAAGAAAGAGAAGGTTTTAACTTTAGACGATAGCGGATTTTATGAAGGTCATAATAAAGAAATATCAGAGTAAATTAAAACAGATATAGATATATTTAAGAATGTAGATCGAGTCACAAACTCAGTTGAGTATATTGATGATTTAAATAATAATTCAGTAGACGAAAAATGTATACAGAACAACTTTATATTATATTCTTCATTAAAAATTCTCATCAGAGATTTAATTATTCAGGAAATAAACACGAGATTAATTTCGAATCAAATATTTTCACACTAACTGCTCTATTTATAAGTTCTGAGAATAGCAGTTTTTGAACGAAGTGAAGTGCATATTGAAGCTTCGATTATTTTTAACAGTTGGAGGTGGATTCTGTCAATTACAGTGAGAGATAAAACTTATCATTCACAGCCTCAACGCTTAACAAAAGTAGCAGGACAAATTAACGATAATTGAGGAACGTACAAATAAAAAATCGACGTGTAGATAATGAAGAAACTGAAAGTATATTATTGATTTCTGAAGAAATGATGGACCTTATTACTAGTAAGAATATGTAAGGAGTCAGTATCACTTTGATAATGAGAATAATGTAGGTTAGAGTACATTTTTTTAAATATCGCAAGCTTCTGGAACTAAATCTACAAACTATTAAACGACTTTTACACGGTATCTCAGTATAGTACCAGTAAACGAATAATAAAAACTGTGAAAAGAGACCTTTTCCTATTTTACGAAAGGAGAATATCTATCAATGAAGCCTTTGTTTGAGCATTTGATTTGTAAAAAAAAGATCCGGAGATGGTTTAATTTATTGAATCTATTAGAACAAGATGAATATGCAACGCTGAATACGCTTGCAAAAAAAACTAATTATACACGACGAACAATTTTAAATGATGTCCAAGAATTAAAAGCCTATTTTGATTGCTCGATTCTTTGGATTGGAGATGAAACAGGGTATCATTTTTCCTTACAAGATCCCAATACTTATGAACAGAAAAAACGTGCTTTATTAGCCGAAGAACAATTTTTTTTCTTTTTTGACTGCATTGCCAGTGGACAAGAACTATCTAATGCCCAATGGGCAAAAAAACTAAATGTGTCAAGTGCCAGTTTTGGCCGGATGAAGCATCAATTCCAATCTTTTTTAACCAAGCAGTACAAAGTTAAGCTAGATGCTAAGAACAACTTTTTTGTGGGGGAAGAAGTGACGATCCGTCAGCTACTCTATGATTTTTATTTTTCGTTGCCGGTCTATCCAGAGGTGGCTATAGAAAAAATCAAACAGTTATGTAAGATACAAACAAGAGTACAAAAAGGAGCGTGGCAGATAGATGAAAAACGAATGAACCAATGGATAGTTATTGCGCAATTAAGAATAACACAGAGATGCGAGCTAAAAAAAAATGAGGAAACTTCTCTCCAAAAAATGCTTGTACGAGCATTCAATTATCAAGTCACAATTTCGTTACCAAATCAAGAAAAAGCAGCACTATTTCTTTTATCCTTAAAGGAGGAACAGTTTCTTAATCCAATGCTACAAAAGAGGTTTTTAAGAGAATTTTCTCTGCCAAATGTCTCTTCTTATATGTTAATACAAACAGATGAGGAACTTGCTTCTCAGTTTCTTAGTACCTACTTATCATTAATGCACCTTTTTTTTCAATTATTGCCCTGTCATAAAAGTAGGGTTATTCGTCAAAAAGAGTTCTATTATAAATCTCTCTACGTTACCTATCGATTGTCAGGATCCAATGCACTAAAGAGATGGATAAAAAAGGAAGTAGAATCAGAATTACTCCAAGCTGGCTGGTTAGTCGTGAACATATCTGCATTTGATAAGACTTCTTATCAACATTTTCTTGAAGTGAGTAATCTCACGGAAATAAATCAGAAGGAAAGAGTCTTAAAGCTATCTCAGTTCCCCAGAAAAGAAGAGATACAGAAGGCAATCTCCCGATACTTCGCATAAGTATCATGGCATATTGTAATCAAAGACAAGATATATAATTAACAAAAGGAGGAACGGAATCGATGCGTCAACTCCAATTAGATTTTATGGTGAATTCTATGAGTACTAGATGGATTCAAATATTAAATAATATTGAAAAAGAACCGAATTTTACGCTTGTTGCATTATCGAAAAGACTTTCTGTATCACAACGGACGCTAGGAAAAGATATTAACGGCATTAAAGAGTATTTTGGGGAACATATTATCTTATGTGCTAAACAAACCGGATATAGATTTGAAGAGGTTAACCATGACTGCTATATGGACAAAAAGGCAGATTTGGTAAAATCGGAGATACTTTTTGCTGTAATTGGTCAGATTTTTAGAGGCGAATTAAAACCTTTTCAAGAACTAGCCCTTGAATATAACTACGGGGAAAGTTCATTTCGACGTTTTTTACTTCGGGCTGAAAAGCCTCTCAAATCCTATGATTTAAAACTTAGTTTGAATCCTGTCACGTTAGTTGGAGATGAAGAGAATATCAGGAAATTTTTTTATGATTTTTACTACTTGGGGGAATACACAACGCATACGATACAGCCACCCAAAATTATACACTCATTAATTCTGGAAAATTTATCCGATTATTTGGGCGATTATGAAGTTGGTACTGGGGTATCTGCTGCAGAATTTTATTTTTTGGTATATCTTATGATGAACCGAGTCCAGCAAGGAAAACTCGTGACCCTTACTTTTTTTAAAAAGCAAAGGATTACAAAAGCAAAGGATTTTATCATGCTGTATTCTCTTCGAGATTTGTTAGCTAACGCATTTAATATAAATATACCTAAGGATGAGTTTATCTGGCTTTATTTAATACTTGTGGCGCAGCGCACGATTAATCAGATTGAACGAGAACGACATTTTTACAGCCTATTTAATCAACGGCCTTTAATAAAATCAGTCGCATGGAAGTATTTTTCGAATTCTCAGTTTGAAGGCTGGGATCGTAAGATTCTCACCGATTTATTATCTTCATTTTTGGCTTCAAAAAGCCTCACCTACACTCTTCATCCTATTTGGAATAAGCAATTAGCAGAAGAAAGAGATCAAGCTATTGTGAACCACTCACAAGCCTATCAAACAAACCGTCAATTTTTACGCCAGCATCAGAAGGTGCTTGGATTAGGTGAACAGTTCTTTGAGGATGTCGTTGTCGAATTTACTTTGTTCACTAATCTGTTACTTAGAACTTATTATCCTAAAAAGTCTGTTTTATTTTTATTAGCAGGTAATTCTATTGTGGTCCAAACGCTTTACCAGCAGGCCAAGCAACGTATAGGCCACAATCATCGGATTCAATTACTTCCCTTGCAAGAATTGACGTCAGATCGAATTGATGCTGAGGAAATTGATTTAGTTGTGACGAATTATCGTCCCTATCTCTGGGAGTATTCATTAAAAAAAGATTATTTGTTGGTAAATACGATTCCAAGTGAGAATGATTGGACACGTATAACTAAGCAACTAAATCGGCACTTATACTAAATTTTTTCTTTGGAAAAATAGAAAGATATTTCTACATTATTTCAATAATACGGAAAATAAGGAGAATGCCGCATTCTCAGGAAATTATGAACCCAATCGTAGAAATAGAAATAATCTTAAAAGAAGAAGTAACCTTAAAACAAGATAATTATAAAAATGGAAGTTCAAACTTAAAGCGTAATTATAAGAGCGAAATATTTTCTAAACTTGCTTTATAAATAAATTAAACGATAGGTTATTAAAAAAGTATAACATATGCTGATTTAGTAGTGACTTGTGATTAAAAGAAGACATGGTAGTACTCTTTGTGAAAAAACTTATCCCTATTATGATGCGTTAAGACAATTATAAATACAAAATTATTTCTCGATTTTATTCGAACGTATTTACAATTCGTAAAATACTCACATGTGAGAGAAATGTTTATAGATATTTTTTCATTTCCTTATATTACGAAAATAATGGATTTTATTTAATGAAAATTTTAGGTAAAGTATCAGTTGCAGAGAGGATATATCTAAAAACCGATCTGTAAACATACAACCAAAATATGATGGGTTATATATCGGTTTGTAAAAGGAGGAGGGAAATGAAAAATGCAAAAAAACTTGTTAACAACAATATATTGTTACTTCTATGCATACCGTATAGGGTAGAAGCCGCCTTGATTCAGTCGACTGAGTCCGAAGGATCAATTCAGTTTTCAGGATATTACGAGCCAATCGGTACACCAGATCCACCACCGGTTTTAACCACCCAAACAGGCGGTAAGCTGCCGCAAACAAACACTATTGTGCAAAACCACTCACTGATTTTAATAGGTTGGTTAATCATTATTCTAGTTGTTATTATCAGTGTAAAAATAAGACTAAGAAAATCAAAAATAAAAGTTGAAAGAGGAAATCACATATGAAATTTATTCGGTTAATAAGTGTTACTGCATTATCTACTACCATTTTAGCTGGAGGCGTTCAAGTGTTTGCTGATGGAGAACAGAAAGAAACAAGCGAAGTCCGTAAAACGACAACCGAAGGTCAAATCACATTCACCCCAGGAAATGATGATACTGAAGTGGATAAACTACCAGAAGGTCCAGACGTAACAATCCCACCTATTACAGGACCAGATGGACAAAATAAAGGACCGTTAACGATTGCGACGGTGCCAACGATGAACTTCGGCTCACAAATTATCTCAACTACCGATAAAAATTACAATATGGTTGCAGAAAGACAACAAAAGGCAGGCACGACGGGCGCAGAAAACATGGTCCCTTATGTGAGTTTGGCACAAGTCCAAGACACACGTGGTACGAATAAAGGATGGAAACTAACGGTTAGCTTGTCTGAATTTGAGGGACCAAAGGATACACAAAATTCCATACTTAAAGGCGCGAAAATCACCTTATTTAATCCAGAACTAATTTATAGCGTTGAAGACCTTGAACAAAAACCCGAGGTACATGCTACGGGCCTTGAGATTTTACCCGGGGAAAAGGCTGTGCCAGTGATGACAGCGGCAGCTAAAAAAGGTGCCGGATCAACTTCCGTTGTTTGGGGGAACTACGCGACCATTGCACAACAAGTCACAGCGGGAGCGGACGTAGTCGAAAATGAAGCAATCAAACTATTTGTCCCAGGTTCAACTGCAAAAGATGCCGTGACGTATCGCTCCACACTGACATGGGAATTAACTACAACTCCAGAAAATCCAGATCCTAAGAGTATAGAAATCTAAAAAAAACAATTTGTTTATCAAATGACAAACTAATAGTATCACAGCACCTTGTAAGAAAGGATTCATAGAATGAAACCTACAAAAAAGAACGATAGACACCTGTGGATACTCGCTATTCTCTTCTTTTTCTTTCCGACGTCAGTTCAAGCAGAAGAAACGGCGCTAAATATTTATGCCACACCACTTTTTCCAGACAGCCAAGTAGATGAGGACAAAGGCTATTACGATTTGAATCTAGCCCCGAATCAAAAAGAAACCTTGCGTTTGGAGATTGGGAATACGAGTGCAGAACCCATAAGGATTCAGTTGACACCGCATACGGCGTATACCAACGTGTTAGGACACGTCGAATACGGCAAAGATGCCGAAGAAGCGGATCCAACCTTAACCCACTCCTTGGATGAGCTGATAACTACTTCCGGTGTCATTGAATTAGCTGGAAATGAAAAGAAGACGGTTGAGATTCCCTTACAGATGCCAGAAGAAGCCTTTGACGGCTTTTTAGCAGGTGGGTTACGCATTGCCGAACTAAAAGAGGAAACAGAAGAAACCAATGAAGGAGAAGGCGTGGCCATTAAAAATGAATTTGCCTATGTGGTTGGTGTGGTCGTCAGTAATAACAGAGACTCAGTGCAACCGGAGTTAGAACTATTAGATGTGTTTGCAGATCAATTGAACTACCGCAATGTGATCAGCGCCACTTTACAAAACTTTACACCCACTTTTGTCAATCAATTGGCGGTGGAAGCTACCGTAAAACGAGCAGGGGAGAACGAGGTTCTCTATAAGGCGGAGAAAGAAATGATGCAGATGGCACCTAATTCCAATTTCAATTTTCCAATTTCCTTAGAAGGAGACCGGTTTCGAAGTGGGAACTATATCTTAGAATTGACGGCTACTTCTGGAGACAATGAATGGTCATGGACGCGTGAATTTACGATTGAAGCTGATGAAGCCCGAAAGCTAAATCGAGAAGACGTAACGATTGATTCAGGTGTCAATTGGTGGATGATTGGAGCGATTATTTTGCTTATTTTAATACTTGGACTTGTGCTTTACCTGATGAGACAAAAGAAAAGAACACGTGAAAGCGAAAAAGAAGTATAGAGAGGAGGATTCCATGAGAAAGCTAATGAAAAAAGGAATGCTCGTTTTAGGGACGACGATTCTTATTCTACATGCATTCCTCCTGCCAGTAGGCAGCGTCTATGCGGAAACTACGGAGAAAAAAGAAGCGGGGCAGATACAGAAAGAAGAACAGTTGGAACTTCCAACCATGAAAAACTACCTGGAAGTGGAAGAAGAAAGCGAGCCTCGCTTTTATTTTCCTCACTCTCGCCTGCAAGGAACGGTTGAAGCGCCATTGAAGGTGACCTTTTTCTCAGATCAAGAGGTGTCAGAGGCAAGGATTACTCTTTCGAAGGAAGCAAAGCTGGGAAAAGATCAGTTACAAGCTGGGATTACCATCGATCAAGAAGAAGAATCAGGTGAATGGGTGATTCAAGCGGAGCGTGCGCAACAAACGTTTGTACTTCCTGTGGTATTTGAATCTGAAGGCAACTATGAGGTGTCGGTCGAAGAAGCAACTGCGACACTTGAAATATCGAAAAAGGAAGAACCGGAGACTGAAGATCAATCAGAAACGAATCAGGATTCGTCTGATGAAGCAAATGAAGAGACGAATACAACGAAACAATCAGAAGAAAAAGAAGCGCTTATAGCAACCGAAGAATCGAATGAAGAATCAATTCCTTCTAAGAACAAAAAATTCGAAAAGACAGTCTTTGAAGGAAATACGGCAGAAGTCGCAACAATGGCTGCATTTAGAGAAGCAGTTGCAAATCCTGAAGTCGGAATTATCTCTGTTCAAGCGAGTTTAACTGAAACTACAGCAAATATCATGACGATCGATCGACCAATCAAGATACAAGGAAACGGTCATACGCTGACTTTTGGTAACAATAGTTTTTATTTTCAATTAGCAGAAGTGAGTGAACCAATGACCTTTCGGATAGAGGACGCAACAATCACAAAGACTGGCACTACTCCTTTAGTCAATGCAACAACGCAAGTTAGTCGCAATTGGGTATTAGAAATAGAAGATGTAGCAGAAGTCAACGCAAATACGATGCGACTTGCTTCTATGCCAGATGGAACGATTATTTTTACAGGTGGGAACTCCAATTTTACGCGGATAATTTCTTCTGCGGCTTTTATTGAAGCAAAAGAAGTCAAAGCTGTAAATCAAGCACAAGTGACAATTAGCCGAGGTAATATGACTATCTTCTTTTCTTCAGCCCTAGTATCGGCGCCAAAACTTGTAATAGAAGCTGGCTCAGCAATTACGATTATGACAACTGGTGGGACGGCAAATACGATCGATTTAAGAGGAGAAAAATCCGAAATAGCTTTACAAACAAATGGGAAGTTATCTATAAGCACGTTTGGAACTCCAGCAACTCCGACCATTACAACAAATAATGCTATTATACTCAGCGGCGCAAGTCCTAAAATTTCGGTTAATTCAGCTAGTGAGCTAACGGTTACAAGCACGGCTGCTAAAAGAGGCATATATCTATCTGGAAATAATCCTAAAATAATAGTTGTTGATTCAAAATTATCTGTGACCTCTGCTACACACGCAGCAATTAGTCTAATAGGTAGTGAGCCATTGTTTTCGGCCACTAAAAGTAATAGTGACATTCGCTCAACAACAGGAGCGACACTTGCCTTGACTGGTGATTCACCTAAAGTTGATTATGAGGAGGGGACCGGGAGTTTTACAAGTACTACAGGTCAAAGAATAAACTTAATTGGCGATAATCCACAGTTGTCATTAAATCAGACACAATTTTTTCTGACAGCTACTACAGGTCGAGGTATCTACTTACAAGGAATAGTTCCACAGGTATTAATGAATGAGAGTAGCATTGAAATGACGGATACTGATCCTTCTCAAGCAATGATTTTACGAGGAACAGATGCGTTACTTTCTTTGAGAAATAAAAGTGAGATGTCCATCAATGGTGGTGGAACTGGGACGTTAGAAAACGTTGCAATAGGAGACAATAATGCGCGTCCAGAGCTTTCCGTTACAGGTGGCTCAAAGTTGTCCGTTACAACATCCAGTGCTACTCGATCTCCGACAGACACTTTAAATAATGCTATTCATTTAAGAGGAGTAGAACCAAAAATAAATATTACCAGTGGGTCAGAGCTCAAAGTTTCCGTAACTTCTAATGCACGCCGCGGGCTATATTTAAACGGTACAAATGCGGAAATTAATTTAAATGACAGTCACTTAGATATAAATACAATATCCGGTCGAGCACTCAATCTCAATGGAGAAAGTAGCACGCTAAATGCTAATAAATCAAATCTAAAGCTTAATACTACAGAGGGTGCAGGTATATCTCTATCTGGACACAATGCTGTAGTTAATGCGCAATCTAGCCTTATAGATTTTAGTGGGGCAACTGGTTATGGAGTAGAAATCGTGGGTAACAAACCCAAATTCCTTTCATCTGATAGTGAAATCAACATCAAAAATATGAGGTCAGCCAATGGAGTAACATTGAATGGGCAAAATTCTTTTTTAGAATTGACTAATAACAGTCAAATGTCTATAGATGGAGGAAACGGCATACATGAAAATATCTTAATCGGAAATGGGAATGCTAATCCATCATTAAAGGTAACTGATAACTCAAACCTATCGATTAGAGCACAGAGTACCTCAAACACTGCAGCAATTGACAATAATAACTCCATCCGAATAGCTGGAGCCTCACCAATATTAGAGGTCTCAAAAAATTCTAAAATATCCATTGATGTTTTATCGGGTGGGCCTAGAAGTATTTTTATGAATGGGGAGTCTGCCGATTTAAAAGTGGAGAATAATTCTGAAATTATCAGTAAGAATTTATATGGTACTTCTATTGGAATGAGCACGACTAATGCGCAGCTTACAGTAGATAATTTTTCGAAAATAGATATTGAGAGTTCTGCGAGAAGAAACAATTCTTTGATTGACATTACTACGGGGTCAAATGATGTTTATATAAGAAATAATTCATCTATTGCTAGCAAGCACGTAGAGTTTGATAATCCTGGTACTAATACTCGAGCACTATCTATGAGTGGTTCTAACAATAATATTATTATTACAAGTGGTGGAAATCTCCACTTAAATAATAGGCATTATACCAATCGTCCTAATAGTGGCTCTGTTTCATCAAATTATTCTACTATTTATCTTGGGAATGGAGAGAATAATTTTAGTATCGATAATAATAGCGCAGATAGAGCTAGGTCACAATTACGTTTAACGAATGATTATGCAGCAGCTTTGTATTCTGACGGTGGACATCTAAAATTTAATCAAAAAGCGGATACTATTTTTTATGCTGAAGGCTCTTCAATTAATACTCGTGAATGGGGGGTTTTCGTAGCCCAAGACACTATGGAATTCAATGTACACTCCCCGTACTATTTTGATTTTAAAAACGTCAGGAAAGATGGAGGTGATATTTTCGGAACTAAAAATGGATCTAGCTTAAATATAACAGATACTTTTTTTTCCGCATGGGCCACAGGAAGTAAGTTTGATGATAATCCCAAAATAGGTTTCTTTGAAAAAATTGATGTCGCTTATGAAGGAAGAGATTTTGTTTCCGCATCTTCGAGTAATAATCTGAACCTAACAGACTCTTTACCTGGACTATCTGGAAGAGTATCCAGAATATCTGCTAATAATTCAGCTC
>Ga0308157_10008142_pt1 | contig 12003 bp, 12 predicted proteins | sample PhyBR1_FD_201035 | JGI IMG/M metagenome (GOLD analysis project Ga0308157, IMG submission 201035) | Phyllosphere microbial communities from UC Gill Tract Community Farm, Albany, California, United States - DLSLB.R1 | ecosystem: Host-associated > Plants > Phyllosphere > Unclassified | place: USA...
CTGGAATAATAATTAGCCATCAGGTCGTAGAAGTTATACTTAAGATAAATATTGGTCGTCTGTTCCAACGTTTCTTTTGGCAAATTATTGATTATTTTGCCGGCCTGATCCAATTGGTTGCGATTGATCAGATATCTAGCGTAAACAATTTCAAAGTCAGGATCTTTTTTATAAAGCGTCATGACACTTTTTAAGAACTTGTCAACCAAATCATTTTGATCATCGTTGACAAGATAATATGAGAGATACAAAAGGTTTTCTCGTGCAAGTAAAAGGCTGCCGGATCTTGCAATATTCAGTATTTCAGATAGTTTTGAAGAAATATTCTGGCTTTTATTCTGTTGCAGAAGTTGTAATAATTGCATTATTTTTTCAGAGAGAACAAGATCAGTGTCATTGTACTTCAGTTTTTTATTTTGCTGAATTGCAATTTTCAAAGAATATAAAATACTTTTTTTTAGAATAAGAATATTTTCAGGTAGTTCATGATCGTCATTCGAAATTTTTTGTAGGGCTTCAGTAAGATTATTCTGGAAAAAAAGCGATTTTATTTTAAGGTATTCCAGTTGCTCATTTTCCTCCTTACTAAGAGAAAAATTTTTTTCAAGATAATACAAAGCTTCCATTGATTTGTCTGGCTTTATCGTCATCTCATACACCGCTTTCTGAAATAATTGCCTTACCTCGGGGTTATTGCTTTTCCCAAGAACTGATGTGAAGACGATTAAAAAAAAAGCGGAAAAAAATTTTAGCACCCAATAACAAATTTGAATGTTAAAATTATGTTTTTATTTTCAATTATTGACTTAGCTGAAGGTGATAATCACTTTTTTTTAAAAAAGTAAAATCAAGTACATTATATTAAAAGATAAATGTAAAATGGATGGTCAAATATTAGTGTTGATAAAAGATGGGATAAATACTCTTTTTAGTAGCGGTTAATCCATCAAAGTAATTTGAACTAAATAAAATTTCACTAATAGCCAAAAAACACAAAAGTCAACAATATATTTGAAGGTACCGAATAAAAAAAATGTGATTTGTTTTACAATAGTGGATTTTATTTTAAAAATGTAGTCAATAATTGCAACTTAAAAACAATTATTCTAAATAAATAAAATGGCGCCACTTGTCTTAAAGTGGCGCCATTTGGCTGTTTGTGACCTCGACAGGATTCAAACCTGTAACCTTCTGAGCCGTAATCAGATGCGCTATTCAGTTGCGCCACGAGGCCTTGTTTAAAGGTTTGCAAATATAGTACTTTTTTGCTTTCTTTGGAAGATGAAACGCATTTTTTTACTCTTAATTTTATTTCTTTTTTCAATTTCCTGCAAAAAAGAAAATGTTCAAAAATCAAATGATAATATAACCATCTCATCACGAGTGAATTATATTGAGAATTTCGGCAACCTGACTTTGACTTCAGGAAAATTCAAAAATGTAATTCCGAGCAAAAATCTGCCTTTCAAAAAAGCAATGTTGCTAAATTCTAGCTTGGTTGGCTTCTTTTCTGAACTTAATTTAGAAAATAAAATCACCGGCGTCTCCAGTCCCGAATATATTTTCTCAGAAAAAATCCACCAATTAATCAACGAAAAGAAAATCCTAAACATCGGAAACGAACAAAAATACGACATCGAAAAAATCCTTTCCAACAAACCCGATGTCATTTTCACCAACTACGTTCCTAACTTTGCCAACACCTACGAAGTCCTGAAAAATAACGGAATCGAACTCATTTTCCTAGACGACTTTATGGAACAAAATCCATTAGAAAAATCAAAATATCTTTTGCTCTTCGGAAAGTTGTTCGGAAAAGAGAAAGAAGCCGAAAAAGCCTATCAAAACATCGAAGACAATTACAGAAAAATCCAAACCTTAAGCAAAAACTCAAAATCAAATTCCCTAGTTCTCTGCAACGAGATGTACGGAAGCCAATGGTTTCTGCCAGGCGGAAATTCCTTCGTACCCAAGCTGATCAACGACGCTGGCGGAAATTACATCCTGAAAGACAACAAAGAATCTGCCTCAGTTCCATTAAGTTTTGAGGAAGTTTTCATCAAATCAAAACTAGCCAATTTTTGGATTAACATCAGTCCGCACAAAAACAAAAAAGAACTCCTGACGATGAATCCCAATTATGCCAAAATGGACGTTTTCAATTCCGGCAAATTATATATGATAAACAACCGCGAAAAAGACCAGGCCAACGACTATTTCGAAAGTGGCGTTGTGCGTTGCGACGTGGTTTTGAGAGATTATTTCAAGATTTTTCATCCAGAAGACGTAACTTTCCAGTCAGAACCGTTGGTCTATCTCAAAGAACTTAAATAAATGCAGGAACAAAATTACAAAGTCGATTTTTTCATCGGAATCATCCTCGTGGTCGGACTTTTCATCGGGCAATCATTTGCGTACGCCATTGGTTTGGGATTGTCGGCGTTATTCAACCAAGACATCAGCGAATCTGGCGGTTTCAACATCTTTATGTACTGTGCAACAATGCTCACTCCCGTTTTATTTTTCGACCTTCTAGTCGTTAGAAAAGAAAAAAAGAAACTCAATTTCGACTTTTCAACCAAACCATTTCGCGTTTATTTATTGATATTCCCAATGATGTTCGGGATGATGCTCGTCGCAGATTACACCACGCAACTCATCCCGACGGAAGGCGGAATCCTCGGACCCATTTACGAACTCTACACCAAAGAATTCGCAAAACTCCTCAAAGACCCAGTTGCATTGGTCATTATGACTGTCATCCTCGCACCAATCCTGGAAGAAATCCTTTTCCGAGGCGTCATAATGAAAGGAATGATAAACAACAAAGTCGCTCCAATCACTGCAATTATCGTCTCTGCGTTGATTTTTGGTGCCGTCCATTTCAATCCTTGGCAATTTGCGGGTGCATTTTTGCTCGGTTTGGTATTAGGTTTGGTGTACTACAAAACGAAATCTCTGCTGATGCCGATATTGTTGCACGCCTTCAATAACTTACTGTCCGCATTGATGATGATGTACTCGGATTCAGAAACTTTTTCCGGATTATTCAACGTAAACAAAGAACTTCTTCTTGTCGCTGGTGTGGTAATTTTTGCAATTCCATTTTATTTTTTCGCCATCCACAAGAATATTATTTATAAAGATTAAAATTATGGCAACTTATCCGTCTTCCGCTCCCAATCTTTTTGCCAAGGCTTTTCCAGCCACAAAAAAGGATTTCCGCTCAAGCCGGGTTGCGCTTCGCAAGGTTCAACATTTGTCATCCATACAAACTTTGTCAAAGTTTCGAACTTTCAAAAATTAAATCATAATCATTTATCACTTATCAACTATCATTTATAACAACATATGGAAATCCTAATCGCCACACATAACTTACATAAAAAAGAAGAAATCCAACAAATCCTCGGGCCAGAATTCATCGTGACATCACTCACAGATTACGACCTGAACGACGAAATTATCGAGGATGGAAACACCTTTCAGGAAAATGCCCTCATCAAAGCAAAATACTGCTTCGAGAAAACAGGAAAGGGAAGTGTGGGCGACGACAGCGGATTGGTTGTGGAAGCCTTGGACGGACGACCTGGAATCTATTCCGCACGTTACGCAGGAAACCACAACTTCAAAAAGAACATCGAGAAAGTTTTAGAAGAACTGAAAGATGAACCAAACCGTCGCGCTTACTTCATCACCGTTCTATGTTTCAAAGACAACGACGGCGAACATTACTTCGAAGGCAGGGTTTACGGAAACATTACTACCGAAGTTTTCGGCGAAGATGGATTTGGGTACGACCCGATTTTCATTCCGGACGAAAATAATCTGACGTTTGCTCAAATGTTACCAGAAGAAAAAAACAAAATCAGCCACAGAAGTGAAGCTTTGAAAAAATTCTTAGAATTCCTTAATTCCAAAGGGGGTGTCTTGTAATTTTTGTGATGTTTTCGTATCTTTACCCTTTTAATTTTCAATATAAACAAGAAAATTGAGTACATATCTTACAATTTTGGGATTCAACTCCGCAATTCCAACCATCAATTCCTCTCCAACTTCACAGTTTTTGGAAATGGAAGAACGTCATTTCCTCATCGATTGCGGCGAAGGAACTCAGGTTCAAATGCGAAAAGCGAAAGTGCGGTTTTCTAAAATCAATCATATTTTCATTTCCCATCTTCACGGTGACCATTGTTTCGGTTTGCCGGGATTGGTTGCCTCTTTCCGACTTCTGGGAAGAAAAACCCCATTGAATATCTACGGTCCGAAAGGCATCAAAAAAATGATGGACACGATTTTCGAAATCACAGAAACGTACAAAGGTTTTGAAGTCATCTACCACGAATTGGAAGGCAAAGAATCGGTAAAAATCTACGAAGACAAAAGGGTAGAAGTCTTCACGATTCCGCTCAATCACAGGATTTATTGCAACGGTTACCTCTTCAAAGAGAAACCAAAAGAACGCCATCTGAATATGAAAGAAATCTCAAAATACAAAGAAATTGAGATTTGTGATTTCCAGAATCTTCGTTTAGGAAAAGATTTCGTCTCAGAAGATGGAAACGTCATCGATAATGCATCATTGACGACGGACCCGCAACCTTCTGTTTCGTACGCATTTTGTAGCGATACGAAATACAAAGAAGACATCATCCCAATCATAGAAAAAGTAGACGTCCTCTACCACGAATCAACTTTCCTGAACAATCTGAAAGAAATGGCAGATTACACAGGACATTCCACAGCTTTGGAAGCCGCAACGATTGCCAAAAAAGCACAAGTCGGAAAACTGATTTTAGGACATTTCTCCAACCGCTACAGTGACTTAAGTGTAATGACAGATGAAGCCAGACAGATTTTCCCGAATAGCTTTTTGCCTAAGGCTCTGGAGACAGTGAAGGTAGGATAAAGCTTTTATTTAGCTTCCTTATTAAGGAAAACCCATTCTTCTGTTTCTGGGAACATATTAAACATTTCTATAAACTCAATAAACCATTTAGATTTTTGGAACTTAGAAATATTTATTGTTGAATGAAGTGAATTTGAATAATAGACTTGATTATTCAATCGAAGTTTAAATCGAATTTTTGTCGAAAAATCTCCTTTGTATTTTGGAGAATCTAATTCAATCATTTGATTTGGGTTAAAATTGATTTTTCTATCATAACTATTTCCACAAGTTGAAAATCCCCAAAACTCAATTGGTTTCCAATTCCCCTTCTTATCAATTGCTTCTTGGATTAAATACAAACTATAATCTTGCGGAACTAAAACTAGATTTTCGCTTGAAGAATTTTTTACAAAAATTGAAAATTTATCTTTGTCTTTTTGTTCAATAAAAATGTTGATATTTTCCAGCTTACTTGATTTCACAAACTTACTATTTATGCTATCATTCAAAACCGATTCATTTATAATACGGTTTTGGTTAAAATACATTTCATTCTGCAAATCCTGTGAAAAGACTTTTGAATTTAATCCTGCAAGGCAAAAGATTGAAAAATTTATAAAAGCGAAAAATTTCATTTTCATAGTAGTAGTTTATAATTCAAATATCTGAAAATAATTTCATCAAACCACATCAATACTCACAATACAAACCGCCAGCGAAATACAAAGCAAAGCCACAAAGAAAAGAATATCAGCGATGTTTTCTAACTTATCGGAAAGCTTTTCCTTTTCTGTCCTGATGGCAAGAAAAGATAAAGTACAACTCAAAGTCAAACAGAAAATGGCACCAACGGTAAATTCATCCAAATAAGAATGATGACTGAACTTCGTAATCTTTAGAGAAGTGATGATGACCAAACAAAATCCCAGAAGATTGGTGGAAGCATTCAGAATGTGTGGTGCAGTTTTTTTCATTGGTTCAAATTGGTAATTCAAAAATATTCATTAATTGTATGGAAAAAAATATAATTGATGAATTTTTATACTTTATAAAATTATCTTATTTTTACGAAATATCAAATCAATAAAAATTTCAGTAAAAAATTTTATATTTGTCAAAATTCAAAGTTATGCAAACAACCTACATAGAAACTCAGCAAATCTCATTTCAGGATTTTAAAAACAGCATTTTGGAAGACTACCGCTTAGGCAGGATTTCCCGCGAGATGTCCTACTTGGGAAGGCGCGAAGTTTTGACTGGTAAAGCAAAATTCGGGATTTTCGGAGATGGGAAAGAGTTGCCACAGTTGGCAATGGCGAAGGTTTTCAGAAACGGCGATTTCCGTTCTGGATATTATCGTGACCAGACTTTTGCGTTGGCAATCGATGCGGTTTCTGTAGAAAGTTTCTTTGCACAATTGTACGCTGACACCAGCGTGGAAAGAGAACCAGCATCTGCAGGAAGACAAATGAACGGCCATTACGCCACCAGAAGTTTGAACGCAGACGGAAGTTGGAAAAATTTAACTGAACAGAAAAATATTTCATCAGATATTTCACCAACAGCTGGACAAATGCCGAGATTATTGGGATTGGCTCAGGCTTCCAAAGTTTATAAATCAGTAAAATTCGAAGGTTCTGAGAAGTTTTCAAAAGACGGAAATGAAGTTGCTTTTGGAACAATTGGCGATGCTTCTACAGCTGAAGGTCATTTTTGGGAAACTTTGAACGCTGCCTGCGCTTTACAAGTTCCGATGATTGTTTCGATTTGGGATGATGGTTACGGGATTTCTGTTCCGACTCAAAACCAGAGAGCGAAAGCAGATATTTCCGAAATGCTTTCCGGTTTCCAAAGAAAAGCCGACGAAAAGCAAGGTTGCGAAATCATTCAGGTTAAAGCTTGGGATTATCCGGCGCTGATGGAAGCTTATGCAAAAGCTGAGCATTATGCAAGATACGAAAGCGTTCCTGTCGTGATTCACGTGACGGAAGTGACGCAACCACAAGGACATTCGACTTCTGGTTCGCACGAGCGTTACAAAAATGAAGAACGTTTGAAATGGGAATCTGAGTTTGACGGAATGTTAAAATTCCGTGAATGGATTTTGGATTATAGCATTGAAATCGAAGGAAATGAAGAATATTTGGCCTCAGTTGAAGAGTTAGATTCTATCGATTCTGAATCTAAGAAATTGGTAAAAGAAGGTCAGAAAAAAGCTTGGGAATCTTATCAAAAAACTATTTCAGATTTAAAAAATGTAGTTTTACCATTTGTAGAATCTATTAAAAATCAAAACGTTGAAGTTGCTCAATTAATTGAGAACTTTAATAAAATAATTTCTAAAAGCAAAAGAGATATTTTCCATTTGGTAAGACAGTCTTTATTAGTTACAAGAGCTCAAAACTCATCGGAAAGAAATGCTTTGAAATCGAAATACGAAGAAATCTTCAAAATCGAGAAAGATAATTATTCCTCGCATTTATATTCTCAATCTGAATGGAAAGCAACGAATGTAAAAGAAATCAAACCAATCTATTCTGACGCTTCGGAAGAAGTGGATGGTAGAGTTGTGGTGCGAAATAACTTCGATAAAATCTTTGCAAAATATCCACAAGCTTTGGTTTTTGGTGAAGATGCGGGGAATATCGGTGATGTGAATCAAGGTCTGGAAGGACTTCAAGAAAAATATGGCGAAGTTAGAATCGCTGACACCGGAATCCGTGAAGCAACAATCCTCGGACAAGGCATTGGAATGGCGATGCGCGGTTTGAAACCAATTGCTGAAATCCAATATTTAGATTATATTTTGTACTGTCTGCAAGGGATGAGCGATGATTTGGCAACCGTTCAATACAGAACAAAAGGAGGTCAAAAAGCACCGGTAATCATTAGAACAAGAGGACATAGATTGGAAGGCGTATGGCATTCTGGTTCGCCAATGGCAGGAATTCTTAACCTTTCAAAAGGAATTAATATTCTCGTTCCACGAAACCTTACAAAAGCGGCAGGTTTTTACAACACAATGCTTCAAAGTGACGAACCAGCCGTGATTGTAGAATGTTTGAACGGTTACAGACTGAAAGAAAAACAGCCAGATAACATAGGTGAATTCACGATTCCAGTTGGAAAAATCGAAGTGACTAAAGAAGGGAAAGATGTGACTTTGGTGACTTATGGCTCGACTTGGAGAATTGTTTCTGAAGCGGCAAATGAATTAGAAAAACTAGGAATTTCTGCAGAAGTAATTGATGTTCAGTCATTGATTCCGTTCGATTTGACTAATGAAATTGCGGAAAGCGTAAAGAAAACCAACAGATTGGTTGTGATAGATGAAGATGTGGAAGGTGGAACTTCAGCTTTTATTCTTCAACAGATTTTGGAAAAACAAAAAGCCTTTAAATATTTGGATTCAAGTCCGTTGACGATTTCTGCAGAAAATCACAGACCTGCTTTTGCAAGTGATGGCGATTACTTCAGCAAGCCATCTTCTGATGATATGGTTGAGAAAATCTACGCAATTTTCAATGAAAATAATCCACAGAAATATCCATCGATTTATTAACTGATACTTTAAAATAAACTAAATAAACCTTTTGAAGATTCTATTTTCAAAAGGTTATTTTTTTGTAAATCTTCCACAAAGAAATCCTCATTATTGTGGCGAATTTTGATATTTTCAAATGTTAATTTTCTATAGGCATAGCCTTCCATAAAGTCATTGTTATCACTCCATTGCTGAAGATCCATTTTTCTCATCCATCTTACAAAATGTGAATGAGAATCTGTACGAAAACTTTTGTTTCTTTTTAACAATGTATACTTCATTAGGTTAAAAAATTTTAACAAATGTACATAATCTTATTTATTTATATTATTAATTTAAAATTAATTTTAGATGGACAATAATGTGTAATAAAATTCTATTTTATTGTTTAAACGCTTATTTAATTTTTCAATAAATATTTTATTTGGAAAATAGTTATTTTATTTTCAATAATTATTGAAAGTTTAGGAAATTTAATTATATTTGTACAAGAATTTAATCCAAATAAAAAATGAAACTCGACGAAGCCAAAGAAAAATACATCCAAACCTGGGGAACTTTTGCCACCAGCTGGGGGATCAACAGAACAATGGCGCAGGTTCACGCTTTGCTTTTAGCAACTGGAAAACCTTTATCTACAGATGAAGTGATGGAACAGTTGGAAATTTCCAGAGGAAATGCCAATATGAATCTTCGAAGTTTGATGGATTGGGGAATTGTAAAAAAAGAATTGATAAAAGGAGATAGAAAGGAATATTTCTTTGCAGAAAAAGATGTCTGGTTTCTTTTCAAACAAATTACAAAAGAACGTAGAAAACGAGAAATAGAACCGGTTGTAGCATTTTTGGAAGAACTGAAAAATGTGGATGATGATTCAGAAGAAGCAAAAGAATTCATCAAGTTGATGGATGATTTTGGAAACGTGACCAACAAAATCAACAACATCATGGACCTGGCGATAAAAAGCGATGACCATTGGCTGGTTGGGAAAATCACCAACTTATTAAAATAGAAAGGAAATCATTTTCCTTTTTTATTTCAAGCTAATTTTCAAAAATTACTGAAAATATAAAAATTACAATACCGTGAAAAATTTTATAATTCATTTATTCCTCATCTTTTATTTCGGAAAAACAAAAAGAAATTTCTTAACCTTTTAAAATCCTAATGCTATGAAAACTTTTATCAAATATGATTTCTACTTTCAGCTTGCAGTTTATGTCATCTCTATCTTGTGGTCAAGTTTAAATGCAGAATTTCAGACAAATTTCGCAATCAGTCTATTTTTTATTGGATGTTCACAAACTGTGAGCTATATAATTAGATTAAATAAAGAAGAAAAAAATGCAATATTTAATATCTATACGATAGGTTATTTCATTTTTATATTATCGATTGCAATAATGATCGTTGCAAAACTTGAGTTTATCTTTTGGTTTACTGCAGTTCTAATCAACATTATGGCAGTATTATTTTTGATTTCAAGTTTTATTGATTACAAAAATCTAAAATCTGATAACCTTTAAAACCCAACACAATGAAAACTCTACAAAACCACATTCTCATTTACGACAAAGATTGTCCAATGTGTAATGTCTATTCCAAAGGATTTATAAAAAGCGGAATGCTTGATGAGAATGGAAGAAAAGCCTTCTCAGAAATCTCTCCAGAAATCAAAAATAAGATTGATTTTCACCGTTCAAAAAACGAAATAGCATTGATTAATACTAAAGAAAATAAAGTTATTTATGGATTAGAAAGTCTTTTAACTATTATAGGAAATTCTTTCCCAACACTAGAAAAAATTGCCAGAACAAAACCTTTGTATTGGTTTTGCCAAAGACTTTACAAATTCGTTTCTTACAACAGAAAACAAATTATTCCTGCAGCAAAAGATTTGACAAAGGACAATTGCGTTCCGGATTTCAATCTGAAATATCGATTGTTTTACCTTGCATTTGTTTTAATGTTTTCTGCTTATGTTTTGGGATTTTATAATCAACGTTTGTTTCCGGATTTTAAGAATAATTTCGGATTGGAGTTTTTCATTTGTTGTATGCAAATCGTTTGGCAGAGCTTGTTTATGGGGATTTATCTCAAAGACAGAATCTGGGATTATCTCGGAAATATGATGACGGTTTCTTTGATTGGAACATTACTTTTAATTCCAACTTTATTCTTTCATTTTAATCAGGTTTTCTATTTCATTTACTTCGGAATTGTAGTGTTCATTATGTTTTTGGAACATTTGAGACGATGCAGAATGTTGAAATTTGGGATTTTTCCAACGATTTCCTGGATGATTTTCAGAATCACTTTCGGAGCAGTTCTTTTGTACATTATATCTAATAATTAAAAATTAAACGAAATGAAATTCCTAACAGCAGAATGGCGAAAACTGGCCATCATCAATTACGAAATAAATCCGGAAGTTCTAAAACCATATTTACCAAAAGGAACTCAACTTGATTTTCACAAAGGAAAATGCCTGGTAAGTCTCGTTGGATTTATGTTTATGAATACGAAACTTCTTGGGATTTCTGTTCCATTTCATAAAAATTTTGAAGAAGTTAATTTGAGATTTTATGTAAAAAAATCAGAAAACGGAATTTGGAAAAGAGGCGTTGTTTTTATCAAGGAAATTGTTCCTAAAAAAGCTTTGAGTCTGGTTGCCAACACATTTTATAATGAGAATTATTGTACTTTGCCAATGACGCACTCAATTATTGAATCTGATAATGAACTTTCAGTTTCTTACAGCTGGCAAACTTCAAAACTGAATACCATCATTTTAAAAGCCGACAATATCCAGGGAGAAATGATAGACGGTTCTGATTTCGAATTCATTACCGAACATTATTTTGGATTTACCAAAAACGAAATTCAAACTTCTGAATACGAAGTTAAGCATCCAAAATGGAATTTTTATGATGTCAAAAATTATGAAATAAAAGTAGATTTCAAAGAAAATTATGGAATTGATTTTACTATTTTGAATACTGCCAAACCAACGTCAATAATGCTTGCAGAAGGTTCTGAGATTGAAGTTCATACAAAGAGGAGTTTAGAATTAGCTATTTAATTTAAAATTAAACAAAATGAAAATAATCATTGCAGCCGGAACCGGTTTCCTTGGCAAAAACTTAGAACAATATTTCCTCAATAAAAATTACGAAGTCAAAATCCTGACACGAAATCCAAACGTAAAAACGAGATTTTCTGGGACGCCAAATCTTTGGAAATTTGGAAAAACGAATTGGAAAATACCGATGTTCTCATCAATCTCGCTGGAAAATCTGTGGATTGCAGATACAACGAAAAGAATAAAAAAGAAATCTTTGATTCCAGAATCTATTCCACAAAAGTGCTCCAACAAGCAATCGATGAATGTCAAAATCCTCCAAAATTATGGCTTAATGCAAGTTCTGCAACTATTTACACACATTCAGAAACGCATCTCAATACAGAGAAAAACGGAATCATCGGCGACGATTTCTCAATGAATATCTGTAAATCCTGGGAAAAGGAATTCTTTAAAACCGAAAATCTTAGTGTCAGAAAAGTGGCT
>Ga0308157_10008144_pt1 | contig 12003 bp, 12 predicted proteins | sample PhyBR1_FD_201035 | JGI IMG/M metagenome (GOLD analysis project Ga0308157, IMG submission 201035) | Phyllosphere microbial communities from UC Gill Tract Community Farm, Albany, California, United States - DLSLB.R1 | ecosystem: Host-associated > Plants > Phyllosphere > Unclassified | place: USA...
AGCAGATACGTTGATCCAACTAACGGAGGAGAGTTTATAACAGAAGCATCTTTAAATTATGATTCTAATACGCAATCTTTCAGTGGTTCCTTTACTTTTAAATCCTGGGAAAATGGAGTAATGCTTTACAACTGTGCCAACACAATTAAGATATACAAATAAACACAAACCAATAACCCTAGTCCCGCATCAGCGGGATTTTTTATTTTTCAGGCTATTCAGCTTTCAGATTATTTCAAACGTAACAGGTTTTTGCCTGTACCCAACTTTTATCAAACATTAACAGCAGCCGATTTCCCGAGCCTTTTTATTTTTATTACATTTACAGAATAGACAAAACGATTCACAAAAATCAAGAGAAATTATTTTTAAAATGAAAAAACTGATTCTTATTCCGGCAATCGCCGCTTTATTAGTATCGTGTAAAACATTGAAACCCAACGAAAATAAAACTATGGAACAACCGCAAGATTGGAAACGCACCACGAATATTTATGAAGTCAATGTTAGACAATATACGGAAGAAGGTACTTTCGAAGCTTTTGAAAAACATTTGCCCAGACTGAAAAAAATGGGTGTGAAAACACTTTGGTTTATGCCAATCACGCCAATTGCGCAACTTAACAAAAAAGGAACTTTGGGAAGCCAATATGCAACTTACGATTACACAACCATCAATCCTGAGTTTGGAACTTTGGAGAACTTTAAACATCTTGTGGATGAAGCGCATAAAATGGGTTTCAAAGTCATCATCGATTGGGTGGCCAACCACACAGGCTGGGATCACGTTTGGACCAAATCACATCCCGATTGGTTTCTGAAAGATCCAGACGGAAGTTTCCATAAAGCCAGCGGAATGGATGACATTATCGAACTGGATTATTCAAAAAAAGAAATGCGTCTCGCGATGATAGATGCGATGAAATATTGGGTCAGCGAAACCAATATCGATGGTTTCCGTTGCGATCTCGCAAGCTGGGTAGAAGTTGACTTTTGGCAACAGGCAAGACCAGAAATTGAGAAGTTGAAACCTCTTTTCTTCTTAGGCGAATTTGATGAGTTGGAGTCGCCAGAATATGGTAAAGTTTTTGATGCGAGTTACAGCTGGAAATGGATGCATCTAACCAAAGATTTTTACCAGAAACAATTACCACTTTCTGATCTGAAAAACCTGTTGGAGCAATATTCCAAAATTGGAGATAATTCTATGAGAGCTTGGTTTACCAGCAATCACGATGAGAATTCTTGGAATGGAACAGAATATGAAAAATACGGTGATTTTGCACCTTCTTTAGCTGTATTTTCAGCAACTTGGAATGGCGTTCCTTTGCTTTACAATGGACAAGAATTACCAATGAAAACCAAACGTCTGGAGTTTTTCGAGAAAGATCCAATCCCTTGGACTAACAAATTTGAATCGGAAGATTTCTATAAAACTTTATTAACTTTAAAATCAGAAAATCCGGCACTCCGAGGCGGTGATCCTGCTGTGACTACATTTTGGGTCAACACGACAGCGAATGATAAAATCCTGGCTTATCTTAGAAAAAATGGAGAACGCGAAGTTTTGGTTTTGATTAATACCTCAAAAGATGCCGTCAATTTCAAACTTGAAGATGACAATTCGGTTGGAAGTTATAAGAATGTTTTCACGAATAATAAATCTGAATTTATCAAAGGTTCAGATGTAGGTCTTCCGGCTTATGGTTATTTGGTTTTCGAGAAATAGTTTTTTTAGTCTTCGAGAAAAGAGATTAACTTATTATCTTAAATAATAAAATCCTTTCAGATTTAGAATTCTGAAAGGACTTATTTTTTCTGAAACCAACAATTAGTAAGCTGCAGTAAAACGTTGCTTCACAAAATTATTCTGTTCCAATTCGTCAACCAAAGCAACTGCAACATCTTCCACAGAAAGGATACTTCTGCCCTCTTTATTGAAAACCGGATTTTCCAAAGCCGTTCTGTAAGTTCCAACTCTCACGCCAGCCGTGCCAGGATGCATCTCGATTGCAGGAGAGAAAAATGTCCAATCCAAAGTTTCGTTTTTCTTAATTTCATTCAGGTAATCTCTCGCTGCTAAAGCGCCTGGTCTGATGTCTGCCGGGAAATCCGGGCCATCTACCAATTGATTTCCATCGATGAACAAACTTCCGGCGCCACCAACGGTGATGAATCTCTTTACACCTGATTTTTCAACTGCACTTTCAATATTTTTAGAACCGTTTAGGAAATCGTCATAAAGATTAGGATTCGTCCAACCTGCGTTGAAGGTGTTGATGACCGCATCACTTCCTTCCAAAACTTTTGACAGTTCTTCAACATTGTTCACATCTGCGTTTTTTGCGGTTACATTTTCTCTCGCTTCTACTTTCGAGCTGTCTCTTGCGATGGCTTCTACTGCGTAACCTCTGTTTGCCAGCTCATTCACGACTTGTTTTCCAACGAAGCCTGTCGCTCCGATTACTGCTACTTTTTTATTCATAATCTTAATGTTATAATTAATTGTAATATATTTTGTTACATTTTAAATCAAAAATTTTTTCATTGGAATTGATTAGAAAAATCCGATAACTTTTTCTCTTTCAAAAATTGAAAAACCAAATCATTAGTTTCTCTGAATAAGAAATCAAGATTTTTATTGATGTCTTTTCCAACACTGCAAAGCGGACTCGGGTTTTGATTTTTTTTTCCAAGAACTTCTGAATTTCTCACCGATTCATAAATCTCAGAAATAGAGATTTTTTCAGGATTTTTGGCAATTCTTACACCGCCAATTTTTCCTTGTCTACTTTCTATTAATCCTGCACTTTTCAGATTTATCAATTCTTTACGGACAATCACGGGATTCACGTTCACACTCCCGGCAATCCAGTCAGATGTCAGCCATTCTTGCGGATCTTGAGCAAGAAGGGTAAGAATATGGATGGAAGTTGCAAATCTTGTGTTGTTCATAACAGTGCAAATATATAAACTTTTTTAAATGTAACAAAACTAATTACAATTAAAATTTAATAATTGTAATTAACCTTGATTTTGAATTAAAAATAAATATTAAATTCACTCAAGCAAATTACTTTCAATTTCTGAAAGAACTTTATTAATATCATAATTATTCCCGTTGGAGATGATTGCTATAGAAATTTTTTCTTTTGGAAAATAGGTTAGAACCGAATTAAATCCGTCAATTCCACCTCTGTGACCATAAGCAATTTTTTGTTTAAATGGTATTTCAAAAATTCCGTAACCAAAATTATCTTTCATCATAATCATCAATTCAAGACTTCTCCTTGAAATGATTTTTCCTTTGAATAATGCGCTTGCAAATTTTGTCAAGTCTGTTGGAGTAGAAAAAATGGCTCCTGCTCCTAAAGGAATAGATGGATTGGTTTGCGTTTGTTTAGCCCAGATTTCATTGAATTTATAAGATTGACTTTCATTAGTTTCATCAATATTATTTCCGAAATAGGTATTTTGCAAACCAAGTTTATTTATAATTTTTTCGGCTAAAATATCGAAGTAAGATTTATGATAAATTCTTTCTAAAATGTAACTTAATAAAACATAATTTGAATTACTATATTCAGCTTTGCTGTCAGGCTCAAAATCGCTACTGCCATTTGTGATGATTTGAAGCATTTCATCTTCAGACTTGGTCTGAGTATTCCATTCCAAAAAATCTTTATCATTGGTAAAATTATGAATGCCACTTCTATGATTTAGCAGATTCTCAATAGTGATTTTTTCTGAATTTCTAATCAAAGGAAAATATTCATTTAGTTTACTAGAAAACTTTATTCTTCTCTCCTCTACAGCTTTCAAAATCATAGCACTTGTAAAAACTTTCGATATCGAGCCAATGCCATAAGTCGTTTTATCATTTGGGCGTATTTGTTTTTCCACGTTTGCAAAGCCGGTTGAGTGGGTATATAAAATATCATCATTATCTAAAACTGCCACACTTCCCATAAATTTGTTGCTCTTCGCCAATTCATTCAAGTAATTATCAACTTTAGTATTATTAATTAATTGTGATAATCCTAATTGAATTCCGAAAATGAATAGAATCACAGAAATAATTTTTCTTACCATCATCAGTTATTTTGTTTCAATATCCACAATCTTTTTCCCCATATCACCAAGATACTGATTCATTATCGGTTCATAGATTTTGTAGCCATCCTCCACATTCGTGAAAATAATCAGACCTTGTTTTGTTTTTGGCAAAAGGAAAAATATCGTGTTGACGCCTTTATCAGAGCCACCGTGAGATAAAGCGATTTCATTATTTCCTAAATCATAAATCTCAAATCCGAGACCGAAATATTTGTTCTTTTTGGTTTCAACTTGTTTGGCTTTCATCGCTTCAAAAACTGTTGGAGATAACAATTCGTTATTCATTACACCTGCCATAAGCTTTCCATAATCTTCCACTGTTGTCATTAGGTCGTCGGCTGAACTTGGCTTGTCATTCTTTACAATATCTAAAGGTTTTCCATCTTTATCATAACCAATAACAATTCTGTCCGCATCCTTTTTTTCATTCCAAATGTAACTGGTATCTTTCATATCCAAAGGTTGAAAAATATATTCTTTAGCCAATTCTTCCAGATTTTTATGGAATTTATTTTCAATTGCTTTTCTAAGATATTCGAAGCCTTCACCGGAATATTGATATTTTGTTCCAGGCTCAAATTCGAAATTCAATTTTTTGTCCTTATTCATCCATCGCCAGTTTGGGAAACCGGTTTGGTGACTTAATATCATTCTTGTGGTCAGTTTTTTGTGACGAGAATCTCTGGTTATATCTGGGTCAATCCAATATTTGTCAAGCGATTCATCGAGATTCCATTTTCCGAGACTTACCAAGCGCAAAACCGTCATCGCAGTCACTGGCTTCGTCAAAGATGCGACATTGAAAAGGCTATTAATTGATGCGGAAGTTTTACCATTTTGAGTTCCATAGACATTTATTTGAGTCAATTTTCCATCCTCGATTACGCCTAATCCCAAAGTTGGAATGTTGTTATCTTTTAATAATTGTTCAATGCCATTATCAGTTTTATCCAATTTAGGATTACCGTGGTCATAGCTCAGAACATCGCTCATCATCCAGTTTCCGTTTTTCTTTGTCCAAACACTGGTAAATTTTGCCTGACCTCCCAATGCATCTTCTTTACCTTTTTCACGGATGTAAAACCGATGTTCTCCTGTTTGAATTGCGCCATATAATTCGCCATTATTATATAAAGGAAAAACCTCTAAACTATTTTCAATAACTTTTCGGATAGGTTTTTGGTTTGGGTTTCCGCAGATGTTTTGTTTCGTTCTTTCCAGGAATAATTTCTTGTCCTGAAAACCGCCATTATCGTGATAAAATTTCAAATTATCATCTACAGTTTTTTCCAAATAAGCAATATCGCAATTATTGAAGCCTCGCTCGAAGAAAAGGCTGTCTTGCTTTTTGAGTTCAATAAATAACGGCGAATTTTTATCGATTTGAGCTTTCAGATTTCCAATGGAAAGAAATAAAATAAAAAAGAAAATCCCGAATTGTTTTGTCATTGTTTTAATTTTGACAAAGGTTCAGAATAAATTTATTGCAAGTCAAAAAATGAGCCCGACAATAACCCGACAAATCCCAGACTGGATTATATCATATTGAAATTCAGTCTGTAACGAAGGTTTTGTTTTTTATCAATTTCATATGTATTTCTCAAAATAATAAAAACATTTGCTAATGTTAAACCTACCATTGTTATCATCACAGATTCTTTTCCAAGTTTTAAGAATGCAACAATGAGAAAAATAATGGGCGCAATAATGGCTATAATAATCTGAAGCGAGATGATTTGTTTAATGATTGGAGACTTCTGTTTTGAAATCAACATTATCAACAAAGGCAGCAGAAAATTAGCAATCGGAAACCAGCAAAACGGAAGTGAGGAGAGATTGATGATTTTGGTTAAAGTCAGATTTTCAATCGGATTATTTTTTAAATCTAAAACAGATTCTTCAACCATTGGATTTCCTAAAAGTGGTTCTTCAATTGGATTTTCCTGAATTAATAAATCAGTTTCTAAAACGCCAAGGTTTAAAGCTAAAGTTTTTAAAGTATAACCTTTCGGTTCTGTTCCGGCTTCAATCCGTTGAATTGTTCTTACAGAAAGCCCCGACTTTTCCGCCAATTCTTCCTGCGTTAGATTTTGTTTTTCTCTGATTTTCTTTAATTCCGACATCTGATTATAAATGATGAGCGATAAATGATGATTGATTTTGGAAACAAATTTACAGATTCCTAAGTTTTAATTCTTATTTCAACAAAAAAACCTTTCAAATTTGAAAGGTTTTATAAAATTATTATTGATGTATTGAACACTAAGTGGAGAAAGATTTTTTTAAATTATTCTGTTTTAAGTTCACAAAGGCGTAAAACTTAAAAAAGTCAAAAATAACTCTTCTGATTATTTCATACTCAAAACTTTGTCGACAACGTAAACCGTATTCCCGCGCCAAGGTAAAGTTCCGTGATATTCTTTGTAATGCAAATCGAAATATTTCCCACTATTCATTTCCAATTGTTTGAAAACAGCTTCATTTTCTATTGAAAACTCAAATTGGTTACTGCCAATGGGCGCACCAGGTTTTGAAGCTCCAAATCCTTCCTGAATCAATTTTCCTTCGTAGGTTTTGAAAAGATTCCCTTTATTGACCGCATAATTGAGATAGCCGGATTTTACGCCTTCTCCAAAAATAAAGTAATATTTCCACCAAACAAAAACGCCCAGAAACAGGAATATTACGGCTAAAGCCATCCAAAGGTATTTCATAATCTATTTATTTTGAGAAATAAAGATATCAATTATTTCTTCGATATTGCTCTGGAAATCACAATTTTCTGAATTTCAGAAGTTCCTTCGTAAATCTGAGTAATTTTTGCATCACGCATCATTCTTTCTACGTGGTATTCTTTCACATAACCATATCCACCGTGGATTTGAACTGCTTCTATTGTCGTATCCATCGCTACCTGAGAAGCATACAATTTTGCCATTGCGCCACTTTCAGAGATATCTTTACCTTCATCTTTTTCAGCCGCAGCTTTGTAAATCAACATTCTCGCAGCCATAATACTCACGTGCATATCCGCCAATTTGAACGCAATCGCCTGATGATTGATAATTTCTGTACCGAAAGATTTTCTTTCTTTTGCATATTTCAGAGACAGTTCGTAAGCGCCGGAAGCAATTCCCAAAGCCTGAGAAGCAATTCCGATTCTTCCGCCATTCAAAACAGCCATCGCAAATGCAAAACCGAAACCGTCTTCGCCAATTCTGTTTTCTTTAGGAACTTTCACATCGGTAAACATCAAAGAATGGGTGTCACTTCCGCGGATTCCCAATTTATCTTCTTTCTTTCCAACTACAAAACCTTCCCAACCTTTTTCAACAATAAAAGCGTTGATTCCTTTATGTTTTTTCTCTGGATGAGTTTGTGCTATTACGATATAATATGTTGCATTCCCGCCGTTTGTAATCCAGTTTTTGGTTCCATTAAGCAAATAGTAATCGCCTTTATCCTCAGCAGTTGTCGCCTGAGAAGTCGCATCTGAACCAGCTTCTGGCTCGGACAATGCAAACGCACCAATCACTTCGCCGCTTGCCAACGGTTTCAGATATTTCATTTTTTGCTCCTCATTACAGAATTTTTCCAAACCTGCACAAACCAAAGAGTTGTTTACCGACATCACAACAGCCGCAGACGCATCAATTTTTGCAATTTCTTCCATTGCCAAAACATAAGAAACGCTATCCAGACCAGCACCGCCGTATTTTGGGTCAACCATCATTCCCAAAAATCCCATTTCTCCCATCTTTTTGACTGCATCGTAAGGAAATTTTTGTTCATTATCTCTTTCTATGACACCTTCCAAAAGTTCTGCGTAAGCAAAATCTCTTGCGGCTTGCTGAATCATTTGTTGCTCTTCTGTTAAATTAAAATCCATAAATCTTTATTGTAATGTTGCGTCGTAAAAATACACTTTTTGAGAAAAAATCAAAGGAAAATATATGATTTTGTCATCTTGGAAAAAAAAATTATATTTACGATAATGTAAACTCAATTTTAATAATATATTAATAAAGATATTTTATGAACGTTAAAAGAATATTTGACTTTTCAACACTTGCTTTGGAAAAATTCCCTAACGAAGATTGTCTTGTCACGAAAAAAAATGGCAAATGGATAAAAACTTCCACTGCAGAGTTCATCAACCAAGGAAATAAAATATCTCGTGGACTTTTGAAACTGGGTATCAAACCGGGCGACAAAATTGGGCTTGTAACTTCTAATAACAGAACCGAATGGGCAGTTATGGATTTGGGAATTTCTCAAATTGGCGTTGTAACTGTTCCTGTTTACCCAACTATTTCTGAGGAAGATTATGTTTATATTTTTAATAATTCTGAAATCAAATACTGCTTTGTTTCTGATGCTGATTTGTATAAAAAATTGACCAACGCAAAATCAGAAATCCCTTCATTAGTCGGTATTTTTACATTTGACGAAATCGATGGTGCTCCGAATTGGAATGAAATTCTTGACCTTGGCGAAAATGAATCGACTCAAATAGAGGTTGATGACCTTTCCAGAGCCATTAATGCGGAAGATTTGGCAACGATTATCTATACATCCGGAACAACTGGAAAACCCAAAGGTGTGCAATTGACTCATAATAATTTGGTAGCGAATGTGACTGCAAGCACACCAAGAATCCCGAAAGATAAAAGCCTTGATTATAAAGAACTGAAAGCGCTCAGTTTTCTACCAATCTGTCACGTTTTCGAACGGATGATTTTCTATCTTTATTTGAGTAATGGGATTTCCATTTATTTTGCTGAAAGCATAGAGAAGATTGGAGAAAATGTAAAGGAAGTTCATCCTCAATATATGACCGTTGTTCCAAGATTGGTGGAAAAAGTTTACGATTCTATCTACAACAAAGGAACGTCTGCAGGTGGATTGAAATCTAAAATTTTTCTTTGGGCATTGGGCATTGCCGAGAAATATGAAATCGGGCAGCCAAAATCTTTTATGCACACGATTGCGGACAAACTGGTCTTCAAAAAGTGGAGAGAAGGTTTAGGTGGCAATCTGATAACTCTAGTTTCTGGTTCTGCGGCTTTATCAAAACGATTGAACAATATGTTTCACGCTGCCGGAATTCCTATTTTGGAAGGCTATGGTTTGACAGAAACTTCGCCTGTGATTTCTGTGAATGCTTTTGGAAAAGTGAAAGCCGGTTCTGTAGGGATTCCGTTGGAAAATGTGACAGTCCGAATAGAATCTGACGGCGAAATTGTGGTGAAAGGACCTTCCGTTTTCGAGTCTTATTATAAAGATGAAGAAAAAACCAAGGAAGCTTTTACGGATGATGGCTATTTCAAAACTGGCGATATTGGGATGATTGATGAAGATAATTTCCTTTTCATTACCGATAGAAAGAAAGAAATGTTCAAAACTTCCGGTGGGAAATTTGTTGCGCCACAAGTCATCGAAAACCTTGCGAAAGCTTCGAAATTCATCGAACAAATTATGGTTGTTGGTGATGGCGAAAAAATGCCTTGTGCTCTGGTACAGCCAGATTTTGCATTTGCTAAAAATTGGGCGGAACTTCACAATGTAAAAATCTCAGACTCACCGAAAGAGATTGCTGCTAATCCTGCTGTGAAATCCAGAATAGAACAGGAAATTGAGAAAATAAATCAACATCTTGGAAAATGGGAACAAATCAAGAAAATTGAACTCACACCAAAAGTCTGGACAATAGACGATGGACTTCTGACGCCAACGCTGAAACTGAAAAGAAAAGCGATAAAGGCAGAGTTCCAAGACCTGTATGACAATATGTATAAATAAACATTGAGCTATCCTTTTTGGGTAGCTTTTTTTCTTTTTGAATTGTTAAACATTATCTTTGTCCTCCATTAGATTAATTAGAAAGATAAATGCTTATTACCCGAAAAGAACTGATAAAAATTTGCGACAGATTTCTTGCAGATGAAGTGAGCAAAAAAGAACTGATACACTTCGCAACGTCTGTGATGTTCGATGATGAAGATAAATATGAATGTGAAGATGACCTTGTGGAAGAAATTTTGTCTCAATGGGACAATTCACAAACTCAATCTAAAATCAATAAAACAAGTATTCAGTTTTTAAGAAATGCACTTCAGAATTTGAATTAATAAAAAAACGCTTCAGAATTCTGAAGCGTTTTTTTATTTTTTTTCTGCCAGCTTACTCCAAGTGTGCAGAATGTAAACTACGATAATTCCTAAAATTCCTGAGGAAATTGAGAAAATAAACTTCGTATTCTCTTCGTCGAAAAATCCAGCTTGCCAATCCAGCGCATAAATACTTATTGCGACCGACAAGATGAAAATAACAAGAAATACTTTATAAAATGTCTTCATTTTTCAATAATATTAAAAGTGAATATAATTCTGAAACAGTTGTGCAAAGTTAGCGGTAAATAATTTAATAGAGATAGCTAAAAGCACAATTCCGAAAACTTTTTGCAAAACCTGTAAAGAGCCTTCGCCCATTTTTCTTTCTATCCAAGGCGCTAATCTCAAAACGATATAAACTAAGATTGTATTGAGAACAATTCCACAGATGATATTGATATCGTGGTATTCTGCTCTTAAAGATAAAGTGGTCGTCAAAGTTCCAGCTCCTGCAATCAAAGGGAATGCAATCGGTACAATAGACGCTGCCTGTGGCTGATTTGTTTTATGAATTTCTATTCCTAGAATCATTTCTATTGCGATGATAAAGATGACAAATGCTCCTGCAATCGCAAAAGAATTGACATCGACTCCAATAAATTTCAAAATATTGTTTCCGATAAAAAGGAAAGAAATCATCAATAACCCGGCTACAATTGCCGCTTTCTCAGATTCAATTTTTCCGAATTTTTGTCTTAATGATACAATAATCGGAACAGAGCCCAAAATATCAATAACAGCAAACAAAACCATAAAAGCGGTCATTGTTTCTTTGATTGAAAATTCTTCTAAAAATTCCATAATTCTGATTTTAAAGATTTCGCAAAAATATAAATTATTTTTGACAATTCCTTAAAGTAATTTATAGACCTCTATAATTTCGTTTAATATTTCGGTTTGTTTCTCCTTGTAAGAAAAAGGTGCATACTTTTCGATATTTACTTTTGTGATGAGTTGGCTGTATTTTTCGTAAATACCTAAACCAAAATTAATCTTCAAATATTCGGAGAAATCAATATTATAATGACTTTGAGAATATCTATCAGCTTCAGATTTCAACTCTTCAAAAGCAGCAAAAAACTGAGGCGCATTATCATCATTCAACTTTTTGGTCAAATAATTAATTGAAGAATCTAAATCAAATTTATCTTTATTTCTCAGAATAGCTTCTGTCTCTTCTATATTAATAATCGGTGCTGAAACTGCATTTTTCTTCTCAATCTCCAACTCCTTTTTCTCTTTGCGGCGTTTGTTGAAATAAACAAATACAATTGAACCAAATGCAATAATCAAAAGATTACCGAAAATGCCTAACCAATTAAAATCTTTATGCTCCTTAATTTTTAGTTTTTCCGTACTGATAACTGGCGAATCAACTTTCTCTAGAACATTATTGGTATACTCATTCACTTTTTGTAAAGTCGTTTTTGCATTGGCGATATCCTGAGCATTCACAGCATTAAGTATCAGAACTTTAGAACCAACATCCACATATTTTTCTTCCTTTGGGTCAAAATAGGAAAAATCTTCGGTTGAAATTTTCAAATCTCCTCGTTTCTTAGGAATGATGACATATTGCGCTTCTACTTCACCCTCTAAACCTTTGAGTGTCGCCTTGGAATTATTGATAATTTTTGGGTCAAACACTTCATAGTCCGGAGATGCTACTATTTTCGGAATGATAGACGGCGACAGGTTACCGTTTCCGCTGACT
>Ga0308157_10008145_pt1 | contig 12002 bp, 15 predicted proteins | sample PhyBR1_FD_201035 | JGI IMG/M metagenome (GOLD analysis project Ga0308157, IMG submission 201035) | Phyllosphere microbial communities from UC Gill Tract Community Farm, Albany, California, United States - DLSLB.R1 | ecosystem: Host-associated > Plants > Phyllosphere > Unclassified | place: USA...
GTGGTCAGCATCAATGCCCGCAATATCGACAACATTGGCGGGCTGATCAACGCCAAAACCGTACTGGCCAAGGCCGACCAAGACATTAATCTGGTGGGCGGGAGCATGCTGGCCCAGGAGGGGCTGTTCGTTCAGGCGGGCAATGACCTGAACATCTCAAGCACCACACAAAGCGGCCACAACCAGGCCGGTGCCTCCAGCTTCAGCCGCACTGCGCTAGACCGAGTGGCTGGCCTGTACGTAACGGGCGATGCGGGTGTACTGCTAGCCAGCGCCGGCAACGACATGAGCATTGTGGCGGGCATCATAGACAACGCAGGCAAGGGCAGCACCGCCCTGCAAGCCCAAGGCAATCTGCATCTGGGCACCGTAAACACGGCCTTGCAAGAAAACAATGTGCACAACGCCAAAAACTACCTCAAGGGCGGCAATACCCAGGAAGTGGGCAGCCAGATCCGGGGGGGCGGCAATGTGACCATGGTGGCTGGCGCTGACATCACCGCGCGTGCAGCCAGCGTGCAGGCCGCCGATGCCTTGGCTGTGCAAGCGGGCAACAGCATTGCTGTACAGGCCGGTGAGGCCACTGACAACTACGCCATGGGCTATGTGCGCAAAAGCGGCGGCACCTTCAACAAGAGCCGCACCACGGTCAGAAACAGCGCTGAATCAACCACCGCAGTAGGCGCAAGCTTGGGCGGCAAAACCGTAGAAATGCAGGCGGGCAAAGACATTGCCATCACCGCCAGCCAAGTCATCTCAGACGAGGGCACCAGCTTGGTGGCCAAGGAGAATGTAGCCATCACCGCAGGCCTTGAAACCAGCCGCGAAAGCCAATTCCGAGAAGAGAAAAAAAGCGGCGTTTTCTCGGGTGGCGGCATAGGCTTTACCGTTGGCACGCAGCAGCAAAGCACCGATCAGGCTGGCAGGCAAACCAGCGCTGCGGCTTCGACCGTAGGCAGCGTGGCGGGCAATGTCACCATTGTGGCGGGCAACCAGTACCGCCAGACAGGCAGCGATGTGATCGCCCCGCAAGGTGATATCAACGTAGTGGCAAAAGACATTGCCATCACCGAGGCGCGACAGCGCAGTCAATCCAGCACGGAGCAGCGCTTTAAGCAAAGCGGGCTCAGCGTCAGCATTGGCAGCCCCATCATCAGTGCGCTGGAAACGGCAGACAGCATGGCCAAGGCAGCCAGCAATACCAGCAGTGGGCGCATGCAAGCGCTGGCTGCAGGGGCTACGGCGCTCAATGTGTACAACACACGCAAAGATCTGAAAGGGGCCGCAGATGCGCTGGCCAGTGGCGATGTCAGCAACGCATTCTCTGTATCAGTGAGCGTGGGCACCAGCAAAAGCCAGAGCACCAGCACGCAAAGCAGTGACAGCGCTCGTGCCAGCACGGTGCTGGCTGGTGGCAATGTGAACCTGCAGGCACAAGGCGCGGGGCAGGACAGTGACATTCTGGTTCGCGGCTCCGACATCAGCGCAGGCAAAGACGTGGCCTTGAAGGCCGAGGGCGACATCCTCTTGCAGGCAGCGCAAAACCTGGCCAGCCAGAGCGGCAAAAACAGCTCCAGCTCGGGCAGCATAGGTATCAGCGTGGGAGGGCAAACGGGCATTACGCTCAGTGCCAGCAAGGGCAGGGGCAATGAGGCGGGCGATGACCTGGTGCATGCCAACACCCATATCACCGCAGGCAATACCGTCAGCTTGCAAAGCGGCGCAGACACCACGCTGCAAGGCGCCGTGGTCAAGGGCGAAACCGTCAAAGCGCAGGTGGGCGGCAATCTGCACATGGAAAGCCTGCAAGACAGCAGCACCTACGCCAGCCGCAGTCAATCCATCGGCGGCAGCATCACCATCAGCCCTGCAGGTGTGCCCATGGGCGGAAGCTTTAACGCGGGCAAAAGCAAGGTCAACAGCGACTACCTCAGCGTGGTGGAGCAAAGCGGCATCAAGGCAGGCGACGGCGGCTTTGATGTGCAGGTGCAGGGCGACACCAGCCTCAAGGGCGCTGTCATTGCCAGCAACCAGGTGGCGGTAGAGCAAGGCAGGAACCACTTCAGCACCGAAGGCGAGCTGACCACCAGTGACCTGCAAAACAGCGCCAGGTACGAAGGCAAAGCCGTAGGCGTGAGCGCCAGCGTGGGTAACGACAACGGCAAATTTGGCGTATCTGGCGTGGGGGCGGGGGTGGGGCAAGACAGCGGCAGTGCAAGCAGCACCACTACCGCTGGCATCTCAGGCATTGCCGGTGACCAGTCCGTCAGAAGTACCGATGCCGAGACCGGCATACAGCGCATATTTGACAAGGAGAAGGTACAAAAAGAGATCGACGCGCAAGTGGCGATCACGGCGGAGTTTGGCAAGCAGGCCAGCAAGACGGTTGGTACCTTTGCTAGCAACAAGGTTAGTAGCTTACGTGAGCAAGCCAGCCGTTCTAGCAATGAGGCCGAGAAGCAGGAATTGCTGGATGAAGCCAGTAAATGGGAAGAAGGCGGAGCCTACCGCGTTGCCATGCACGGCGTAGTGGGCGCTTTGAGCGGAGGTGTTTCTGGGGCAGCAGGTGCACTAGCCAGCGCAAGCGCTGCTAATTTGATGGATGAACTCCAAGCAGGCATTGCACAAACACTCGTGAGCAGTGGGATGGGTGAGCAAGCCGCAGATATTGTCGCCAAACTGGTATCGGGAGTGACGGCGATGGGTGTTGGGTCTGCGGTGGGTGGGGCACAGGGTGCAGCAGCGGCAGGGAATGCAGATTTTAATAATCGACAGCTGCATCCGAATGAACGTGTGCTTGCACGCAAGCTTGCGGCCCAAAGCAATGGTAAATATACAGTTGAGCAAATAGAAGACGCATTGCGAGCGGCTAGCAACAACGAAACAGGAGAAAGTATTATTGCGGGAATGTTGGTGTCCCCTAGCGATCAGAAGGCTATCTACGACACTGGCGCTGTTTGGTGCGTCAGTGGCTGTGATGGACTGCTAGTTCAAGCAATTCCTAGCCAACCTGACGCGGGTTTAGCGCAGTTCATTCAAAACAACACCACTGGGCAATATGAGTGGTACACACCATCGCCTAATAATAATGAGGTTATTTCTGCCTCGAGGGATCCGCGAACTGGACTCCCCCTGGATGAAGAAGGACGCTACAGCCAAAGCTTTATTTTGGATGGAAAGCTATATCAACCAAAATATTTTCCATGCGCAACACCAGAATGTCTGGGGTCTAATATAGATAAATCCGATCCTGGTACTAAGGCTTTTCTTGAAGCTTCAAATGCACAGTTTTTTAAAGATATTGGCACAGGTGCAAATTATGCGACTTTGCTAATTCCTGGAGGTGCTGCTGGGAAGATACTTGGGGTTGTTGGAGGCGGTGCATCGGTAGGCAGTGCGTTAACTGATAGCTCATTTACAGATGAATCAATTAAGTTTGTCTCCCAGGCGTTGGCAAAAAATTTCATTGAAAATGTTTTACTGCATTCAAGTAATACTACAGCAAGAATTAATGCACTTATTGATCTTTCTGGCGGCTGGGACGCATTTGTGAAAAGAGTAAAATCTGATATTTTGGAAGACAAAAATGAAAAAAAATAAACAATATTTTTTCCCGTTGATTATTTTTATGGTATTGTTTTTGTTAATTGTTTCTATTTTTGTTAAATTTAGTTCTGGTGAATATGTGGTATTGATATGCTGGTTTTTTTTATGTGGGAAAAATGTTCATGGTTATTTTTTTGATGGAAGAATGTTCGCGTTTAGTAGTTCTGATATTAAAAAAGGGGAAAAAGATCCGGAAGGAAGAGTTGTTGTTTTTTTATTGACATTAGTACTATATTTTTCTTTTATAACGATTGCTTTATTTAAAAATCCTTGGCGGAATTTTTTCACACAATAATAATTTGATAAATCAAATTGATCGCAATGCTCGGTAGTTTTCATGAAATGCACGTTGAGCAAGCTCACCGGCCTGTATGACGAGCAGGGCAATATCCGCAGAGGCATGAGCGACGCAGAGCGCGCCATTTACGACAACGTTATTACCGTGGGGGCAATTCCTTTGGCAGCACCTTTTGCAGCCGCAGAGGTGTTGCCACCGGCCGTATGGCATGCCATTTCAATTTTTCTGAAAGGGGCGAGATGATGCTTCGGGTTTTTTGTACGGTGGCGGTGGCCTTATTGCTTTCTGGCTGTCTTCTTGAAAGCGTTGGGCCATTGAATAATAGTGGCAGACCCTACGGTGCGCACTGGTTTAAAGAGGGGATGACGAGGGAGGCTCGGAGGGCTGACTTGGCAGCTTGCGGTGCTCTGAATGGCGAAGAAAAAATTAGATTTCACCCTGAGCAAATCAGTGCTGCAAAGAAACCAAGCGACCCGAATGAGATTGCTGCATATGTTCGGCTCAGAGATCAAGTTGGCTTATGCATGCAGGGTAAAGGCTACATACCTATCGGTGATATTAAATTTCTTAACGATTGCGATGAACGTTGCATGTACCCATGAAATATTTCCTTTGGGGTAGCGGAGGGATTGCCTCCGTTAGTGTGGCATGCCATATCAATTTTGCTGAGGAGAAAATGAAGCGATTTATGCAATTAAATGCCGTGCTCTGGTTGTCAATTTTATTGACAGGTTGCGGTATTGGACTGGGGCTTTTTCCAAGCGCGGTATCACATAACCCAAAGCCTTATTTGCAGTATTGGGAGAAAGAAGGCATCACTTCAAGCGCAAGGCAGAGCGACTCTCGAGAATGTGGCTCGACTCTTTTACCCAGTGCACCGAATCAAGATCTTTATTCCTTTGCTAAAAATGGAATGAAACAGGATGACGAATCTTATGCTCGAGCGATGGCCGCATGGCAGCGCTGCATGATCAAAAAAGGGTATAAATTTGCCGGTGATTGCAGTAGCGACTATGCAAAAACTCGGCCTGCGTGCGGTGCTCCATAAAGATGAAGCGCATAAATTTATAATAACTCTCGTCAGATTATAGTTTCTGTTTTTTCTACGCAGAGCGCGCTATTTACGACAACGTCATCACCGTGGGGATAATTTCTGTGGCGGCACCTTTTGCGGCAGCGGAACTGTTGTCTCCGGCGGTGTGGCAAGCCATTTCAATTTTTCTAAAGGGGGCGAGATGAAGCGTCGGATTTTTTGTACGGCGGCGGCTGCCTTATTACTTTCTGGCTGTCTTCTTGAAAGCGTTGGGCCAGTGAATAGGAATCTCAAACCCTACGGTGCGCACTGGTTCAAAGAAGGAATGACGCGGGAGGTGCGGAGAGCTGACCTGGCCGCTTGTGGTGCTCTGGATGGAGACGAGGATATTAGATTTCCTCCTGAACAAATCAGTGCTGCAAAAATGCCAAATGAACCCACTGATAGAGCTACATATGTACGCCTCAGGGATCAAGTCGGTCTATGCATGCAGGGTAAAGGCTACATAGCTATCGGCGATATTAAATTCCTCGGCGGCTGCGATGAACGCTGCATGTACCCGTGACAAATTTCCTTTGGGGTAGCGGAGGGATTGCCTCCGTTAGTGTGGCATGCCATTTCAATTTTGCTGAGGGGGAAAATGAAGAGATTTATACAAGTAAATGCCGTGCTCTGGTTGTCCACCATATTGTCAGGTTGCGGCATTGGTCTGGGGATTTTTCCGTACGCAGTAAACCACAATATAAAACCTTATTTACAGTATTGGGAGAAAGAAGGCATTACTTCAAGTGCTAGGCAGAGCGATTCTCGAGAATGTGGCTCTACTCTTTTACCTACCGCACGGGGACAAGATGATATTTCCATGGCTCGAGAAGGTATGAAACACGATAAGGCATCTTATGACCATGCTATGGATGAGTGGCAGCGCTGCATGATTAAAAAAGGGTATCGCTTTGCAGGAAATTGCAACAGCGAATCTGCAAAAGAACAGCCTGCGTGCGGCGCTCCATAAATATGACGCACATTATTTTTTAATAACTCGCGTCTGATTATCGTTTCTGTTTTTTTACGCACAACGCTTGTCTCCGGCGGTGTGGCAAGCCATTTCAATTTTTCTGAAGGGGGTGAAATGAAGTGTCGGATAGTTTGTACGGTGGCAGCGGCCTTATTGCTTTCTGGCTGTCTTCTTGAAGGCGCTGGGCCGTTGAGGAATCTCAAGCCTTACGGTGCACATTGGGTCAAGGAAGGGGTGACGAAGGAGGAATGGCTGGCAGATTGGGTCCAGTGTGGGGGTGCTGCCAATGGAAACTTCGCGTATGAGGGGCAATGACAATCAAACAAAGAATATTTTGAAGGTTTAAATGCTCACACGACACAAATGAATATGTGCATGCGAAATCTTGGTTATATACATCTGAATCAGTGCGATGCCCGCTGTTTATAACGTTGCATTAATGGAAAAGCGAGCTGCCGTATGCCATGCCATTTCTATTTTACTGAGGGGGCGAGATGAAGCGTCGGATTTTTTGTACGGTGGCGGCGGCCTTATTACTTTCTGGCTGTCTTCTTGAAAGCGTGGGGCCAGTGAATAGGAATGAAAAACATTTTAGTGCGGACTGGGTCAAGGAAGGGATGACGAGGGAGGGCAGGCAGGCAGCTTGGGTCGAGTGCGGAGGTGCTGCAAGTGGACGCTATGGCTATGAAATTCAGAATGGCCAATCACACAAAGAATTTTTTGAAGGTCTTAATGCTCACGTGACACAAATAAACGCATGCATGAAAAAGCTTGGCTATACACATCTGGATAAGTGCGATGCCCGCTGCTTATAACGTTGCATTAGTTACAAAGCGAGTTGCCTTTGGTGAGTATGGCATGTCATTTCTATTTTGCTGAGGGGGCGAGATGAAGCGTCGGATTTTTTGTACGGTGGCAGCGGCCTTATTGCTTTCTGGCTGTCTTCTTGAAAGCGTTGGGCAATTAGATAATAGTGTTAGGCCCTACGGTGCGCATTGGTTTAAAGAGGGGATGACGAGGGAGGCTCGGAGGGCTGACTTGGCAGCTTGTGGTGCTCTGAATGGCGAAGAAAAAATTAGATTTCACCCTGAGCAAATCAGTGCTGCAAAGAAACCAAGCGACCCGAATGAGATTGCTGCATATGTTCGGCTCAGAGATCAAGTTGGCTTATGCATGCAGGGTAAAGGCTACATAGCTATCGGTGATATTAAATTCCTCGGCGGCTGCGATGAACGCTGCATGTACCCGTGACAAATTTCCTTTGGGGTAGCGGAGGGATTGCCTCCGTTAGTGTGGCATGCCATTTCAATTTTGCTGAGGAGAAAATTAATCGATTTATAAAAGTAAATGCCGTGCTCTGGCTGTCCATTTATTGACAGGTTGCGGTATTGGTCTGGGGCTTTTTCCGTACGCATTAAACCATAATGTAAAACCTTATTTTTAGTATTAGGGGAGATTAAGGCTTGCTGCCAAATGGAACTCGAGTAATAATTAGACCCGGTAGTAGTGATGTAGCACCCGAAATACAAATCATAGATATTAATAGACCAAAGCCACGAACAGTTCAAGAAATTCGTTTTGGACAAGGTGAAAAATGAAAAATTACCTTAATAAAGAAAATCTAAGGAAAACTCTGGAAATAAAATTCTTCAAGGAAATTGAAAATAAAAAAATAGATCAACTGGATGGGAGTCTATTGACAAATAATGGATTTAACAAATTTTGGCTTGAAAAAATGAAATGGGAAACATGCCATTCACTCAATGGAGATCCAAGTTGGTATGATGTGATAAGTCTAATTCGATATTGCAATAATATTGGTGCAAGAAAAATAATCTCTATACCCACAGAATATATGAATTCAAAGGAGAATAAAAAAAATGACTTTAGAATATTTAATGCTTCTTTGAGAGGTTTTTCTCAAGCTTTGTGGGGAATTCATGATGTAAAGAATAATAATCCATTCTATGATTCTTTGCATCAAGCATCTTTAGAGACTTTCGTAATGTTTCCTGATGCGGATTTATTAGAATTTTGTTTCATCAGAGAACTTGGTGTTGGCGTCTCACTAGCTGGTCCTCGTGAATTTCTGGAATATATTACTTCAAGATCGAAAGTGGAGTGGTATGTCAACAGCTCTTTAAATGGATTCTCCGAATTACAAAAATTTATTCCACGAAAGGATAGAAAAACTGCGATACGGGAAGAGAAAATGAAATGCTGATAGTGGCAGGGCTGGCAGGTGGCATTCAGGGTTGGTAAGGTACGCTTTTTGGGCGCCCCTACGCAGCGGGGAGCTGGCAGGACAAGTTAATGGAATCCTTTGGCGGGACGCATGACGTAATCGGCGGGCAGCTTGTCGGTAGTTATGACGCACAGGGTGATACCAAGCGCGGCATGAGCGAAACAGAAACCTTTATTCGGGACCGGTGGTCAGAGGTAGCGTTAATTCCTTCCGCCCCCTTCGCAATGGCAGAGCTATTGTCGCCAGAGGCATGGAAGGCAGTTTCTATCTTTCTAAAGGGGGTTAAATGAAGCGATTTATGCAATTAAATACCGTGCTCTGGTTGTCCATTTTTTTGGCAGGTTGCGGTATTGGACTGGGTCTTTTTCCATACGCGGTATCACATAACCCAAAGCCTTATTTACAATATTGGGAGAAAGAAGGCATAACTTCAAGCGCCAGGCAGAGCGACTCTCGAGAATGTGGCTCTACTCTTTTACCAAGCGCGCCGTATCAAGATGGTATTACATTTATTTCAAAAGAAATGAAATATGATGAAGCGGCTTATGACCGTGCAAAACTTGCGTGGCAGCGCTGCATGATTAAAAAAGGATATCGCTATAACGGTGACTGCAGCAGTGAAGTTGCAAAAAGCCGGCCTGCGTGCGGTGCGCCATAAAGATGATTTGCATAAATTTATAATAATTAGATTTTGATTATCGTTTCTATTTTTTCTACGCAGAGCGCGCTATTTACGACAACGTCATCACCGTGGGGGCCATTCCTTTGGCGGCACCTTTTGCCGCAGCGGAGCTGTTGTCTCCGGCGGTGTGGCAGGCCATTTCAATTTTATTAAAGGGGGCGAGATGAAGCGTCGGATTTTTTGTACGGTAGCAGCGGCCTTATTGCTTTCTGGCTGTCTTCTTGAAGGCGCTGCGCCATTGAGGAATCTCAAGCCCTACGGTGCGCAATGGGTCAAGGAAGGAGTGACGAAGGAGAAATGGCTGGCAGATTGGGTCCAGTGTGGGGGGGGGGCGACGGAAACTATGGGTATGAAGGGAAAGGGCAATCACACAAAGAATTTGTTGAAGGTTTAAATGCTCACTCCGATCAGGTAGATGCGTGTATGAAGGGCAAGGGCTACATCCATCTGAACCAGTGCGATGCCCGCTGTTTCTAACGTTGCATTAATCGCAAAGCGAGCTGCCTTCGGTAGGTATGCCATGCCATTTCTATTTTGCTGAGGGGGCGGGATGAAGCGTCGGATAGTTTGTACGGTGGCAGCGGCCTTATTGCTTTCTGGCTGTCTTCTTGAAAGCGTTGGGCCGTTGAGGAATCTCAAGCCCTACGGTGCACATTGGGTCAAGGAAGGAGTGACGAAGGAGGAATGGCTGGCAGATTGGATCAAGTGTGGGGGGGCTGCCAATGGAAACTTCGCGTATGAGGGGCAAGGACAATAAAACAAAGAATATTTTGAAGGTTTAAATGCTCACACGACACAAATGAATATGTGCATGCGAAATCTTGGCTATATACATCTGAATCAGTGCGATGCCCGCTGCTTATAACGTTTCGCTACTGGCAGTTGGAACTGCTTCCGGTCGTGCTGAATACCATTTCAGTTTTACTGATGGTGGTTAAATGAAGCGATTTATGCAATTAAATGCCGTGCTCTGGCTATCCATTTTATTGACAGGTTGCGGTATTGGATTGGGGCTTTTTCCGTACGCGGTAAACCATAATATAAAACCTTATTTACAGTATTGGGAGAAAGAAGGAATTACTTCAAGCGACAGGCAGAGCGACTCTCGCGAATGCGGCTCTACGCTCTTGCCCAGCACACCGCATCAAGATGATATTACTTTTATTTCAAAAGATACGAAGTATGATGAAGCGGCTTATGATCGTGCAAGACTTGCATGGCAGCGCTGCATGATTAAAAAAGGGTATCGCTATAACGGTGATTGCAATGGCGACTATGCAAAAAGTCGGCCTGCGTGCGGTGCACCATAAAGATGACGCACATAAATTTTTAATAACTCGCGTCAGATTATAGTTTCTGTTTTTTTCTACCCAGAGCGCGCTATTTACGGCAACGTCATCACCGTGGGGGCCATTCCTTTGGCGGCACCTTTTGCCGCAGCTGAAGGGTTGCCGCCGGCTGTATGGCAGGCCATTTCAATTTTATTAAAGGGGGCGAAATGAAGCGTCGGATTTTTTGTACGGTAGCAGCGGCCTTATTGCTTTCTGGCTGTCTTCTTGAAGGCGCTGGGCCATTGAGGAATCTCAAGCCCTACGGTGCGCATTGGGTCAAGGAAGGAGTGACGAAGGAGCAATGGCTGGCAGATTGGATCAAGTGTGGCGGGGCTGCCAATGGAAACTATGACTATGAAATTCAGAAAGGCCAATCACACAAGGAATTTATCGAAGGTATTACTGCGCACACGAATCTGGTGGGTATGTGCATGCGCAACCTTGGCTACACCCGTCTTCAGGAGTGCGATGCCCGCTGTTTCTAAGCTTGCGATTTTTATGCGGTGAGCAAGAGTGGCTGGGAGGCGCTGTTTGTGGTGCCAAACCACGGCACCAAAGTATTGGTGATGAAGAAGAGCTTGCAGGCCGTGGGCCTTGAGCAATGACGGTTTGCTGCTGGTTGCGACTGGAGCGAGCGAATGCGGTCACTGGCGAAATATTCGGCTCGAAACGCTGATCGAGTTTCCGTCGGGGTCTTTTGTATTGGCAAACGCGTAGCCATTTGCTTGGTGAACAGCGCCAAAAGCTAGGCCACCAAGCATGGCGGAATCAACGAATGCCTGGACATCAGAAACTGAAAATGACAGCTTGATGGCCGCTGAGCCAAGCTTCAGGCTCTTGGCGGCCTTGTGGATCAAAATGTCAGCGCCCCCGGAAGACGGGTGAAGTTCGATCAATCCTTCGTTAATCTCGCCGCTGGTTTCGTAACCAAAATGGGTGCTGTAAAACTGCGCGCTGCGGTGCATGTCCTTGGCATAGATGATGATGGTGCTGAGCCGGATGTTCATTGAGGCCACGATGTATGGTTGGCAGACGAAGTTATTTTTTGAAGTCGCTTGTGGCGCGGCTGTGCGTACGCGGCCATTGGCCGCCATGCGCCGTTTGTGATTGCAGCAACACGGCCTTAAACAGTCCTTGCGAGGGCATTGAGCGATTGTGGCGTTGACTGGTTCAAGCCGAGAGTGCATCCAAAAGGGTCCAGGAGGATTGCTGCCTTTGCGCCAAAGCTGGTGGTGATGGGTCCACGATATAAGACGGCACCTTTTAGTTCAAGCTCCCTGATGGTTGCTGGCAAATTTGCGACCTCCCAGTAGATCGTTGTACCACCGGGCCCACCGGGACACTTGCTGTCCAATGGGTGAAAGCCGAGCAGGCATCCCGGCGCCTGAATGAATGCGTATTGGGCGTTTTCGCGCTGAACCTCTGTTTGAAACAGGTCGGCATACCAGGAAGCCGCTATGTCAATGTCGGGGACAAATAAAACAACAGATTCAAGTTGCTTGAACAGCATCGGACTCCAGAAACAATGGCAACGAGCAAGCTGGCACTGTAGTCCAGATTGCCTGCCGCTGGCTGATGGGTTGCGCGCACCGATCGATCTCGATGCGCTTTTCGTAGCAGTTAGATAACCCCCAAGCCATGGCTGTGAAATCTTGTCCATGCTGGCAACTGGCCGAGCTGCTGGCGCCCATTGCTTGCCCCGATTGCTTGTGGCTAGGCGTCACCACCGAGTCGTTCTGCCCGATAGAAGTGATGGAGCGCACTTGTCGTCAGCAAGCAGCGCTTGGGTAGA
>Ga0308157_10008147_pt1 | contig 11998 bp, 9 predicted proteins | sample PhyBR1_FD_201035 | JGI IMG/M metagenome (GOLD analysis project Ga0308157, IMG submission 201035) | Phyllosphere microbial communities from UC Gill Tract Community Farm, Albany, California, United States - DLSLB.R1 | ecosystem: Host-associated > Plants > Phyllosphere > Unclassified | place: USA...
TTTTATTAATCTGATAGCTGGGCTATGCAGTAATCAATTTCACGAATTATTGAATTTATTTTAAGCTTTGTATCTCTTTTATTGTCGTCACTGCCTAATAATGCATTGGCTATTTTGAGTGTTTCTAATTGTGATTTTAGCGTTTCAATCTCTTTAGATTGATTTTGCACCAGCACAGCAGCGTTTTTTAATTCCAATTGTAAATCCTGATTGCTTTTCTCTAAACTTTTTATTTTTAGAAAAAGTTTACCAATCTTATTTTCAAGAGTATCAATTATTTCTGCAATCACACTCATTATAATTCCTGTTCATTACTTAATCTTACAAAGTTAGTATTCCTTTTTATTATTACAATATTTTATTGATTTTTTTACGTTAAATTAATTAAATTGCTGAAAATCAAATTATTATAATTTTGATTTTTTTTACCTTGTTAGTTGTATATCATTTTTTTATCTTAGCAAAAATGTATTTCATGAAATTTCCCTTTTTTTTTATTCTATTCTCTTCTGCTCTTTTTGCACAAGTTGATTATCCAAAAAATTATTTTTCTGCTCCACTCGATATTCCTTTGAAATTATCTGGAAATTTTGGAGAATTAAGACCTAATCACTTCCATGCTGGCTTTGACATGAAAACGCTTCAAAAAGAGGGTTTAAATGTCTATGCAGCTGCAGATGGATATGTGTCCAGAATTAAAATTTCGACCTTTGGCAATGGAAAAACCATTTATATAGATCATCCAAATGGATACACCACAGTGTATGCGCATTTACAAAAAGCGACCGATTCCATCGAAAGTTATATAAAGAAAACGCATTACAAGGAACAAACTTTTGAAATTGAAATGTATTTAAAACCTAATCAATTGCCTGTAAAAAAAGGTCAGTTGATTGCATTATCCGGAAATTCTGGTGCTTCGGAAGGCCCTCATTTGCATTTTGAATTTAGAGATACTAAAACCGAAAAAATTATCAATCCTATGTTTTTTGGTTTTGATGCGTTGATGAAAGATACTAAAAAACCAATTGTCTCTAACTTGTATGTTTATCCGTTAGATTCTAAAACAACAGTTAATAAGTCTCAACGTCGCATTCCGATTAATTTATCTTTGCAGCAAGATGGAACTTATCTGGCGGATAAAGTTATTGCTAATGGAAAGATTGGCTTTGGAATTACAACTAACGATTATGACGATGTCTCATTTAATAAAAATGGCTCTTTTGAAGTAGATCTGTTTTGTAACGGAAAATCTGTTTTTGACTATCAATTTAATACTTATGCCTTTGACGAAATGAGATATGTAAATGCTTTGATAGATTATTCATTTTATAAAAAAACAAGCCAAAGAATTCAAAAGTTATTCATGAATCCGCCTTATAATCTGAGTATTATAAAAACAGATGCTACCAATGGTGTAATTGAGGTATTGCCTAATTTGACTTCGCTTTGCCGTCTAGAAGTTTCAGATTTTTATGGAAATAAAACAATAATTTCAATTCCGGTTGAATATGATTCGCTTTCGACAATTATAGAAAAAGAACCTATTATTGCGAATTACGTGGTTAAAGCATCCAGAGATTGTTTTTTTGAAAAAGATAAAAATTCAGTCTTTTTTCCATCAGGAACTTTTTACAATGACTTTGATTTGAACTTTGGATTTGCAAATAATGTTCTAACGGTTCATGACGATTCGGTTCCTGCACATAGTAATTTCACAATTACAATGGAAAATGAAAGTTTTGGTGGCAATAAAAAGGACAAAGTTTTTATTGGAAGAGTTACTGGAAACAGTGTGAGTTATAATAAAACAATTCTAAAAAATAACGTTTACGAAACCAGAGTCAAAACATTAGGTCGATATAAATTGGCAATGGATACAATCGCGCCAATTATAAAAATTTCAAAACCTATTGAAGGAAAAGTGATAGATAATCAAAAGACACTTCAGGTTAGAATTTCGGATGACTTGTCCGGAATTCAATCTTACAATGGTTATCTAAATGGAAAATGGATTTTGATGGAATATGATAATAAAACAGGCCTTTTAACACATGATTTTAGCGATGGAATTGTTGCTGAGGGACAAAATACATTAAAAGTTGTAGTTATTGATAATGTTGGTAATTCCTCTACCTTTGAAACTCATTTTATAAGAAGTAAAAAATAATAAAATTAAACAAGTTGAATATTTTTAAATCACTGTGTTGTTTCGTTTTTTTCTGTGTAGGAATAACTTCTTTTGCTCAGACCGCTTTTGTAAAAGGAATTATTTTAGATGAAAAAAATAATCCGATTGAAGGCGTAAATGTTAATTGCTCCAATACTGCTGTGCAATCAGGCAAAAATGGATTCTACCAAATTGCGATTCCGTCCAATCAAAATGTTACTGTCGAATTCACCCATGTTTCTTTAAAAAAAGCAACTCTAAAAGTCTCTTTAAAACCAAAAGAAGTATATGTATTTAATATATATATGAATGATAAGGAGGAGCAAATGGGGGAAGTGGTAATTAATAATAAAAAAAAATCTGTTCAGGGAATCCTCACTTTTGATGCCAAAGATATTCGGTCTATTCCTGGTGCCAATGCTGGAATTGAGAATGTTTTAAAAACTTTGCCAGGTGTAAATTCTAATAATGAATTAAGTACTCAATACAGTGTTCGTGGTGGAAATTATGATGAAAATTTGGTTTATGTAAATGAAATCGAAGTGTATCGCCCATTTTTGATTCGCTCAGGACAACAAGAAGGATTGAGTTTTGTTAATACTGATTTGGTTCAAAATATTGATTTTTCGGCTGGTGGTTTTCAGGCGAAATATGGGGATAAGATGTCATCCGTTTTGGATATTACTTATAGAAATCCAACACAATTTGGAGCAGCACTCGAAATGAGTTTCCTTGGTGGAAGCCTTGCATTTGATGCAGTTTCTAAAAACAAAAAATGGTCTGCAGTTACCGGTGTCCGATATAGGAATAATAGCCTTCTTGTGAATAGTCAGGATACAGAAACGAATTATACGCCAACTTTTGCAGATATTCAGACGAATATTAATTATAAAGCCTCAGCCAAATGGCAATGGAGTTTTTTAGGAAATATTTCTCAGAACAATTATCTATATGAGCCATTAACGCGTCAGACTAATTTTGGAACGACCGATGCTCCAATGGCGCTAGCCGTTTATTATCAGGGAAAGGAAAAGGATATTTACAAAACCTATTTTGGGGCTATAAAGACTACTTATCAAGTTAGCGATAGTTTTTCTTTAAAGTTTATCGGTTCTGTTTTTCATACTGTCGAACAAGAGTATTTTGATATTTTGGCACAATACCGACTGGGCGAAGTGGATACAAATATCGGTTCTGATACTTATGGAGATATTCAATATACAAGAGGAGTAGGTTCTCAGTTGAATCACGCCCGCAATGACTTAGATGCTTTAATCGCTAATTTGGAGGTGAAAGGTCTAAAAAACTGGAAACAGAATCAAATTGAATGGGGAGTAAAGTATACTAAAGAATCCATCCATGATCGAATTTCAGAATGGGAAGTAATCGACTCAGCGGGGTTTTCAATAAGACCGCCAATTATTTTGCCTAAAAATGATGAACCTTATCAACCCTATTCAGGATTATTAGTTCCGTATCAATCTGTAAGAGCTATTAATTTTACTGATATTGACAGATTCTCGGCTTATGGACAATGGAGTCGAAAAGATGTTGTTGGAACAAATGAAATATGGTACAATTTGGGAGTACGCATGCAAAGTTGGGAAGTTTCTGGAGATAATCTTGATGGAAAGTTGCAGACAGTTTTCAGTCCAAGAGCTCAATTTGCTATAAAGCCGGATTGGAAAAAAGATATGCTTTTCAGGTTTACTGTTGGACTTTATAATCAGCCTCCATTTTATAGGGAATTGCGCGATTATAATGGAGTAGTTCTACCCGATACTAAAGCTCAAAAATCTTTAAATATTGTTTTGGCAAATGATTATAGTTTCAAAATGTGGCAACGTCCTTTTAAACTGGTAACCGAAGCTTATTACAAAAAAATGACTGATGTAAATCCTTATACTGTTGACAATGTCAGGATACGCTATGCTGCAAAAAACAATGCTGTGGCTTATGCGCAAGGTTTTGACCTACGACTTAACGGAGAATTTGTTCCTGGAACGGATTCGTGGATTAGTTTTGGTTATCTGAAAACAGAAGAAAACATCGATAATAAAGGATATATTGCCAGACCAACAGATCAACGATTGAAATTTGGACTTTTGTTTCAGGATTATATGCCTAAAATTCCAAGTCTTAAATTGTATCTGAATCTGGTTTACAATACTGGATTGCCAGGAGGTTCGCCATCCTATTCTGATCCCTATTTGTATCAAAACCGATTAAATGATTATCGCAGAGCTGATGTTGGTTTTTCTAAAGTTTTTATTGATCAGAAAGTAGGAATGTCAACAAAGCGATTTTTTAAGAATTTTAAAGAGTTATCATTAGGATTTGAAATTTTTAATCTTTTTAATAATCAAAATGCAATAACAAATACCTGGGTTCGGGATGTCTATGCCAAAACAGAATATGCTATTCCAAATTATATGACTAGCAGAGTATTTAATTTGAAGTTAAATGCAAGATTGTAGTGTTAATGCGCGTTAGTACCTGTATCATGAATAAATCTGTGTTACATTTCCTTTTTCATTTTTAAAAATGATTACATTTGAGTTTATTTTAATATTAAAATTATTATGAGAAGATCACATTTTGTTTGTATTGGAATCTCACTTTTATTTTTAGCAAGCTGTAAAGAAGAAACAGAAAAGCCGAAAGTGACTTATGATGCCTCAAAAGCAGGAAAGGAACTTACGAAGGTTGATACGAGCCAAATAAAAATTGCAGATTTGCCAATACAAATGGAAGGAACAAATTATTTGATTCATCCCGTTGGTGATTTGAGTATTTATGATAAAGGTGCTAAAAATAAATATGGTTCTTCAAGTGTGAATGATTTGAGTTTTACAATATCAAATACTTCCGAATACCAGATTACAGGTTATTTGCAAAATCTAAAATTCCAGCAAATAGGATCAGATTCGATAAAAGCACTGACAGATAAACCTGTTTTGATTCAAACTGCAACATACTTGAAAAAAGTTTCCGATAAAATCAACAAGCAGATTATGGTTTATACGTTGATGGATATGGATACCAATAAAGATGGAAAACTAGATGTCAGCGATATTACAACTTTATATTTGAGTAAAATTAGCGGAGAAAAATTCACTAAAGTTTCTGTTGATTTTCAGGAATTAATAGATTGGAATCTGGTTGAATCTCAGAATCGTTTGTATTTTAGAACAGTTGAGGACACCAATAAAAACGGAAAATTTGACAGTAAAGATGTTGTTCATTATAATTACATCGATTTGACTGCTAAAGAATGGGAAGTTAAAACCTATAATCCGATTTAAAGTTAAATCAAAATATCACTCTCCAAATCTGATTTTTCAATTTGAAAATCAAATCCTAATTGTTTTACCAGTTGAATAACTAAATTTTTATACCAATTCTCCGATTTAGGATGAATGTATATTCTTTCGATCAATTGGCTAATGTCTACATTTATTTTTAAGCCATCATTTAGTTTAATGTTGCTATCAGCTACGTCAGTAATGATACGTATCTCACGTTCATATTGAAAACTTTTTCGTTTGAATAAAAAAGGGAAAAACATGTCATCAAACGGAATATACTCTTTTTTGTAATCGATATAATTCACTTCGCCAATATATTGTTTGAAGTTGTTTTCTGGATTTAAAGCGTCTTGAAGCCTTTTCACAGTAGATTGTATGGCTAATCCTTCACTGTTTTGAGTAAAGATTTGCCACATCGCAAAAGATTCATATTCATTGATATGCCAACTGCTAATGGCAACTTTCTCCCGATGCGTTTTATAGTAATGGAGAAAATCAGGGTTATCTATTGATAGTTTTTTTATCTCTTCATAAGTTGGCTCGCTAAAAGTGCCTTCATATTGATCTTCAAATTTATCGGATCTGGACATGAATAACTTTCGCGAAAGCAATAAATCCAAAAACTTCGACAAGTCCAGATATTTCCATACAATGGTATCTGGATCTTGTGGAAGTTTTATGTTTGGATTATTAAGATACATTGCTATTGATTTATAATCCTAATTGAAGTTTTATTCAAGTGTTTGCATCGTTACCAATTTGTTGTAAGTGCCATTCATTGCAATAAGTTCTTCGTGTTTTCCTTGCTCTACGATTTTACCTTTTCTCATAACAACGATTACGTCTGCTTTTTGAATAGTTGATAGTCGGTGTGCAATTACAATTGAAGTCCTGTTTTGCATCATGTTTTCTAAAGCAACTTGTACAAATTTTTCGCTTTCAGTATCCAAAGCAGAAGTTGCTTCGTCCAAAATCATAATTGGAGGATTTTTCAAAACAGCACGTGCGATAGAAAGTCTTTGTTTTTGACCGCCAGAAAGTTTATTACCGCTATCACCAATGTTTGTTTCGATTCCAAGTGGTAGATCTTTGACAAATTCGTATGCGTTGGCAACTTTTAATGCTTCTATAATTTCTTCGTCAGAAGCATCTGGTTTCCCGATTAAAATATTGTTTTTTATTGTGTCATTGAAAAGAATTGAATCTTGCGTTACCAAACCTAATAAGTCTCGCAACGAATTCAGAGTCATGTCTTTGATATCAATGCCGTCAATTTTTATATTGCCTTCCTGAACATCATAAAAACGAGTCAATAAATTAGCAATGGTACTTTTTCCACTGCCAGATTGTCCAACAAGTGCCACAGTTTTACCTTTAGGAACTTCTAATGAAAAATTCTGTAAAACATTTTCATCTTCATATTTGAAATTGATGTTTTCAATAACAAGTTTATCATCAAAAGTACTTTTGATTATTGCATTTGGTTTGTCGGTAATTGTGTTTTCAACTTCCAAAACTTCAAATACACGTTGTGCAGCTGCCATACCACTTTTTACAGAATAGGAAGCTTTTGAAATTGATTTGGCTGGAGTTAAAATATTGTACGCTAAACCCATGTAAGCTAAGAATTTTGCTCCATCAAGTATAGGATCACCGTTTGCTAATTTTTCGACCAATACCATATTTCCACCATACCAAAGTAAAATAGCAATCACAACAATTCCCATGAATTCACTCATAGGTGAAGCTAAGTTGTTTTTTTTGCCAATACTGTTCGAAAGTTTTAATAATCTCATAACAGAGCCATCAAACTTATTTTTAAAGCTATTTTCAGCATTATAGCTTTTTACCACTTTCATTCCTGAAAGTGATTCTTCTACAATCGAAATCAGATAACCTCCTTCGTATTGAATTCTCTCTGATTTTGATTTAAGTGATTTTCCAATTTTAGATATAAGATATCCCGAAATTGGAATAAATATAAAGACGAAAATGGTTAATTTAAAACTAATCGCAAACATGGCAACAATAGTAAATATGATCGTCATTGGTTCTTTTACGATTAATTCTAAAATTGCAAAGAATGAATTCTGAACCTCACCAACGTCACCCAGCATTCTGGCCATAATATCGCCTTTTCTCTTTTCAGAATAATAAGAAACAGGAAGTTCAATAATTTTGTTGTACATCGTATTTCTCAAATCTTTTAAAACGCCATTTTTAAGATGCATCAAATGATTTGAAGCCAAATAGTTAAAGATGTTTTTAAGGAAAAAAGTAGAAATTACTAATGATACAACTAATACTAAAGCGTATTGAGGACCACTTTCTTCTGATAATTTGGTGATGTAATAGTACAGATAATCGTTTGCAAATTTTGTAATATTGAAAATCCCGGTGTAAACAGGTTCAGTAGTTATTTTTTCTGTTTTGTCAAATAACACCTGCATCATCGGAATCAATGATATAAATGAAAGTGTGCTAAAAAGTGCATATAAAACATTATAAATCACATTTAAAATTACATGTGATTTATAAGGTTTTATAAAAGGAAATATTTTTCTTAAATTTTCGTCCATTAGTTTAACTGCATGGCAGCAATTATATTTTTAATTTTTTCGTCCAGCACTTTTTCTGTCTGAACAAAGTTAGCAGCATCGTCTAACTCGGTTTTTACACTGATGTAAAATTTAATTTTTGGTTCAGTTCCACTAGGTCTGGCGCAAATTTTAGAACCGTCTTCAGTGTAATAAATCAATACGTCCGATTTTGGGATATTCATTGTTTCTTCTTCACCAGTAAACAAGTTTTTAGCGATAGATGATTTATAATCTTCAACCATAACAACTCTTTGTCCATTGATTTCTTTCAAAGGATTTTCGCGTAACGAAACCATCATCTGATTGATTTCAGCTAATCCTTCTTTTCCTTTTTTAGTTAAAGAAATCAGGTGTTCTTTGTAGAAACCGTGCTCTACATAATATTGAATTAAAGTATTGTAAACTGAACTTCCTTTAGCTTTGGCCTGAGCAGCAACTTCGCAAATTAATAAGGTAGCAGCGACTGCATCTTTATCACGAACAGCATCTCCAACCATAAATCCAAAACTCTCTTCTCCACCACCAATAAATTCTAGTTCTGGGAAATCTTTAATCATCTTGGCAATCCATTTAAAGCCTGTCAAACCAACTTTGCATTCTACTCCGTAAGCAGTTGCTAGTTCCAAAATCATTGGAGTAGAAACAATCGTAGAGCCCACAAATTGTTTTCCATTGATTTTTCCAGCTTTTTTCCATTGTTCCAATAAGAAAGCAGTCATCAAAATCATCGTTTGATTTCCGTTTAATAAAATCAATTTGCCCTCGTTATTTCGAACAGCAACTCCCAAACGATCGCAATCAGGGTCTGTACCCACAACAATATCGGCATTCAATTTATCTGCCAAAGCAAGAGCCATCGTCAAAGCTTCTGGTTCTTCTGGATTTGGAGATTTTACCGTTGGAAAATTCCCGTCTGGTTTGGCTTGTTCCGGAACGATATTTACATTCACATAACCAGCTTTCTCTAAAGTAGCAGGAACAGACATAATCGAAGTTCCGTGTAAAGAAGTGAATACAATGCTTAGGTTGTCTTTAGCCTCTTTTGGTGTGTTGAAACTTGCATTTTCTACAGATGATTTTACAAAAGCTTCATCAATTTCGGTATCTATATATTGTATCAAATTTTCATTTGCAGTAAATTTGATTTCATTGTAATCTAATTTTTCAATTGCTTCAATAATAGCCGCATCTTGTGGAGGAACAATTTGTCCACCATCTTCCCAATATACTTTGTAACCGTTATATTCTGGCGGATTATGTGAAGCTGTTAATACAATTCCGCATTGGCATCCTAGATATTTAAGAGCAAAAGACAATTCTGGCGTAGGTCTCAAATCCGAAAATAAATACACCTGAATTCCATTAGCAGAGAAAACATCAGCTACTACTTTTGCAAGTGATTGACTATTGTGGCGGCAATCAAAAGCGATTACTACTTTCAAAGATTGTCCTGGAAATACAGTATGTAAATAATTAGAAAGTCCCTGAGTGTTTTTTCCAAGTGTATATTTGTTGATTCTGTTGTTTCCAACTCCCATTACACCGCGCATTCCACCGGTTCCAAATTCCAGATTTTTATAAAAACTATCTTCAAGTTCTTTTGGTGAAGTCGTCATTAATTCTTTTATGGCAACTTGCGTTTCATTGTCAAACGTAGGGGTTAACCACTCGTTTACTGCGTCTAAAATGTTTTGTGCTATGTGCATTGTTTACTTCTTTTTTTAAGTTGTTAATCTGTTTTATAAATAAATTAGATTAAGTTTTTTTGGAGCTATTCCTGCTATCCGCTGTATCTTTTCTTGTCTGAAAAAGCCAAGAAAAGGATGCCGCTTCTATCAGGGCTAGTTCAGTTTGGGGCATTTAATTACTTTTTATTTAAATTTTTTTTGGATCTTCTTATATTCATTTGAAATCAAATTTCACAAAAATCATTTTAAATAATGTCAAAGTATAGTTAATTCTTATTAAAAAACTAAGATACTAAAAATTCACCTCAGTCGAAATTTTGTATCGTTCTTCATTGTGTTTGGTTCTCAAAATAATTTCACCAAGAAATCCTGCTAAAAATAATTGAGTTCCCAAAATCATTGTTGTTAACGCAATAAAAAACCAAGGATTGTTGGTAACCAAAGTATATTTCATTCCGTTATACATATGATATAACTTTGAAACTCCAATATAGGCAGCTGATATAAAACCAATGATAAACATAAAAGAGCCTATCGCACCAAATAAATGCATCGGTCTTTTTCCAAAACGGGAAAGAAACCAAATTGTTATTAAATCTAAAAAACCATTAATGAAACGTTCTATTCCAAATTTGGTTTCACCATATTTTCGAGCTTGGTGCTGAACTACTTTTTCGCCAATTTTTCCAAAACCAGCATTTTTTGCCAAAACAGGAATGTATCGGTGCATTTCACCAGATACTTCTATGTTTTTTACAACTACATTTCGGTAAGCCTTCAAACCACAGTTAAAATCATTCAATTCTACTCCAGATGTTTTTCTGGCAGCCCAATTGAATAATTTTGATGGAATATTTTTCGCAACAACAGAATCGTATCGTTTCTTTTTCCAACCTGAAACCAAATCATATTTTTGCTTGGTAATCATTTCGTATAAACCTGGAATTTCGTCTGGACTATCTTGTAAGTCGGCATCCATAGTGATAATCACATCACCTTTTGCCTTAGCAAAACCAGCGTGTAAAGCCTGAGATTTTCCGAAATTTTTCATGAATTGAATCCCTTTTACATTAGGATTCTCATTTGCAAATCCCGAGATGATGTTCCAGGATTCATCTGTACTTCCGTCATCCAAAAAAATGATTTCGTAACTATAATTGTTCGATTTCATGATGGAAATGATCCAAGTGTACAACTCTTGTAAGGATTCCTCTTCGTTAAGAAGCGGTATTAGTATTGATAAATTCATTAGTTATATTATGCTTGTTGAGGCGTCTTGCTTTTAAAAATGGCGGCCAATATTAATCCTAAAATGGAATATCCGATAAGGCTAAAAACTATTGCTTTTAGTAACTCAGGTATTGAAAAAGGATTGTTTTCTTTCATTTTGGATATCGTTTCATCAATTGCAGATGCTGGAGTTCCAAACTTTTGCAAAGTTTCTGTCATGAATTTAACTAGATAACGACCAATAGTTTCTTTAGCTTCAGGATCAATGAAATTAAATAAAAGTATGTTAAAAAAGGTTGAAATTAATACACCGATTAATATCGCAATAAAATAGGTTGTAAACGCATCTTTAAATGAAAAAATATTCGCTAAACTTTTTTTTGTGTTTATTAAAAGTACAATTGAAACTATCAATACGATTGTAAATGATAAAGCTCCGATCCACGTGGATGCAAATAATTTTAAATCAATCGCATACAAACCAGCAGTTAGTAATGCTGAAACAACACCTATAATAATACCATAAGTAACCCCATTCTTTTTAACAATTTCGTTGATCATAGTTTTAGGTTTAGAATTAGTTCACAAATATAGCAATTCCCAATATAATGAAGTGTAAAAAATGATTTTTGAACCAATATAAAAAAAGTAACACAAAGGTTTGTATATTAAAAAATAAGTGTAAATTTGCAGACTCAAAATAATATTGTAAAACAAAAAGTTATAGCGAGTTTATACCTTTTCTGTGAGAGGGAAAGCTTCAAAATAAGTTATAGCCAAACAAATAAAAAAGATTCAAGATGAAAAAAGGTGTACACCCAGAAAATTACAGATTAGTTGCTTTTAAAGACATGTCAAACGAAGATGTTTTTATTACTAAATCTACTGCTGAGACTAGAGAAACTATTATTCACGAAGGTGTTGAATATCCAGTTGTAAAAATGGAGATTTCTAGAACTTCTCACCCTTTTTACACAGGTAAATCTAAACTTATCGATACTG
>Ga0308157_10008148_pt1 | contig 11997 bp, 8 predicted proteins | sample PhyBR1_FD_201035 | JGI IMG/M metagenome (GOLD analysis project Ga0308157, IMG submission 201035) | Phyllosphere microbial communities from UC Gill Tract Community Farm, Albany, California, United States - DLSLB.R1 | ecosystem: Host-associated > Plants > Phyllosphere > Unclassified | place: USA...
CGATGTCGCGTCGTACGCGCCATCCGGCCTGCCGCACGCCAACGACGATCTGCTGCTGCGCGTGCAGAAGCTGTATGAAGGCGATGCCCAACTGAGCGGCCTCTGGTCGACGGCGCTCAAGGCGCAGGGCATGGCTGATGCGCCCGGGGGCAGCAAAGGCCAACAGTCTCCCGTCGAACTGGGCAAGACCGCTGCCGGCTTTCTGGCGCGCGCGGACGGCCCCCGGATTGCCATGATCGAAACCAATGGCTGGGATACGCACAGTGCGCAAAAAGGGCGCATGGCCACGCAGCTCAACAACTTGGATGACTTGATCAGTGGACTGCAGCAGGGCCTTGGCGACGCATGGCGTCACACGACGATTCTCGTTGCCACCGAGTTCGGGCGCACCGTCGCGGCCAATGGCACGGGCGGGACCGACCATGGCACGGCATCGGCTGCCATGCTGATTGGCGGTGCGGTGAAGGGCGGGAAAATCGTCGCAGACTGGCCTGGACTTGCGCCGGCGGACCTGCTCGACAATCGTGACTTGCGACCAACCCTAGCCCTTGACGCGCTGGTGGCGCAGGCCTGCGCCGGCGCGTTTATGCTTGATCCGCAACGCACTGCGCAGGTGTTGTTCCCTGACTCGCGGCCGGACAAGGCGTCATCGCGCTTATTGCGCGGCTGAGCGGAGCAGCGCCCATGGTATCGACGCCTGGGCGCTACTACGTTGGTGCTCAGGGACGCAGTCGGCGCTTTTCAGCTTTCCCATGCTGCAGGCAGTGCTGCTCTGGATCGACGCCTGCTGCTGCCACGTCCGGATTGGCCAGCAGGTACAGCTGCGGATCAAAGACTGGTGACTCATGCCAGTGTGTTTGCCCCGGCGCCGTCGCTTCGATAAAACTCTCGGGTATCGCATAGCCAGCGACACGATTGGCCACAGGCTCACCCGTCAGGATATTGGTGAGCGTACGGAACGCGATGCTGCCATAAAACGGGTCGGACATCATCGGCGTGTAATACGCGCAGTCGTCGAAAAAGTAATGGGTGACCTGTGACCAGCGGGTGCGGTTCGGATCGAGTTGCTTCGTGCCGCCGTGCATCAGGTTGGCAGCCCAGATCAGCGCCTGCCCCTTCTTCGCATGGAAGTAATCAGGCTGTGCACCATGGGCTTCCACCAGGTCGCGCCACATCGACTCGTAAATGGCCTGCGATTTCGTCCCTTCCAGCTCCGCAATACACTTGCCGATGTGTTCGTTTGTATAGATCGGCCAGCGATGGCTGCCTGGGAAGTACATCAGCGGCCCATTCGACGCATCGATATCTTCCATGGCAACCCACACACCGCACATGAAGCGCTCGGGGCTGGAGCTGAAGTGGATCGAGTCGGTGTGAAAGTGCTGCTGGGTACCGACCGGGAAGTTCAGCGTCTGGAATGGCCAGGCCTGGCGGCCGTAGAGTTGCGACAGCAGGGCCAGCACCTTGTCGTTGCAGGCGATGCGCTTGACGTCGTCGTCGAACTCCCATGCGTCCTGGACGCGCAGGCTGATGCCGGCTTTGTGGCCGTGGTCACGCCAGCCCTCAAAATCGTAGTGGGGGTGAAGCTTTTGCTTGATCGACTCGGCCATCGAATCGAAATCTTGATCGGGGAAGTCCAGTACTGCGTAGCCTTTGATTGCCAGTTCAAAAGCTATGCCACGGGTTTCTGGATCGATGGCTTCGTCAAAGATGCGCGCGAACAAAGGATGTTCGATGCCGGGAACACCGGGGAGCGAATTTTTAAAAGGCATTATAGACATCTGATTTTTATAATATTGAAACGATAATCTAAAAGTTATGGCCAGCTTATGTGTTCCGAATGCCGAAACTCAAATTGGGTATTGGTCTGAAAACTGTTGTTGTAAAATGAGGGCCTACTTAACTGCTATCGCGTGCCAGTTCTCTTGCACGATGCGCTTGGCAAGGCGAGTAGCAAATACGCGCAGATCGGGTACAGCCGTTGACTCCCAGTATTTCGCTTTTAACCAAGGGCCAATATAGAAGAGATTTTCCGATGGAAGGCCATTTGCACTGATTACTGCGCAATCCTCTGTCACTTCAATACCCAAACCAAGGCTGTCGGTACAAATTATGCCGTCATCAAGCAACTGCTTTACCAATTCGCTGTTAATCAAGCGTGGATTGGCACATGGACCAGTGCAGTTGACGACATACTCAACATCTTCAATGCGCGCTTCCTGACGGCCGCGTCGGCGCAGCGTCGACTTTATGCCGCCGTTATTATCTTCCATCGAGAGAATACGTCCTGCAAGCGTTTTTATGACGCCAGAGGCAAGTGCTACACTGAGTTTTTCTGCAACGGCCGGTGCCAAGCGATGTCGATGAGTATCCCAGTAGGGTTGAACATGGCGTAAAAAACGCCGCCGTTCCTTGTCGGTGTAGGCCAACCAGACGTCGGCCGTGACAGGACGAAGTATAGCAAGCGCCTCACGCCAGTCGCGTCCTTTTGCTTCAAGGTGATTGCAGTAATTGCGGAATGCATGTAACTGTTCACGAATAGTTGTCGCGTTACCCCATATAGTTTCCGCTCCTACACCGAGCGGCTTGCCCGCAGAAACGCGATGTGATTGCGGCACGAGGCCACGGCGAGAAACCGCGATAATGGACCTGTTAGGGTTACGGCTAAGTAGAGTCATCGCCACGTCTACTGCTGTCAAGCCGGTGCCGAGAAGCATAACTCGCGCTCGTGCTGGGATGGCATCGAGTCGTGATTGATCCCATGGGTCATGGAGATACCGAGGACTGCTAGAGACACTATCGTTGGTTATTGGCAAAGAAGTGGAACCAAAATGTCCCAGTGCGAGCACGACGCGGTCTACAACCATCGTCACGTTATCGTCCAATGTAACGAATTTACAATTTCCACCAGGCATGTCTTCAATCTTCGTAACCTGTTGATAAATTCGATGAAGCTCAACGTTATGGGGGGCCAACCGCTCTGTTTCATTCAAGAGCCACTCGAGATAGTCACCATAGAGGCGGCGTGATACGAAGGAAGCGGCCGTGGTGCTGGGATCGATCTTTTGCGCAAACTGTAGAAAATGGTCAGGATCGTCGGGGAACGCACTCATGTTCCCAGCCGGGACGTTTAAAACGTGATGGGAGCTTTGCGTGCCATAAGCCATACCCCGTGCAATCCTTCCATTGCCATTTACTAGATAAACACGCACAGAGAGAGCATTGGTCTGGCGCATGAGTTGTGCTGCAATGATCGCGCCAGAAAAACCTGCGCCGATTACTAGAAAAGTTTTCATTAATTTTGAGTATGATTATAAAAACCTGGTCATTGTAGGCTCAAAAATTAATTACCAGGAAAATGTGGGAGCAAAAATGCAAAAATATACAATTTTTACACTGAAATCGGCTAAGCTATTGCTTGAAGACTGATACAAGTTCTCACGCGAGATAATTTTCTTTGTTAATTTTATTAATGCAAAAAGACGCTAACACAACATGAAATCCAGCAATACAGTATGGCATCATGCCACCGTCAGTCGTGCTCGCAGGGAGCAACTGCATGGTCACAGGGGAGCAGTGATCTGGTTCACAGGACTTTCTGGATCTGGAAAATCTACATTATCGCATGCTGTTGAAGAGCGTTTGTATCAGGCAGGATGCCGCACATTTGTGCTGGATGGTGACAATATTCGTCACGGACTATGTGCAGACTTGAGCTTTTCAAATGTTGCACGTGCAGAGAATATTCGCCGTGTGGGCGAAGTTTCCAAGTTATTTGTGGAGGCAGGCACGATAGTTTTGACTGCATTTATTTCGCCTTTCGAGAGCGATCGCGAGCGGGTGAGGTCTTTGCTAGCTCCTAATGACTTTATCGAAATTTATTGCAGTTGTTCCCTTGAGATTTGTGAAAAAAGAGATACAAAAGGGCTGTACAAAAGGGCGCGACAAGGGCAGATCGCAGAGTTTACTGGGATATCTTCTCCTTATGATGTGCCAGCAAATCCAGCAATTACCATTGACACAGGGTTGCTCGGCCTTGAGGAATGTGTCGAATTAGTTTTGGGATTAATGAATAATTGCAATATCATTGGCGCAGAAGTAAAATATGCATGAATGTTAAAGAAGTTAAATTAAAAATCACGCCCCTGATACCCAAATTTGTAGGGCAACGATTGTGGAAGTTTGTTGCGTCTAAATAATTTCTGAAGTAAAGCACAACCATCGATCATTAATTATTCCTGTCTGTATTGTAATGAGGTTATTGGAAGATGTGGGAGTCCTGATATTTTTTATTTTCGAGGGGCGACCTTTACAGCGATGATGATCATAATCATCATCGCTGTACGAAAAGGTCTTGTTGTAGATGTGATTACTCGATTTCCTATTCGTTATATTCTTTTGCTAGCCGGGCCACCATCTCGCGTACTTCTTCATCTAGTTTGTTAAGCATCCTGAGCATGGCGCGTGGAATGTCTGCCTCATCATAGAGTAGGTCGGCCCTCGCTTTGGGAATGTGCCGCGATAGATCTAAGACAGTATTGAAAACAGCACTTCTGTCTTCGTCAGTCATTTCCATACGGTTGATCAAACTCATGAAAGGGGCAAGAGTGGGATGCATTTGCACCTCAGTATCTTCGTAATTTCCTTTGATTTTAAGATCATCAAAACCGATAATCTTCAGAAAATCAGAAATAATATTTCCATCAATTAAGCTGCTCCGGTCGTAATATCTTAGTTGGACTTTGCCAGGAAAAGCATGTGCCCACGGAACCATGCGACGGTCGAAACGCGCTGAGTCTAAGTTATCCGGATTCGACAAGAAATCGGAAAAAGACTGCGATTCGGTTCCTTGTTGCACTTCATGACGATAGCGCGATGCGAGGAATTCTCTTGGTGACCGCGCGTAAGCTATGATTCTGGTATCTATTCCAGCAAATAATTCACTGAGGCTCTCGATCGTTCCCGGGTAGTAGTTAAGGCGACAAAGTTCCTCACTTGAAAGAATAATCGTGCCTTCTGGTGTTTTCTCGATTAATTCACGGTAAAACTGGCTGACCTTGGCAATCTGATATATCTTATCCTGCCACGAAAAAATATTTCCTGCAAAAGACCATGCTAATTCAGGGTGGCTTGGCCAGTCAGATAGACCTTGAGGAAAAAGGATGCCGGAATTGCTTAGAAGTTCTCCATTTTTGGAAAGTGCATCCTGTAATGCGGTAGTTCCGGTCTTATGAAATCCGATATGGAGGAAGACGCATTTTTTCAAAATGACCTCGCAATAAAATAAAAAATACAATGACCGCGCAAGATTCTTGTTTGAAAATAGTTTTTCCTGAATTTATTCCCCATCGAATTTCCCAATAACCTGATCGTTATAAATCAATTCGATATTTTGCATTGATAGCAGCGGTATTCGAAGACATCTAAAGCCATGCAAGCCAATACCAATGCCCAGCACATCAAGATCCGCACGATATCGGTTAGCCAATACCTGCTGCAAGTGCTCTCCTTTTCGTAAACTCAAGGTGACTGGTTGGTCGCTCTCTGGATCCCATGCCCATCCTGCCACGTACTCCTCATCTATGGTATCAATGTAGGCGATCGGACGGGCGAAGAGTCCCATGTCGGTTGCAGCTAAAGTAAAACTAGAACTGTTATCTCCGCATCGCACCACCAGTTGGACCTCTTGCGTAGGCAATTGAGAAGCACGAATGGCAATATCTAGCGGTAGTGTACATTCCATTCGGATTGGTTCAAATGGTTTAGCTACGCCCACCCATGTCGTGGAAGGGTATTCGACTGTCTCACCCAGCTGTGGCAGCGATATGAACACAGACGAGACGTCCGTCATGGCCATGTAAATCTTTTCAAGGGCGATCCTGCGGCCCGTCTGTTGTACTCTCATTATTCACCTTTACATTGTCGTTTGACGCGCACAGTATGCGTTTATGTAGGGGTTCTGCTGCATGCTCGGGGCGATATGCGCCTTCGTCTTATAAGTGACTGGGAACAGAGCCGTTTCAGTTTGCGAGTTTTGAATGATGTCTCCAACAGCTTTCATGAAAGTTTCATGTTCAAAGGTCTCTGTCTTTCCGCGCGTAAAATGGAGCGCCCGCGTGCTGAGGTATTCGCCTAATTTTGGCTCAGTAAGTACGTGTTCGAGTGCAGATGCGATCGACTCAGGTGACGTATGTGCGAGAAGCAGCGAACCATCTGCGTACTCATAAAGATTGTTGGCAAGGTAGAGATCAACTAAGGGCAGTCCACAGGCCATCATTTCAAAAGGAATGCGCGAAGGATTGGAGGAACTGATGCATAACCCTGCTTTGATCGAGTTGTAGAGTTGGGCCAATTCAATTGGTTTGATAATTCCTAAATGAGTCGTGTCGAACCAAAGATTTGGTTTGTGATCGCTGCCATACAAGAAGATTTCAACGTCAGGGTTACGATTTTTTAGAATTCCTAGAGCTTCGATGCCCATACGCCAAGCGCGCCGTGGCTTTTCTGGTTGATAAATAAACGCTACCGCTTTGGATCGCTTGGCCCATGGTGTAGTCATCGAATACCTATCAGTGTCGACGCCGAAATCACATGTAGATGGCTTGCGATCATAGTTGGTAGTCATCATGTTGGACAGCCAGCGACCAAGCACAATTTGCTCGACTTTGGCTTGATAGGCTAGTTCGGCCATAAGGAAACCATCACCCATTGGATTAAAATAAGCCTCGAAGTCCTGGATAAAATGGATTTTGTACTTTGCGTTAATTTCGGTTAAGAAACGCACGCCATCCCAAAGCGTTGCAATGGCAATATCAGCCGTAATATTGCCTATGTTACCGGCATAGATGTGTGGACTCTGGTAATCGAAATGTTGAGCCATCGTCGCGGACATTTCATCCCGGCGTGACGATTCAATATCATAAAAATATATTGAGTTAATGGCTCCTTCTTGGTCTAGCCGTTTTATTTTTTCGATAATAGTGCGGTGTCCACCGGAGCCGCGTATAACACCCGGTAAAAGCCATGCGATGCGTTTCCCTGAAAATACATTAAGCAACTTACTCTCCTAGTTTTTTTTCGTATTAACTGCAATGTAAATGCATACCTCGCGCGGTGAGCGCAAGTCAAAAGCCGGTAAGCCTAATCCGATAGCCGAACGATGGTGCCAAGCACCATGCTCTGCTTGCTCGATATCGCTCACTTTGAACGTTTCCATTTCGTTTCTTTCCATGTGAGAAACTTCGGCTAAGCAATCTTGTATAGCCATCGATCCATCCAGATTTTCAATCCAAACCTTAGCGGAAAAGTCTGTATAAAAGCGGAAGCGCAGCATGCCGTAACCGCCTGGGCCGACGTAAAAATTCTGAACGAAGCTTTTATCAATTTTGGTTGTTCCATCTGTCAGGCGTCGCTCGATAGAAATTAACGCGCGGTACTCTCGATCGCCTTTAGTATAACTGCCCCACTCGCCAGTTATTGCGCGCATTACAATCGCGTCATGGTCCTTTGGACGATACAGGGCAGAAGCACCAAAAGTCCAGTAGTTAGGAATGCGGAAGAAGTCGTCAAGTACAGCTCCACGTTGTCCAGCTGCCAACGAATGTTCGATCAGTGTGTGTGATGGGATAGCGTCCGCACTATGTTCAGCATAGTTGTCGTCCTGTGCCCACATCCCCAGCGATTCAACTTCTTGCTCAGTTGGGTAGGCATATAGACGAGCCATTAAAAGTTCAAGAACTGCCGGCGAAAAGCGCGGAAGCTGACCCTTATACGCGCTTATGAAATCGAAATACGAAATCGTTAATTCGATTAGTATTTCCTTTTGTAAAAGTTGCTTAGTCGAGAATTTTGCTGGTGCCCCTCGTATAGGTTCACCGTCTTGGGAAAATCCGTTGATTGAAGAAACTGGTGGGGTCAAAAACTGCTCCAAAATTTCTTTAGAGTTAAGAGTGATATTGCCGAAATTTCCAGACCCACCGAGTTGTGAAACAAATCCTCGTAGATTAAAACCGCGCAGGTTCAAATTTGCTGCTCTCTCATCGACAAATACATAACGCGCTACCGGGCGAGTTTTAGAATCAATGAGTTGCAAAAAAAAGCAAAGCTTGCGAAAAATGCCTCCAGACCAGCCAACGTCCGCTATAAGTACGGATGCCACTGAGATTTTGTGCTCCGTAAAGTAGCTCTGGAAGAAGGCCATCGTGTTTTTGCGCTTGTTATGAGAGAAATCACGCAATTTTCCCAAAAATAGTTTGCATTGCAGTAAATGTGAAACAATTTTTACTGATCGAGCATCTCCATTGCGAATTGGATAATAAAAGTCGTCGAGATCAAGGTTCGATAGCGCGATCGGGTAAGCGATGAGCTTGGCGAACGTCGCAGCAGATACGGGAGTCTTCCGATTGTAGAAATAGCGTTCTACTTCGCGTCCAATGTCTAAGTCATCGCTTTCGAGGTCAGCAAAGTCGAGGGCTTTACGCGACACTGGCAGATGCAGGCAGCGCAATGGTGAAAAGGGATAGAAAAATGCTTTGAATGCGTTAAACATGCGTGTAAGCGTAATTCCTTCGCGAGTAGGAAATAGCACTACGCTGCGCCCTTCTAACCTTGCTTGTTCAAATAGCCAAGAAAAATATCCGAAAAATAATGGGCCGAAGCCATAACCCACGATTCCGCCATCCAGCGGCCGCTGACTTGAATATTCCTGCACGAACCGGCGTGCATAGCCGTGCACGCCATCAATGCTCGGCAGGTATGGCTTGGACGTAGTAGAAAGCAGGGTAAGCTTTCGGATGCCGCGTTCGATTGTGGCTAGGTAATCATCAACAGGCGCGAAGTGTTCAACCTTGACACCAACCATGCGGCCGCCATGCACGTCATATTGAATGTTATCGCCGATGTGGGTCACCCGATCTGGAGTGACTTTACAGTCCTCGGCGATTTTTCGGATTAATCCGAATTCCTTGGGGAGTGCATGTTCGTGCGAGAGGTAAATATTGTCAAAAAATTCAAGTGACAGATTTGCCATCTGCATGAAACGTTCGAACGCGACACGTGGCAAATAGGTGTCGGAGCAAAGTACAAGAAGATTGCCTTTGGCTTTAAGTGCATGCAATCTAGCGAACAAGCGAAGGTCGGGTATTAGAACATCGGCCTCAATGTTGATCTCTAAATCCATTGCGCGCTCGATAAAGGACTTAGGAATAATATGGTCTGGTATCGAGGCGTATATCTGTTCGAGGCTTACTTCCCAGCTCCCCCGGGTGCGATAACTTCGTTCGCGGGCGTCACGCTCAGCTTCTACACGCAAGGTGGCCAAGGACGCTGCATCCAGCGTACTACCGGTTTCCTCGATTAATTTGCAGCCCCATTGAATGAAAAGATCAGTGGGGTTGAGATGCCGGCGCCAGAACAGAGTATCAAAAAAGTCTAGCGAGTATACGCTGACAAGAGGGTTCTGGTTGAACGCGACAGCTCGGATTGCTCCTGTATTAGCCTGATTTGGAAGCACATTCATCAGCTTACCAAGCACCGCGCCACTATCGCCGAGGATGAGCACCAACCGCATTTGAGAGGCGGTATACGGGATGCTGACTTGATAGGCGCAAATGCTCGTCCATGGAGCAACATTCAAGTGACTTCGAGATTGTCCCCAAGTAATCTCCTTAAGATCGACATCATTCAGACCGTGAACCAGCGGCACAAAGCTGCGTGGTTCCTGCTCTTGCAGCAGGCCGAAACCCGTCACTTGAGCGAAAGGATCATGTAAAGCAAAGCGTAACTCGACACGTCCGTTAACCAAACAAAGGTTGTCGGTATGTAATGAGATACCGCTTGCTTTGTCGACGTCGATCAGTTGGCGGTCTGAGGTGTCTTGAGATGTTCCGGCTGGGCGCGCGGCGTCCCGTTGCGCTTTAACGTTGGCCCCGTTTGGGATGCTGTCTGCGTCGACTTCGTGTTGTGCTTTATACGACACGTCAGCACTCTTGTTCATTGCAAATTTCTCCTGAGTCAAGCGATATTATGTTTAGATCAATGCTACAAAAGTAGCCACCTTGCTACGCCAGAGTTTGAGCAGTTATTTGGTCCAGATCGGGCGGTTTTGGCGTCCAAGCGAGGCTACTGTTACACAGTAATGTCCAAATAGCTGTTCGACAATAGCGAAATGTAACCAGTGACGAATATACGATTATTTTCGAGGTAGTATGAAGATACAGAGTAGCAAATGCAGTACGTAAAGCTAACTTATGCGCATTGCGATTAGGCCTGTTCTCGGGTGTCGTAATCTCGGCGGTATAGCCATCCCTCCAAAGGCCTGACTGTTGGGATCCAAGTTCAAGTTTGGGTGATATGCAGGATCATGTAGCAGTAGACTGCCCCACTTACGTGTTAGCTCGTCGACTTCGCGTTGAGCCCGGGCCTTTTTTTGTTTTGTATCTTCAAGCCCCCGGCTAGCTGACTCCGCGTGCAGCAACTTCGCATATGGTGTCCAGACGATAGCGTTACCCACCGCCCGTACTTTTAGGCATAAGTCGACGTCGTTGAACGCTACCGGGAAAGCCTGCCCATCCATACTCCCAAGCTGGAGATAATCTACTTTTCTCAGGAACAGGCAAGCAGCTGTACATCCGCTGACCTGCTGCAGCAATTGATTTCTGCCGTGATCACCCCAGTCCCCGTCTGCCAAGCGGTTCCCAAAATGCCCAGCCACGTTTCCCACGCCAAGCAACACCCCGCCATGCTGCACCATCCCATTCGGCCAAAGCAGCTTCGCACCAACCGCACCGACGCCTGGCCGCAATAGCTGCGAGACAATCTCGTCAAGCCAGCCATCATGCAGCGCCTCGATGTCGTTGTTCACCAGGCCGATGATCTCGCCATTAGCCTGTGCAATCGCCCGATTGTTCAAATCCGCATAGTTAAACGGTCCCGGCATCGGCAACACCCGCACACCCTGCTGTGCAACCTCTGCAAAGTAAGCATGCGTCTCATCGTCGGTCGAACCGTTGTCGATAATGATGATCTCGAGCTTTGGCCAGTCGGTGAAGCGCTGGATCGAACTGATGCAGCGCTGCAGGAGATCGACACGGTCGCGCGTCGGGATCACCAGGCTGATGATCATGTCCCGCGCGCCTTCCGGCAGCGGATGACGCGCACGCCGCGCTGCCCAGGCAACGTCTTGCGGTGCATTCGGCAATGGCTCAAGCACTGCATGCGGCTGCACTGCCAGCGATGCACGCGTGGCAGCTGCAAAACGCGCACTGCGTTCCTCGTTAGTCAATGGCGACAACACGCGCAGCAGCACGCGCGGCACGTGCACGACGCTGGTGGCGCCGTCGTGCCAGACCGCGGCCAGTGCATCCCATGCAAAGCCAGCGGCATGCTCGATGCCTGCCAGACCCCGCGCGACGTCACTGCGCACCAGCAGAAAATCGAGCGGATAGTCGCTCGCAAACGCGTAATCGGGATTCCATGCCGGCTTGAACCATGGCCGGCCTTCGAATTCGCTGTCCGTGTACACGACCTTCGCATCCGGCAGGGCAAAGCCTTCCAGCGCGTACGCCAGTGCGTGTGGCGCCAGGGTGTCGCCGGCGCGTACGCAGCCGATGACGTCGCTGCCGGATGCCAGTGCCTGCGCCAGCAGCGCCGGGAATGGTTGGCCGTAGAAGGTCTGCGCCGTCATGCCGTGCTGCGCTTGGATGCTGGCGATCGTGCGTTCCAGCTGCGCCGCATCGGCGTCGCCGGTGATGATGATGGCGGTGCTCAGGGTCGGCAGCGTCGCCGGTCCCTCGCGGTCGAAGCGGGCCGACCATTCCGGCCAGGCCGACATGGGCAGGCTGCGCGGCAGGTGCCGCTGGTAGATGTCGGCGACGTTCACCAGCAATTCGTCGGCGTCGGGCGGCAGCAGGCCGGCCAGGCCGTCGAGGGCGCAGCAGATCGTCAGCGGGCTGCCGTTCAGTGGGCGGCCTTCTTCGTCCACCACGCGCACGCTGTGCA
>Ga0308157_10008151_pt1 | contig 11995 bp, 10 predicted proteins | sample PhyBR1_FD_201035 | JGI IMG/M metagenome (GOLD analysis project Ga0308157, IMG submission 201035) | Phyllosphere microbial communities from UC Gill Tract Community Farm, Albany, California, United States - DLSLB.R1 | ecosystem: Host-associated > Plants > Phyllosphere > Unclassified | place: USA...
TGGTGGATTAAGTGGTGTGGTCGAACATCTGAGTTCTGACACCTTAGTTGATGAAGAGAAAGCCCGTGCGGGACGTGAAGACTCCAGCTATTACCGGGTCTATATTCGCACTAATCAGGCGGCGCTCCACGTTCAGGATAAAACGTTTCCTATTATTCCTGGCATGGTGGCTGATGTGGAAATCAGAACAGGTGAGAAAACTATCCTGTCTTATCTGTTAAAGCCGGTTTTAAAAGCACGAGAAGCTTTCAGGGAGCGATAAGCCAGTGGTCAATAATAAACAACGTTTAAAATTAGCAATGGCAATGGCGGTGACTTTACCCTGTACTTCCCTGTCTGCACAGGCTGAAGCTGCGGCTTCGACAGGGCTGACTCAACAGGATATAGCCTCTTTACCCCCGATGGTGATGCAAAAAGATTATGCCAGCCAGCATGCTCAGCAGGCCGCAGATATTGCGCCGGTTCAGCAGAGTCAGGCAGTGGTGAAGGCTGACGTAAAACCTGAAATTAAGCCTGAAGTTAAGGCTGAAATTAAACCTGCCAGTAAAGTCGAGGCTGAGGTTGCCAGCCAGCAGGTATTTGCTGACAGTGCGTACGATCTCTTCCCACCGGTGAAGAAATATTATCAACCCGATCCGGCATACAAGAATGTGCGCTGGGATGGCGAGATACAAGGTGAGAGCGACAAGCGGACGCCTGATAACTCTTCTTCCACGACGGAATCCGGCAATCGTAATAGCACGTCGCGTGCTTTCCTGCGCAAGATGGTGGCGATGGCTCTGGCGCACAGTCCGGAAATTCGGTCTTCGCAGGCCGATGTGCTGGCTGCCGGTTATGCTATCGATCAGACCAAAGGGCAACGCTGGCCGCAGGTACAGGTAGGATTATCAACGCCACTGGCAAATCAGGGCAGCGAAGCCACTACCCGAAATAATACTAAAATCAGCGATAGCAGTGCTTCAGTGGCGGTAACGACGCCGATTTTTGACTGGGGAAAAATCAGTAATCAGGTAGGCAGCGCCGAGGAAAGTATGAATGCGGCAATCAAAACGCAGGATTACACCAAAGAGCAGTTGGCCTACAGTACGGTTTCAGAGTTAATCAACCTGGCACGCTATCAGCAGAATCGCCTGGTGGCTCTGGCCTATGTCAAACGTATGAAGCAACTGGCGGATATGCTTGAACAGATTACTGCTGCCGATAAAGGCCGTGCCAGTGAATATGTGCAGGCTAAAGCCAAACTGCTGTCAGCGCGCGCCAGCCTCGATGACATTCAGCATCAGCTGAGTACCAGTCGTATAAAACTGGTTCGCCTGCTGGGTGTTGAACCGAATTTACCGGAAGGCATTTCATGGCAGGATGCTGAGCTGCCACCCTCCAAAGCTCTGGCGGCACTGAATAAAAATCCCAGTCTGTTAAGTTTACAGGCCCAGGTGAAAGCCGCTGAATATGAAGCAGAAAGTATTCAGTCAGCCAGCTTGCCGCAGATTAACTGGACGGTATCAAAGGATACGGCGAAAGATGTAAATGGCGATGAAAACGGCTGGTACACCGGGGTAAACGTTCAGTGGAATGTTTTCAGCGGTGGTTCACAAAAGGCGGCGCAAATGGCGGCACGAGCCAAAGCCAATGGTGCACAGCAGCAATATGAAGTGGCTTATCGTGATCTGGAATATCAGATTAACAATATGGTCCAGACCCGTGATTCATCGTTTATTCGTGCTGATGACTTTGACCGCTTATCAGTGGAAACCGCGCGAGTAAGCCAAATGTTTTACGATCAGTGGTATAACCTCGGTCAGCGAACGTTACTGGATGTTCTGACGGCAGAGAACGACCATTACAATAACCAGCTATCTGCCATTAATAATCGTTACGATGGCTATATGTCTAATATGAGTATTATGGCGAGTGCGGCGATGCTGTTGAACTGGCTGGATGTTAAGGAAAACAACTAGTGTAATATTCAGTGGTTTTAAAGGCGCTCTCCAACACAATATATTCCCTTTTTGATCCCCTTGGCCTTCGTCGCGAAGGCCTTTTTTTTGAATCATAATTTTAACCAGCGATATGAGTCATCTGCAGCGATTAGTTAGCTAAATTGCTCAACAAAATTATCCGCTGACTGAGGCTTTACTTTGCCGGTAATCGATTGGATTTGAGAGACTCAGCGAATATTCTATAAATCAGCGTCAAGTTTAGCGAAGCGCTGGACCAGAAAGTCGATCAGCAAACGGACAGAGGGCAGTAAGCCACGTTTAGATGAATAAATCACATGAACAAGTTCGCGATGAGGCTGCCATTCTGGTAATACTTTGATCAGTGTACCTTCTGCAAGCTGCTTACTTATGGCCATTAAGGGCAGTTGTACAATACCTACTGCAGATAGTGCAGCTTCCCTTAATGCCACCATATCTGAAGTAATAAAACGCGGAGTGTGTTTGATCACCGCCTGTTCACCCTTTTTTCCATACAGCACCCAATTGCTTGATTGTGACCCGATGCGACTAATCGTTGGAAACGCATTTAGTGCCGAGGGTACTGTCGGCAGACCACCGTACTGCTGAATCAGTTTTGGGCTGGCAACTAACGATTGCCCGCAGTCTGCCAGCGTTCGCATGACCAGATTACTGTCCTCAAGCGGTGGTGGTAACACAAAGATGGCTAAGTCTACACCCTCGTCTATTACATCAACTTTTCGACTTGTTGCTTCTAATACCACGGTTAACAGCGGATGCATTGCCATAAACTCTGCCAGCATTGAAGCAATATGCGCTTGCAATACCATTACCGGGCAAGTGATGCGGATCTTGCCACGTGGCTCTGCTGTGACTTCTTCAACCGAAGCTTGTGCAGCTTCAGCTTCGATCAATACGGCAAGGCAGTGTTGATAATAGGTTTTACCGATTTCAGATACGGTAAAATGTCGTGTCGATCGTTCAATCAGACGAACGTTTAAACGCTCTTCCAGCATGGCGAGGCGTCTGCTTAGTTTTGATTTTGGTATCCCCAGTGCACGACCCGCCGAGGCGAAACCACGATAATTTACAATTTGCACAAAGTAATACAGGTCATTCAGATCTTGCATAAGATTAGTATCGTTCTAAAAACAGGACACAGTAAACCAAATTAGCATACTACTCGGCCAGAAAGAATTACTTTATAATTTTTCTAATGTTCTGTTAATCCTCTTTTCAATGGAATTAACGTAGTCATTATAATGAAAGTAAAGTTAACTGTTAATATGATTATGTGTATTTTAAAAGGAATATTTAATGAAAAAATTATTATTAGCTACACTAATTACTGCGCCGGTATTATTTAATTATACTTATGCTGCTGAAAGTCATAAAGCAACAGATGATCACGCAATCACTGTTGAGAGTAAATTATCAGCGGAACAAAAAGCAGTCTATGAGGTTGTCAGTCGCTACCAGGATGCGCTTAACGCTGGTGATGTCGACACTATTCTTTCATTGTATTCAGCAAAAAGTTATTCACAGTGGAATAATAAAACTACCGCCGAGACCACAGAAAAACGTCGCCAGCAATATTCCGATCTATTTAAAAATGAAAAGTTTGTTACGGAATTTGCATATGACAGCGTAGTTGTTAATGGAGATATGGCTTTCGTCAGAACGCACCACCATCCGGGAGCCGCAGTCACCGTAATCAAAGATGGCTCAAAAGTGCTTGACTATAACCGGGAGGTTTTCGTGCTGGAAAAGAAAAACGGCGACTGGGAAATAGTTCTATACACTTTTAATACCAATCCTGTTCAGGGAGAAAGCTAATAAATAAGCTTCGACAAGATTAAAATAATAACTATCGCTGCTTGTCACAAGGAAGTATTTGGATATTTTGTTTAATTTAAACAGAGTCTCTTTTGCATTCATCTGTGATAAGTGGTGATAGTTTTTCTCAAAATATGATTCAGCATAGTTAATGATTAACTAACCGTCTGGAATTGTAGCCAATAATGATGTGAAGGACGCATTAACTTTCCAACAACAATACTCTTTTTTCCAGAATGTACCCTCAACCATCTGTGTTTATCGGCGTTTCAAGTTAACTAAGCTTCTGGCTAAGCAATGCTCATCCTGATCATTCTGAATTCAACAGAAAGTGACGATAATCTCTGAGATGGCAGCGATAAAGCCGCTAAAACGGTAAGGAAAATCTGAATAATTTTGTTATTTATCAATAGAATAACAAATATTATAGCCACTTCTTTAGCCGCCAAGGCCTTATGATAAGCAAGAAAAAAACATCTTGATCTAATAAAAAATTATCGTAATATGATAATCTCTTGAATCGGAGAGATGAAAATGAAAGGGAACCCACTACACAATCTGAGCCCGGCTAAGGCCAGATTAGTTTTTTTTGCCTTGTTTACCGTGGTGCTCACTTGGGGAATGGCAGCAGGTCATGTGGTGCTGGAGTCGTATGCCTGGCTGTCACCGCAGAGCCAATACCTCAATAATATATTGGCTAATTTCGCAGCGTATCAGCCTTTGCTGCTGGATCAGGGGTTTACGCTAAGCAATTTGAGCTACACACTTATCGTAATTCTGTCTTGCTTACCGGTACTGCTGTCGGCATTAGAGCTATTTATGATAGGGCTATTCTTTTTGCGGTTATCCAAAGGCGAAATCTGGAGCAACAGAAATACTGACGTATTATTGATTGCCGGTATTTTAAGCGCGATTTCTCCGATGGCCTATTCTGTCGTTGAAACATTACAAAGCTTAGCAATATCAGTCAGTTTACCTAAAGGAGAAAGAATCTTTGTCTATTATGTTGGCATGTCTTTTGATGCCGCTTACGATATCATAAAAGGTGTAATTCTTATCTCACTTTCACTGATCATCAAAGAATCAAAAAATATTAAGGATGAACAGGATCTTTATATTTAAGGTAATATAAATGCCTATTATTATAAATCTGGATGTCGCGATGGCGAAGAAAAAGATAAAATCAAAAGAGCTGGCTGCAATGATGGGAATGACTGAAGCAAATCTTTCGATGCTTAAAAATGGAAAGATAAAAGGGGTTAAACTGGCAACCATAGAAAAGCTGTGTGACATTCTTGACTGTCAGCCTGGTGATCTCTTTGAATACCAGCGAAGTTAATCGAGATATTAATCAATGCCTTACCTCATAACGGGTAAGGTGTTGACTATAAATGCTATTATTTCATCGATTAACGACGGTGGAGTACACTAATCATAATCTAATCAGGATGTAAAATGCGCCTAAAATTTATTTTGTCTACCCTGCTGATAACGGTGTGCAGTAATTTTTCTGCACAAGCAATTAGCAAAGAAATGCCGTTGCAGTGGTCATTAGATAAAAATACTGACAGACACTTTTGTATTAAAGGTGTCTGTATGATGCCCGGGCATCAATCGCCTGGTATGTTTGATAAACTGAGCAAATCTGAACGGCAACAAAAAAGTAGCAATTATTTGCCTTATGATCGCGATAGTTATAACTCTGAAAGAATGACCGTACATCTCTCATTCGGTGATTAAATTAACAATAAATACTTCATTTCCATTGTCGGAAGACAACCAGGGGAGCCTGACGTTAAATTTTTCAGTGCCGAATTTTCAGTTGGCTTAGCATATTGTTTGAGAAAATTTCTGGATCATTACTGTGGAAAATGAGAGTTACCGGTTTCGATATGAATTTCATTCAATCCATAAGGTAACTCTCTTTTTCATTTTGCTATAGCTAACTGAGAGGCCTTAAAACGATAATTCCCGGTTTCTCCTTCACATAATCGATAAAAGGCGAATCGACTACTTTCTCATTCTCTTTGCGTGAGGAGGCATTTCGCAGTACCGGGCCATTGTCGGTCATAATGAAGAAACCGACATGGGTCACATCGAGTCCAGCAAGGTGGGTATAGATGCCAATCAAATCGCCGGTCCGTAAACGATTGACTACATTTTCATCGATAAATTTAGCCGGAATATAGGTGATATTGCGCTCTACAATTGCTAAGCCTGGCAGGTAGTTCCCGCCATCAGCCTTTTTATTAAGATATTTTACACTGGTCACAGCATTGGGACTTATCTGGGCGGTGATATCGTCAGCGAGCTTATGTTCTCTGTAAGCCCAGTCGGTGAAAAAATGTTTTCGATTGAAAAAGCTGATATGACCGTCAATATAGCGGGTCTGGATAAGATTATTAACGAACTCAGCTGCAGAAGTTGATTTGCGTAATGCTTCCACGTAGTCGAGGTAAGTGAAGCAATCCAGACCTCTGAAGTCGATCACCAGCTCTTCGGGACTATTTGCTGAACCCTTTAGCATGTTTCCCCGATACGGTGTACCGAGAAAGTCCGCCGAGATTGCGTCTGTCATCCTGCCTGTTGCATCATGGGCAATCTTTGGACGTTGCTTTAAAATAGCGTTTAGCTTATCGGAAGTGTAGGGATCAAGATTTACTCTGGTCGACGCTTGAGTGTGTGTCCTGTTTTCTGGCGTCTCTTTTTTAATGCTATCCGCCTGAAAGCTACATCCGCTTGATATCAGCGAGATTAAAATTAATTGGGATATCCTTAGCATTCCACTCTCCATGATTCATTAGTGGTTAATCGACTAATTATCACGATAGTTACTTTCTTCCGTGATGTTTTCAAAAAGCTGGATATTTTTAACTGTCCAGCTCGGAAACCGCCTATAGGTGGCGGCTTCCCGGTTAAATGCATTGAGCTATTTTGATGGGAAATATTTTTCTACCAGGGAATAGAGTATCGCAGCAGTTTCGGCATCCAGAATTCCACTGTAATTTTGTTGACGAAAATGTAGCTGAAGTGCACGGATCACATTTTTGTATCCGCTGTCAGTAACAGTGGTTGAGGTGTCATAACCGTATCGACTTAATTTAGCAATAACGTCTTGTCTGGCGGGCAGGGTTTTACAAAACTGAGCTTCGTAGTGTTGTTTTACTTTATCGTCATACCATGCACCTACGCCAACATCATAAAGCGCTTTCCAGGGAAAAGCTGCGCCGGGATCGCTTTTTCGTCCTGGCGCAATATCACTGTGTCCGACAACGTTGGTCGGCGTAATATCCGGATAGCGTTGCAGGATATTTACTGCAAGTTGTTTAATCGCATCAATTTGCGTGGGGTTATAGGGAGGAAAGGTAAATATGCCATTTTTATCGCTGGCTAAATTGACAGTTTCAATCCCGATGGCGGTGTCATTCAGATTGCTGCGTCCGGCCCATGAGCTGACTCCGGCATGCCATGCACGTTCATTTTCATCAACCAAATTAAAAATGCGCATGTCTTTAAAACCCGCATCGATATAGGTTGAATCAGAAGGGTCAGGAACAAGGTAGTGAGCGCTGACTGATTGACCGGTCAGTGCGGTGATCGATGCTTTAAAATCAATGGCGGTGTAATGCATTACCAGAAAACGAACCCGGCGATTGAAACCTTTTACAGAGCGATAGCTATTGTAATCAATGCTGTACATATGAATCTCCTTCCTTTGGGTTGAACTCACTTGTATCATCAGCTTTTACAACCAATCGTATACGAAATCGTAACGGAGATATTATTTACTTTAATTTGCGAAGCAGTTCAATATTACTCTTTTAGGATTTTTCGACCTCATAAATTATGATGCTATTACCCGGGCTTGATATGAGCCCAGGTATTGTCTTAGGCTAATTTGTAAGGAAATATCTGAATTTTCATTGTCAGCAATAATCCGAAAAACAGCAGTAATCTTAACGATATGGCAGGCTGAGAGCATTTTTATTGAGCATGGTAAATGTGATGTTATTTTTTCATTTATGATTTGTTTAATAAATTATCCATCGATTTTTGCCTGATAGCTGTTATAAAAATAGCCGATGCTATCGAATTTGATGATAGTCTGCCTGTGGCTATTAAAGTCTGTATTTCAGAAAGGGAGAATTCCTGTGAATATAGTAGAGAAAATAGATGCGATGACGCTGGAGGAGAAGATCGGGCAAAAAATCATGCTTGATTTTCGTTACTGGGGTACTGACGGACAAAATAGTCAAGATATGATTGCTCCCGATGAGACGGTTGGCAGGCTGATTAAGGATAATCATATCGGTGGAGTGATACTTTTTGCTAACAATCTGAAAGATAGAATTCAAATTAAGACGCTGACGGCCTGGTATGCCGCGATGAAAACGGGTGGTATGCGATTATTTATCGGCACGGACAATGAAGGCGGCAATGTTTTCCGATTACCCCGCGGTGATTACGCTTCATTTCCCGGCAATATGGCATTGTCGGCAGCGATTGAGGGGGGCGCTGATGCTTCACTTGCCAGAAATCAGGGAAGCGTTATGGCACAGGATATGCTCTCGCTATACATCAATACTAACTTTGCGCCGGTCGTTGATGTTAATACCAATCCTTTCAATCCGGTAATTAACGTACGTGCATTTGGCGACGACGTGAACACAGTTTCCCGCCTTGCGAAAAAAATGACGGCCGGGATGAAACTGCAGGGGCTGATCACCGCATATAAACATTTTCCAGGTCATGGCAGTACATCCACTGATTCGCATACCGGTCTGCCGCGTGTTGATCGCTCGCGGAAAGATGCGTTCGCCATCGATATCGCACCTTATAAACAGGCCATCGACAATCAAACCGCCCCGGATATGATTATGACTGCCCATATTCAGTATCCTGCGCTGGATGACAGTCAGCTTATTACCCGCAATGGTGAGAAAATTACGGTGCCTGCGACGATGTCTCGTGAAATACAGAGTTGTATCCTGCGTGATGAACTGGGGTACAGCGGAGTGACGATCTCGGATGCGCTGGATATGGGCGCCATCGCTGACCATTTCGAACAGGGTGATGCCGCAGCGAAAGTGTTTGCCGCTGGAGTGGATATTGCACTGATGCCCGTCAGTATTTCAGCCCCTTCACAGGCCAGACGGTTACCAGAATTGATCCAGTATATTGTCGAGGAAGTTAAAAAAGGCAGTATTAACGAAGCCGATATTAACGCCTCGGTTGAGCGCATTTTAAAGCTCAAAGAACGCTACAACCTGCTGGGGCAGGAATCCGGCAGGGTAACGGGGCATTCAGCTTCGGCCAGTCGCGGGCTGGAAAAACAAATTGCCAATCGTTCCATCACCGTGGTGATTAATCAGCAATCATTGCTGCCGTTAAGGGACAAGGGTTTGCGTTATTTTATACTGACGCCATGGGGCGAGCAGGCCAAAGGCATGGCGAAGGTGATGACACAGGATGGATATCTGAGGGTGGTTGCCGCGAAGGAAACAGATCTGACGGATAGCCAGATAAAGGAACATATCGCCAGTTGTGACGTTTTTCTACTCGGGACACTGTCAACCCGTTTTACGCCGGTTGAACGCGATGGCCTTGCCGCCGCAGAAGCACAAGCGCGTGCCGACGCGACTCCTTATTCTGGCTGGCTGCGCTATGCCGCCGGGCTGGGAAAAAAACGTGTTCATCTTTCATTGCGTGCGCCGTATGACATCGTCAGCTATGCCGAAGACGTCGAAGCGGCGGTAGCCACTTACTCTTATTACGGTTTTGACAACGGTATCTGGCGTGGTCACTCGATGACATCGCTGGCTGAGGTGCTGACCGGAAAGCGTGCGCCAACAGGGAAGCTACCGGTTAACACCTGGTATGACTACGACGAGAAGACTAATACCGGAACTTTGGCGTTTCCCAAAGGGACCGGACTGAGCTGGTAGTTAAACCGGGGGAAGTGACCCGCAGTAGCGGCTTCTTTGACTGGTAATTGGCCCTCAGGTTTTTACAGGGAGTTAAATTTTATGCAGCAGTTTGCTTTTATATCTCATGCATCAGCGCTGAAAAAAATGATGGCGACAGCCATTCTGGCAGTGATGGTGTCAGGTTGCGCGACGTCGCCAACAGAGACTGAAGAACGTGACGGCTATTTTGCCAGTCATACCTTTACAGCTGTCGGGCAAAATGAAAGGGTGCGATATCTTGTTATGCACTATACGGCTCTGGACGATGCTCAGTCGTTAGACACGCTGACCAAAGAGCAGGTCAGCGCCCATTATCTGATTCCGCACCTGCCGGAGTCCAGACGTGGAAAACCGGTGGTATTACAGCTGGTTGATGAAAACAAACGGGCCTGGCATGCCGGTGTCAGCAACTGGAATGGCAGGAGCAATCTTAATGATACCTCCATCGGGATTGAAATCGTCAATCCGGGCTTTACCGACGATATGCTGGGGCATCGTACCTGGTATCCCTACAACGAAAAACAGATTGTGGCCATTGCTGCACTGGCAAAAGATATCATTCATCGCTATCAGATCATGCCTGATAACGTGCTCGGGCACAGCGATATCGCCCCTCTTCGGAAGCAGGACCCAGGAAAACTGTTTCCATGGGAACGGCTGGCGGCCATGGGCATTGGTGCCTGGCCTGACAGGGCACAGGTCACCAAATATCTTGCCAACCGTTCGCCTTACGAGCCTGCAGACATAAGAAGCCTTCAGGCATTACTGAAGCATTATGGCTATGGTGAAATGCCTCAGAATGGCATTCTGGATGATAAAACACGGAAAATTATCGCTGCATTCCAGATGCATTTCAGACCGAATGATATTGGCGGCAACGCCGATGCTGAAACTGAAGCCATTGCCCGTGCGCTGATCGAAAAATATCGTGAACCCATGACGCCGGTCCCGATTGAAAGGAGTCTCTGATGCTGTCAGAAATAAAATTATTATGTTGGGGGTTAATCATGATTAGCTTAATGACAATGGTCAGCTGCTCGCAAAAAGCCGGGCCGGAAAAACGCCAGGAACCGGCATTAACGACAGAACCGATGCGGGGTATTTGGCTTGCCACGGTCGCGGGGCTTGACTGGCCGCCAGCGGAATCACTAAAAGTGACAACGGATGCCGACAGGATCCGACTGCAAAAGAGGGCGCTCACCGACGCGCTGGATCAAATGGTAAAAACTGGAATTAATACGGTTTTTTTCCAGGTTAAGCCGGACGGCACGGCTCTCTGGCATTCGGATATATTGCCGTGGTCAGATGTGATGACGGGCAGTGTGGGCAAGGAGCCCGGTTATGATCCACTGGCTTTCATGTTGAAAGAGGCCCACAGCAGAGGAATTAAGCTTCATGCCTGGCTTAACCCTTACCGTGTATCGATGAATACCCGGCCAGAAACCGTTGCTGCACTTAACGATACGCTGCAGTCATCGCCTTCAAGCGTCTATGCACTTCACCCTGAATGGATACGCACGGCCAGTGGGCGTTTTGTTCTCGATCCGGGGCTGCCTGAGGTGCGCAACTGGATTACCGGCGTAGTCGCGGAACTGGTGAAAAAATATGATGTTGACGGTATCCAGTTTGACGATTACTTCTATTATGAAACGCCTCAGTCTCCCCTGGAGGATGAAACCACTTACCGCGAATATGGAAAAGATTTTCCTGACAAGGCCAGTTGGAGAAGAAACAACACTTTGCTGTTGATCAAAGAGATCTCTTCGACCATCAGAGCGCTGAAACCGGATATTGAATTTGGCGTCAGCCCGGCTGGCGTCTGGCGAAACAAAGCTGATGATCCGCTGGGATCGGACACTCAGGCGGGCGCCCCGTCGTATGATACGGCTTATGCAGACACCCGCCAGTGGGTAAAACTGGGGTTACTGGACTACATTGCGCCACAACTGTACTGGCCTGTTGGCCGTAAAATTGTCAGATACGATGTGCTGGCCGGGTGGTGGTCTGATGTCGTCAGAGGTACTGATACCCGTTTATATATCGGAATGGCGTTATATAAAATTGGCACCTCTTCCGCTATCGAGCCAGATTGGACGATCGAAGGGGGAGTACCTGAACTGAAAAGGCAGCTGGATGTGAACGATGCCCTGCCGGAAGTGGATGGCGCGATACTTTTCAGGCAGGCTTTTCTGAACCAGCCCCAGACTGATAAGGCTGTGAAATATCTGCAAAATC
>Ga0308157_10008152_pt1 | contig 11994 bp, 10 predicted proteins | sample PhyBR1_FD_201035 | JGI IMG/M metagenome (GOLD analysis project Ga0308157, IMG submission 201035) | Phyllosphere microbial communities from UC Gill Tract Community Farm, Albany, California, United States - DLSLB.R1 | ecosystem: Host-associated > Plants > Phyllosphere > Unclassified | place: USA...
TGTTTTTTTCTGAAAATAAATCTATGCAAAATTATATCGATCAATTAAACGATGCGCAACGTGAACCGGTTTTACAAAAAAACGGACCAATGATTATTATTGCTGGTGCGGGCTCTGGTAAAACACGCGTTTTAACCTTACGTATTGCTTATTTGATGCACCTTGGCGTTGATGCTTTTAATATTTTGTCGTTGACTTTTACCAACAAGGCGGCTAAAGAAATGAAAGAACGTATCTCGAAAATTGTTGGTTCTGCGGAAGCCAAAAATTTATGGATGGGAACATTTCACTCGGTTTTTGCAAGAATTCTTCGTGCTGAAGCAGATAAATTGGGCTATCCTTCAAATTTTACGATTTACGATTCTCAAGATTCGCAACGTCTGATCGGACAAATTATCAAAGAAATGCAGTTAGATAAGGATATTTACAAGCCTAAAGATGTTTTAAGCAGAATATCTAACTACAAAAATAATATGGTTACTGTTAAAGCGTATTTTAATAATCCGGAGTTGATGGAAGCAGATGCCATGGCAAAAAAACCACGTGTTGGCGATTTGTATCAAGCGTATGTTGAAAGATGTTTTAAAGCCGGTGCCATGGATTTTGACGATTTATTGTTGAAAACAAATGAGTTATTGATTCGTTTTCCTGAAGTTTTGCTGAAATATCAAGATCGTTTCAGATATATTATGGTTGATGAGTATCAGGATACCAACAATTCGCAGTATTTAATTGTAAAGGCTTTGGCAGATCGTTTTCAGAATATTTGTGTGGTTGGCGACGATGCACAGTCAATTTACGCATTTCGTGGTGCAAACATCAACAACATTTTCAATTTTCAGAAAGATTTTGACGATGTTAAGGTGTATCGTTTGGAACAGAATTATCGATCATCAAAAAATATTGTAGAAGCAGCCAATACCATTATCGACAAAAACAAAACCAAGCTTGATAAATTGGTTTGGACAGCAAATGCCGATGGTGCTAAAATTAAAATTCACAGATCGATAACCGATGCCGAAGAAGGAAGATTTGTAGCATCGACCATTTTTGAAGAAAAAATGACGAATCAAATGAAAAATGGCGATTTTGCTATTTTGTACAGAACCAATGCGCAATCACGTGCTATGGAAGATGCCTTGCGCAAAAAGGATATTCCGTACCGTATTTATGGTGGTTTATCCTTCTATCAACGTAAGGAAATTAAAGATGTTTTAGGCTATCTGCGCTTGCTTGTAAACCCGAAAGATGAAGAAGCTTTAGTGCGTGTAATTAATTATCCGGCGCGTGGAATTGGTAATACAACGGTTGAAAAGTTGAACATTGCCGCCAATCATTATAAGCGGAGTATTTTTGAGGTGATGGAACATATCGATAAAATCGATTTAAAATTAACATCGGGAACCAAAAGTAAAATAAGCGATTTTGTTACCATGATTAAAAATTTTCAGGTAATAAATGAAAATAACGATGCGTATTATTTAACTGATTATGTGGTTAAAAAAACTGGTTTGGTTCAGGAATTAAAAAAAGATGGAACACCCGAAGGTATTACGCGTTTAGATAATATTGAAGAACTTTTAAACGGTATTAAAGATTTCACCGAAGGACAAAAAGAGGTGGATGGTGCTCGTGGAAGTTTAGCCGAATTTTTGGAAGATGTTGCTTTGGCAAGCGATTTAGATAACGATAAAGGCGATGATGACCGTGTAGCTTTAATGACCATTCACTTGGCAAAAGGATTGGAATTCCCTACAGTTTTTGTGGTTGGTATGGAAGAAGATCTGTTTCCAAGTGCTATGAGTGTGAATTCGCGTGCAGATTTGGAAGAAGAGCGTCGGTTGTTCTACGTTGCTTTAACACGTGCCGAACACAAAGCCTATTTAACGTATGCTCAAAGTCGTTATCGTTGGGGAAAATTAAGCGATTGCGATCCGTCTAGATTCATTCAAGAGATTGATCCGCAGTATTTGGAATTTCTATCGGCTCCCGAAACCAATTACAGATATAAATCATCAATCAACGAAGATATTTTTGGCGATGTTGATAAATCTAAATTGCGTTTAAACAAGCCAACTGCTGGAGTTCCGCCGAAGTGGGTTCGAGAAAATGAGGATCAAAAACCAAATAATGATATTAGAAGATTGAAAGATATTAGTAAAATTTCGGCTTCAAGTTCATCATCAAATGAAAATTCTTCGTTACAAGAAGGACAAATTATTATGCACGAACGTTTTGGTAAAGGAAAAATTCTTAACTTAGAAGGAGCAGGGGCAGACAAAAAAGCCGAAATTCATTTTGATGTAGGCGGAATTAAAAAGTTGCTACTGCGTTTTGCAAAACTTAATATACTGGAATAATGGCAAAATTCATAAAAATATATCCTGATAATCCTAACGAAAAGGAAATTCAGAAAGTAGTAAAAATATTAAAAGACGGCGGTTTGGTTATTTATCCAACAGATACCGTTTATGGTTTAGGTTGCGATATTACAAATACCAAAGCTTTAGAACGTATTGCAAAAATTAAAGGAATTAAGCTGGAAAAAGCGAATTTCTCTTTTGTTTGTAACGATTTAAGCAATATTTCTGACTACGTTAAAAGTTTAGATACATCGTCGTTTAAAATTTTAAAGCGTGCATTGCCTGGTCCGTACACGTTTATTTTAGAGGGAAATAATAATTTACCTAAAGAATTTAAAAAGAAAAAGACTGTCGGAATTCGCGTACCCGATAACAGCATTGCGTTAGAATTGGTTAAACAGTTGGGAAATCCTATTGTTTCAACATCAATTTATGATGATGATGAAGTTATTGAATATACAACAGATCCTGAGCTGATTTTTGAAAAATGGCAGAATAGAGTAGATGTAGTAATTGATGGTGGTTATGGCGATAACACGGCATCGACCATTATTGATTTAACTGGAAACGAACCTGAAGTGATTCGTGAAGGAAAAGGAAATATCGATATATTTTAAAATAAGCTTATGACAACACTAAAAATTGGCGATAAAGCCCCTTTGTTTAAAGGAATTGATCAATATGGCAGTTCAATACAGTTAATTGATTTTAAAGGTAAAAAAGTAGTTCTGTTTTTTTATCCAAAAGCATCCACTCCTGGCTGCACTGCACAAGCTTGTAATTTACAAAATAACATAGACTATTTTATTGAAAATAATTATCAAGTTATCGGGGTTAGTGCAGATACACAACAAAGACAACTAAATTTCAGTAATAAAAATGATCTTTCATATCCATTAATTGCTGATGAAAATAAAAATATTATTGAGGCTTATGGTGTTTGGGGTAATAAAAAATTTATGGGAAAAGAATATGATGGCATTCATAGAACAACTTTCATAATAGATGAAAAAGGTGTTATTGAAAAGATAATTGAAAAAGTGAAGACTAAAGATCATACTTCACAAATTCAAGACTTAACTGTTTAAAATTACTTTTCCTGTTTAGTAAAAAAATTAGGCATAATTTCTGCGTAGTAAATAGCAAATAGAAAAAACAATTTATAAAATGAGTAACTTTTTTGGAGCATCACCCATTTCTTACGATAATATTAAAGAATTAGAACAACAGTCAGGCGATTTAATTATTTATGCCATACCACTAATGGCATTTTTTACTTTATTAGAAATTTGGTATTCGTGGTATTCTGAAAAAAGAAATTACAACACTAAAGAAAGTTTAGGATCTTTATTTGTAGGACTAGGAAATGTAGGTATAAATTTAATTTTAAAGGTCGCTTTTATTTCAGGTGCTGTATATATTTATAATGTAATTCCTTGGAGAATGGAACTAAATTGGTGGACATTGTTTCCTTGTTTGCTTATTTATGATTTATGTAGTTATTGGGCTCACAGAGTATCGCATTTTAACCGTTTTTTCTGGGCTACGCACGTAATACATCATAGTGCCGATCATTACAACCTTACGGTTTCTTTTAGACTAAGCTGGGTTCAGCATTTTAAAATACTTTTCTTTTTACCGATTGCTTTTCTTGGTTTTCATCCCGTGATCTTTTTCATTGTAAATCAAATATCGGTTTTATTTCAGTTTTGGCAGCATACAGAATATATTGGTAAACTACCTAGAATATTCGAAGTTTTGTTTGTAACCCCATCAAATCACAGGGTTCATCATGGATCGGACGAAAAATATATCGATAAGAATTTTGCTGCAATATTTATTTTCTGGGATAAAATGTTTGGGACCTATCAATTAGAAGAAGAAAAGCCAACTTACGGAATTACAACAAAGATTGATCATAAGCTAAATCCGTTGCATTTGAATTTCCATGAATACGACAGTATGTATAAAGATTTGAAAACAGCAAAAACTTTTAAAGAAAAATGGTTTTACGTTTTTGGAAGCCCGGGGAAAATTGATAAATTAAAGAAACAATCTGTTCAGGTTAAAGAATAAAAATCGATATAAATTGTTGAGATATTTTTTTGAAAGAGGTAAAATAAAAAAAGTCCTCCGCATCAAATTAAATATCTCACCTTTTAATTCTTTTGAGTAAAAAACCCCATTAGCGGAGGACAGAAACCTGCCTAATAATGGAGTTTTTGAATCAGAAAGGTGAGTGTACAAATATAAAGACATTTTCTTAATACCTGCCCAAATTCGCTTCTATATTAATTAAAACATTTTTATTAAATCAAAGTTCCATTATTTGATAATATTTAACAAATATTCTAAAAAAAGTTAATGTATTTATTGTGTTATTCGTACTTAACATCATAATTTGTGTTTTTTTTTAGTGTTTAGGTTTTGTCAAAAAAAGTATGCAAAAAGATAATGCTTACCATATAGATAAGCATTACCAAAAAGAATTAAAGGTGAGGACGCATTTATAAAAAAACTTCCTGTATCACCTTAATTCTATAACTTTAAGCATTTTAAAATTACTAAAAAATAAAGATTCTTTAAATAATTATCTATTAAATTTTCGATTACTTGCCTTAACCCATTCGTTTTTATTACATTTTGGACAGAAAAAAATGTTTTCTACATGGTATTTTTCAGTTTGTCCACAAAAAGTACATGAATAAAAAGTATCGGTTTCAAATGCTTTTACCGTTTTCTTTAATGAATCTGGTAAAATAGGTAATCCATATCTTATTTGTCTGTGATTAAAGAAATAAACGCTTACTTCGCCGGTTGTTTCTAAAATAGCATATTCAACCTGACCTAAATGAAAAACACCTTGAAGGCGTAATTCCATAAAAAATTCATCCTTACTTAATGATTCCTTCCTAAATTCTTCAATAGAAAATTTTCCTTTTTTAATGATGTAAACTTCTTCTCCTTCAACAATTTTTTCGATCCATTTAAACTTAAACACCAAAACGGTGAGTAATTTATAGCAGATTGTTACTATTGAAAAAGCAATCAACGCACTAAATACGCCAATTTCTTTGTAAATCATTGGGTCGCTGGCTGCAGATCCCAATCCTAATATTACAACCAGTTCAAAAACCGATAACTGTTTAATTCCACGTTTTCCAAGCAGTCTTAAAAATATTAAGATGATTAAAAACATTGCGAATGTACGCAACATGATTGATATTAAAAACGAAGTGCCTGTATCGCCAAAAAGAAATTCATTTATTTCCATATACATCCGTAAAAACAGTTAAATGTACTGATTTATTTGTTGACTTTCATTTTAAAAGGATATATAAATAGTGCTTTCAATAAGCTTGAGTTGTGTATTTTTTGTACACTTTAGGTAAATAATTTACAACTGCATAAATGAAATCATAATTTAATTAAAACGCCTTTTCTTTTTACAATGTTTTTATAATCCCACTGAATTTCGACAGCTTTTTCTAACCATCTATGCAAATCTTCTAGATTGATTTCTTCTTTGGAATTATAGAAAATTGAAGCATCTTTAAACTTTTTTCCGTGAACGCTTAGTTTTTCTTCTTCAAAATCAATACCACTCCAAAACATCAATCGTATTCCTGCTTTTTGCTTGCTGTAACCAACAATAGGATTTCCGTTTAAAAACCAAACTGGATGCGCGTGCCAGATTTTACTTTCGGCATTGGAAAGGTTTGCAGATATTTCGGCAGAAAGAACATCACAAATTGACAGATCTTCTGCAGAAAGTGCTTCGTTATAGTTTAAAATTTCCTGATTCATAATTATTTAACTGAGCTTAATGCCATTATGTATTTGTCAATGTAAAACGGTTTATCTTTTGATTTGTATTGTTGGATATATCTTGGATGTTCAAAAACTGTGATTTTATCGAACAATTTCGCTTCGTTGTTTATTTTGTTGATGAAGGTTGCATTTTTCTTTCCTAAAACAAAAACTTCATCGGTATACAAACCTAACGAAATGTGTTTTTTTAACGATTCGATCATAAAATCTTTTACCAATTTAAAAAGCTCTAAATCATCGTAATAATTTGCATTGATCCAATTGCTGCTTTTGTTTTTCTGAATAATTGCCAACGGAAAAGGGGAGTTGATGTAAAACTTTTCGTAAAACTTTTTTGCACCACCGTATTTTTCGATTAAATCATAAATAAAAACCGATGAAATTTCGTGCGTATGTGCCGATTCCATTTTAATTCCACAAACACTTTCCAGACGTTTGGTATCGGTAAACGGAACACCTGTAACACCTGCACCATGCCGACTTGGATTTATTCCTATAATGAATTTTCGTTTATTGTTGTCACTATAATATTTGCTGTAAAACTGCTGCATTACTTCCAACGTTTCGGGATTTGATAAATACGGATTTAAAACCTGAAAATTATCTGGTAATTGCCCCGAATAGTTCAACTGTTTGTTAAAAGCAATGATTTTGTCGGCAAAAGTATTTTTCATAACAAATCATTCTTTTAATTTTTGTACGAACCACATTTAACCAGATAATCTCCATAATAAGGCTCGGTTAGATTAGAAATTATGACACCTTTACTTGTTGAGGCATGCACAAATTTGTTGTTATGTAGATAAATTCCCACATGATTCACCGTGCCGGTTTTTCCAAAAGAAAAAAACACCAGATCGCCTTCTTTTAAATCTTCGGCATATTTTCGTTTGACGTTTTCTGCAATATCTTTAGACACACGCGGTATCTGAATTTTATAAATTTCTTTGTACAAAGCGTTTGTAAATCCCGAGCAATCAATGCCATCTTGGTTGTTTCCACCGTATTTATAAGGCGTTCCGTACCAATCAATAATAAAATTATACAGATTTTTATTTTTCAGAGTAGTTTCGCTAACATCTAAAATTTTACTAATTTCCTTTAAATCATTAGGTTTGCTAATAGTAGTTTTCTTTGTGTTGCTAGTACTTTTACTGCTTTTTTCTTTCTTGTAATTATCGCGCCAATCGGTTTTTGCTTTACAGCCAACCATAAAAAGTATCAGTAAACACATACCAATTTGCTTTGAAATGAAAAAAACCGGAGATTTCCGGTTTTGTATGTTATGCATCATTTTTATTGATGTTTTTTAATTGAACTAATTTCTCTTTCCACAAATTTAATTCATCTTTATGGCGATCGATATTTTTGTTGATTTCTTTTACAAGCGGATTGTCTGCCTTTGCACTAGAAAAAAACTGTACGTTGTTTTCCAACTGAAAAATTTCCGATTGTAATTCTTCTATCTTTCTTTGAACAAAAACTGTTTCGTTTTGTAGGCGTCTGCCGTCGTTACTTTCAATTAAGTGTTCAATTTTATTATTGAATTTAACCAGTTCGGCTTCTTTTTTAGACATACTTAATTTATCGAACAAAGCATCTAAAACTTTATTGAACTTACCCTCAATATGTCTGCGCGTTTGTGGTACAACGCCTAACGTTTTCCAAGTTTCAATGTGCTTTTTAATGGCATCCAAATCAGTTTTATGATCGCCGGTTAATTCAAAATCTTTTAAACCTTCCAAGTAATCTTTTTTACTGTTGAAATTAAGCATTTCTGATTCAATTTCTTTATTTCGTTCGGTATGTAATCGGTCAAAATAAGAATTACAGGTCTGCTTGAACTCTTTCCACAAACTGTCAGAAAATTTTCTCGGAACGTGTCCCACATGTTTCCAGTCTTCCTGAATTTTTTTCATTGCAGGCGTTGTAGCATCGTAATCTGTACTTTCTGCCAATGACTTTGCTTGCTCAATTAAAGACTGCTTTCTAACTAAATTGTCTTGTTGTTCCTTTTTAATGTCTTTGTAGAAATTGTTCTTTAAAACATTAAAATTTCTGGTTACATTTTTAAACGCAGCCCATGTTTCCTCACTTTGTTCAGCCGGAACTCTGCCTGTGCTAAAGAACTTTGTTCTTAAAGTTTCAATTTCTTTAATAGCATTTTGCCAATCATTATGCGAATTAAATTCCTTTGCAGAAATTTCATTGATACCGGCAATTAATTCATTCTTTTTCGCCAGATTGTTCTCTTCACGTTCACGAATTTCATTTTGTAATAACTCGCGTTTACTGTGTAACTGCTTGGTAATTTCGCTGAAATTTTGCCAGATTTCTTCACGATGCTCTTTTGCAACCGGTCCAATTTCTTCTTTCCAAATACGGTGTAATGTTTGCAATTCACGGAAAGCCTTGCGAATGTCCGGTTCGTTTATCAACAAACTTGCACGCTCAATAATTCGCTGCTTTTGCTCGAAATTGTTCTTGAAATCCATATCGCGGGCTTCGCGATCTAAATGTAACTGATCGTAAAAACGCTCTAAATGAAAATGGAAATTGTTCCAAACGTGGTTGTAATTGTCTTTTGGAATGGGACCACCATTTTTCCAACGGTCACGTAACTGCTGGATATCTTTTAATGCTGAATTGTAATTTTCGGTATTATCAACCAGTTCTTTTAATTCTGCAATAATCTGATTTCTGTCGGATAAATTTTTTGTCAACTGATCCTGAATCGATTTAAAATGCGAATTTCTTTGATCTCTGTATAGATTGTATAAGGTATTGAACTGATTTTTAGCAGGATTTTCGTATTGAAAATCTGTTGAAAAAGCATCAGGATTTTCTTCTAAAAAAACCGTTCTTTTTTCATCAATCAGTTCACTGTATTTATGTAAGAAACTACGTTTTATACCTTCCACATGATCGCGGATAGCAGTTATCTTTTCGTTTTTAAGTAAATTTTCAAGTTCAATATTCAACTCATCTAACGATAATTCATCATAATTAACCAAAGGAATATGGTTGCTTTCGTTGATTGACGAGGTTTCGCTGTCTTCTGCATTTGTTGAATTTATTGCGTCAACAATGGTATTTGTTTCTGTTTCAGTATTCAATCCGTCTGCTTGTGGCAGGTTATCATTCTTTTCTTCTAACATCTTTCTTAATGTGTAAGTTTTACAAAATTATTTTTGAAAGATAAATAATTAATTGAAAGACAACAAATATTTCATAAGAAATAATACTAACTATTCCAAATTTTCCATGATTCTTCTGCCTGAATTTCCAGCATTTCCAAACCATTTTTAATAACCGCACCTTTTTCTTTACATTTTTTTAAAAACAAAGTTTCAGCCGGATTGTAGATTAAATCGTAAGCCAAATGATTGTCTGTGATGAAATTATAAGGAATGTTAGGAGCTGAATCTAAATTTGGAAACGTACCAACAGGCGTACAGTTTATAATAATTGTATGATTTTGAATGATTTCTTCTGACAAATCTTCGTAAGATGTTTTGCCGTTTCTCGATACAATTAAAGTTTCGATCTGTAATTGTTCTAAAGCATAAATTACAGCTTTGCTTGCACCACCGGTTCCTAAAATCAAGGCTTTTGTATGACGTGGTTTTAGCAAAGGTTGTAACGATTTTTTAAAACCGATCCAATCTGTATTGAAGCCGATTTTATTTCCGTTTTCGATTTTAATAGTATTAACCGCACCAATTTTTTCACCATGAAAATCTAGAGAATCCAAATAAGGAATAATGGCTTCTTTGTATGGAATTGTAACATTAAACCCAAAATTATTTATATTGAATATATTATTTAATTTTGATAGGTTATCTATATCAAAATTAACGTATTGCGAATTGGATATATTCTCATTGTTAAACTTATTATTGAAATAATTCCGTGAAAAAGAATAGCTGATATTTCTGCCTATTAAGCCGTATGTTTTCATAATAAAAAAATCGTTATTTTTAGTAACGATTATTCTTGATTAAAATTCTGTATGTAAGTTTGTACCTGTTCATTTTCCCAAACTGTTGGGAAATATTCTTGTAAAAGTGTTCGGTTTTTATAATTTAAAGCTAGTGCATTTGTTAAATGATACATTGCTTTTTCGGTTTGATCTGTCAACATATACAAACCAACCAAACGGTATTCAATTTCGTACTCGTCGTTAAAAATATCGCGCGCTTTCAGTAATTTTTCAATTGCCTGCGGATAATCTTCCAATAATCGAAACGAATCACTCCAATACAACCAAGTATCTAAAAATGTATCGCCATGTTCCACAGCTTTTCTAAAACCTAATTCGGCTTCTTCCAAAAAGTTTAAATCTTTGTTTATAATTGCAAATCTGCGCCAGTATAAATGGTTGTGTTCATCAATTCCCAAAGCCTTGTTTACAAACTGTAATGCTTTTTTGAAATCGTTCTTTTTTAGATATAAATCGGCAATTGCAATCCATGATTTATCCATTAACGGATCTTCGTGAACTGAACGCAAGTAATATTTTAAGGCTTTATCGTAATTTTTCAATGCTTCGTAACAAAAACCCATTCTTCGGTAAACGTAAGACGAAGGATCGTCTAACTGCAATGTTTCCTTGTAACAGTTAATTGCCTGCGTAAACATTTTAATTTTTTCGTACGATTTACCTTTTTCCAGATAAGCACCCACAAAATTTTCATCGATAATACAAGCAAAATCAAAAGATTCAATTGCTTTACGATAATCTTTTATGGTGTAATACTGTCTGCCCAACTGATGCCAGGCAACTTCTGAATATGGATTGTGATCGATGAATTCCTCTAAAAATTCGATAGCTTCCTGATGATTGTCTAAGAAATCGTAGCAGTAGACAACATTGTAAAGCGCCGTTTGATCTTCCGAATCATGTTCCAGACACTTTATAAAAGCATTTCTAGCTTCTAAAATTTCATCGATAAACAAATATTCCATTCCCAATAAAGAATAAACATCGGCAAAATCTTCGGTGTACTGCAATGCAACTTTTAAGCATTCAATGGCTTTATGGTGACTGCCTTGTTTTGAAAAAATATTTGCACGCTGAATATAAACTTCATCGTTTCGTGGATCAATATGTTCTAATTCGTTCAATAATTTTTCGGCTTTATCCAACTTATTTTCAAAAACCAAAAGCTCCACCTGAACCAATTTTAATCCTATGGAATTTGGATGCTGATCCAATCCCAGTTTTAATGCTTTTTTAGACAGGTTTATTTTACCAGAATCTAAATAATGCAGTATGATGTTTTCAAATTCTTCTGAATCGAAAAAACAAATTTTGTTTGTTTTTAGCATATTCTCGAATTTAGAAATAGACATTCTAAAAAAATCTTCTTCGTCATGTGTAAACATAAGCGACTGTTTTTATTATTAAAGATAGCTCAAAATAGGCACTTTATATGTACTTGTTGAACTATCTTATAAACATTTTAATTAACAAAGTTCTGCCTGAACTTCGTTTAATGCTTCTATTAAAATAGCGCATCCTTCTTTAATTTCTTCTTCAGAAATTGTTAATGGTGGTGTAATTCGAATGGCTTTTCCTTCAAACATCAACCAAAATAATACCAAACCTTTGTCTTTACATTTTAAAATGACTTCGTTGGTTATTTCTGCCGATGGTGTCATAGGAGCCAACATTAAACCTTTGCCGTGAATTTCGGTTATCAGCGGATGTTTCAGTAAACTGCGGAACAATTGTTCTTTAACAAGCGTTTGTTCCATTAAATCGGATTCTAATAACTCTTGTAAAGTAGCTAACGAT
>Ga0308157_10008153_pt1 | contig 11994 bp, 10 predicted proteins | sample PhyBR1_FD_201035 | JGI IMG/M metagenome (GOLD analysis project Ga0308157, IMG submission 201035) | Phyllosphere microbial communities from UC Gill Tract Community Farm, Albany, California, United States - DLSLB.R1 | ecosystem: Host-associated > Plants > Phyllosphere > Unclassified | place: USA...
GGATGATCGCGCTGAACGTCACCGCGCCGACCCGCCTGACCTATGCGGTGGCGCCAGGGATGGCGGCGCGCGGTACGGGGACCATCGTCAATGTGTCGTCGATCGTCGCGGTCGCGACCGAGATGATGAATGGGGTGTATGGCGCCAGCAAGTCCTATGTGCTGGCCTTTACCCAGGCGCTGCAGCACGAATTCGGCGCCAGGGGCCTGCGCGTGCAGGCGGTGCTGCCGGGCGTGACCGCCACCGGGTTCTGGGACACGCTGGGCCATCCCTTGGAGCGTTTGCCGGCCGGGATCGTCATGCGCGTGGAAGACCTGGTCGATGCCGCGCTGGCGGGCCTGGCGCAGGGTGAGCAGGTGACCATTCCGGGCCTGCACGAGGGAGACAAATGGACTGCGTTCGACGCCGCGCGGCGCGAGCTGGCCGGGATGTTCGGCAATGCGGCGCCGGCGCCGCGCTACACCTCGGTGGCGCAGCCGGCTGCCTGATCCGCGACGAGCTACGCCAGGCCCGCCAGCTTGGCATTGCGTTCGCGTTCCAGCTTGGTGATATAGCGCTGCACGGCGGCCAGGGCGCCGCGCGAGATGTCGACGAACTGGCAGCCCAGGCGGCGGCTGGTCTTGTGGTTCAGCAGGGTCAGGTCGAGCGAGTTGCGGATCTCGAGCGAGGTCGCGATCGGCCCGATCTCGGGCAATTCGATGCGGCAGCCTTCGATCACGCGGCCGATGCCGGTGCCCAGCTGGAGCTTGTTGTCGAGCAGGGCGATGCCGCCGACGCTGATGTCGTGCAGCGGGAACACGCCCATGCCGCCGCCGGCGTCGATCGGCACCGGAATCAATGCGCGCACCGGATTGCTGACCGGGGTCGGCATGCGGTAGTACTCGCGCCGCTGCAGGCGGATCAGGGTAGGTGGAATATCGGCGCGCAGCGCGGGATCGCCGCGCCAGGTGGTGGCGGCCAGGCCGTCGGCGCCGAACAGGATGCGGATCTTGTCGAGCGTGGTTTCGCACTTGACGCGGCCGGCGGCCACGATGCGCTCGTTCTGGGCGCGGTCCACCGAGCGGTCGAGCACCACGGTGCCGCTGTCTTCGTCGACCGCCAGGATCGAGGTCACGCACACATCGGCCTCGCCCTTGATCAGCATGCGAATCAGCTGGTTCTTTTCGCCGATCTGGCGCAGCAGCGCCACGACCTCGCGGCGCGATCCGACTTCGTAATCGTGCCAGTCTTCCAGTTCTGCTTCATTCATTGCTTGCTTCTGTCCTTGCCGCTGGTTCCATTGGGAGGTGGGGCGTCGGATCGGGCGCGGGAGGCAATAGCCCGCCATGTTGTCGAGCCGACTCTATATGATATAGCCATGCCAACAGTTCCGCAATCGCCCGGTACAGGGCCGGCGGAATCTCGCGGTCGAGATCGACCTGCATCAGCAGCGACACCAGCTCCTTCGATTCGTGCACGAACACGCCGGCGTCCTGGGCGCGCCGGATGATCTGCTCGGCGACCAGCCCCGATCCCTTCGCCACCACGGTCGGCGCCCGTTCGCCGGCGCCGTAGGCCAGCGCCACCGCGTTCTGGCGCCGTTTGTCGGCCGACTCAGTCATCGCCCGGATCCTTCGCCTTGGCCGCGGCTGCGCGTGCATGCGCTTCAAACCCTGCCAGCGGCGTGCCCACCGCATCGAGCGCCCCGGCCAGTTCGGGCATGTGCTGGCGCAGCAGGTCGGCGGTGGCGTCGTCGGCCGCCGCGAACCGCACCTGCAGGGCGCCGTTCACCATGCGCAGCTGCGCCTCGAGTTCGCCCAGTTGGGGAAAGCGCAGGCGCAGGCGCGAGTGCCAGATGGCCTGCTCGCCGTCGCCATCGCTGCCGCCATGGGCTTCGCGCTGCACGTCCCACTCCATCGGCTGGCCCGGCCACAATTGGCCCTTCCAGGCCAGCTGCGACTGCTCCTGGGCCGCCAGCTGCATGCTGATGAACTGGGCGGTGGCGGGATCCTGCGGATTCGGGCGCGCGCCATCGCGCGCGGCCTGCTGCTGCGGCTCATTGGCCAGTTCGGACAGGGGCAGGGCGCCGCGCGCCCATTCGGCCACGTGCGATTCGTAGAACAGGCCGCTCTTGCCGAAGGCTTGCTGAAGGCCGGCGGCCAATGCCGCCGGATCGGCCCCGGGGCCGGCCATCAGCGGCGCGCGGCCGACGATGGAGGAGAGCTGGCTGTCGGCCTTCTGGGCCGCGGCCAGCACGCCGGCCAGGGCCTGGGCGGTGGGACTCAGGGTGGTGTTCTTCGCTTCGGTGCCGCCGGCGAAGGCTTGCGCGGCCATGGCGCCGCTGGAGGCCAGCAGGGCGCCTGCGCGGCCGACGGCGGCGCCTTCGCGATACGACAGCGGCGCGTGCGCGGCGTCGGCATCGTCCTGGGGCGCGGGGCCGGCCTCGGCGAAAGCGGTGGTGGTTTGCGACCCGACCTGGAAGGTGGGCCGTGGATGCAGGCCGACCAGCGTCAGCGGCACGTCGGCGCCGACCTGGGCGCCTGGCGGCAGCTGCATGCGGGCCTGGGTCTCGGCGAAGCGCACGACGAAGGTGCCATCGGTGAGCCTGGCCTGGATCGCGCCGTGGATCGCCTTGCCCAGCAGGGGCGCGATCTCGCGCGCGAAGGCTTGCTGGCGCGGATCGGCGGCCGGTTCGGCCGGCCGTGCCGGTGTGACAGGTGTGACGCTGCCGACGAGTTCACGCGGCAGCATCCCGCCCCTCCATCATCAGACGCCGTAGGCGCGCACTACGCGGCGTTCGGTCGAGGTGCTCTTCATCAGCGAGGACAGGTGCGCCATCCATGGCATGGTCAGGTCGCGGATCTGGCGGTCGAAATCGAGCATGCGGCGGATCGCGTCGACCTTGCGCAGGCGTTCCGGGGCGGCCAGCGGGGCGCCGCCTTCATTTGCCTTCAGGCGATTGGCGTGGCGCGCGCATTCCTGCTCCAGTTCGGCCAGGCGGTCCCATTCGCTGGCGCTGGCCGCGTCGAGCATGCGCTCGGTGATGCCGACCATGGTTTCATAGGTGGTCACGACTTCCTGTCCGCTCATCGTCATCGTCATCATTCTCTTTACGCGCTCATCAGGGTAGGGGCTTTCTGGATCGCAGGCTGCATCGGTTCGCCGGCATCCTGCTGCTCGCCGATCTGGACCCAGGCTTCGCGCAGGTCCGACATCAGGCCGTGGATTTCCTCGACGATGGCGGCGTCGCTCTTGATGTTCGCTTCCAGCAGGCGGCGGCCCATGTAGTCGTACAGCGAGTCCAGGTTGGCGGCGATCTCGCCGCCGGCCTTCCTGTCGAGCGAGGCGCGCAGGCCGTTGTCGATGATCGTGATCGCCTTCGACAGCGCGGCGCCCTTGGCCGCCACGTTCGACGACTTGATGCCGTTGATGGCGCTGAGCAGGGCGACGATGACGCCGTCGTACAGCATCACGACCAGCTTGTGCGGCGAAGCGGCGGCGACGCCGGTTTCCAGTCCGACCGTGGCGTAGGCGCCGACACCGCGTTTAGGGGTTCCAAACATGTGATTCTCCGGTAATGCTCAATTAACCCCAGTTGGACGACAGGGTCGCCAGCTGCTGGGTGAGGTAATTGGAAGTCGACTGCATCGACGTCATCATGGCGTCGAGTGCGACGAACTGTGCGCGGTAGCGCTTTTCGATGCTTTCCAGGCGACTCTCGAAGCGCTCGCGCTGCGAAGCGATCGACTTGATCGAGACGTTCAGGCCCTCGGTCTTGGTCTGCAGCAGGCTGTCCTTGCCGACGAAGCCGGCGGCCAGGTTGGTCAGCTGGTGGGCGAAACCCTGCGAGAAGGTGACGGTGCCGCGGTCGCCGACCAGGCCGCCGGTGATCGAGACCTGGATACCTTCGGCTGGCGAGCCGGCGGCAGCGGTCAGCGCCTGGCCGTTGCCGGTGGCTGCCACGCCGCCGATGGTGCCTTCGACGTCCTTGCCCTTGGTCGGCGTGGCGCCGCCGAAGATGCTGTCGACCGAGCTGCCGCTGACGCCGGCGATCGAGATATTCGACAGCTCGCCATACTTGCTCGACGCCAGGGTCAGGCGGCCGTCATCGCCGACCGACGACTCGACCGTGTCGCCCGCGCCGGCAAAGGTGGCGTTGCCGTTGATGGCGGAGCGGATCAGCGCCGCGAGGTCGTCCTTGCTGTAAGTGCCCGCCTGGAGCTTGATTTCCTGGGTCTTGCTTTCGGTGACCGGGTCGGTCTGGTTCAGCGTGACGCGCCACACGGTGTTCGGGGCGATCGTGGTCGAGCCGCCGAGCGCGGCGCTGCTGACCAGGTCGCCGCGGGTCGCCAGGCTGGTGATGTTGATCGGATACGTGCCCGGCTTGGTGGCGGCGCTCGATTTGTCGAACTTGATCATATTGTCGGTGGTCGAGCCCATGGCGGCGAACAGGCCGCCGAAGTCGGCCGCGTTGTCCGTGATCGCCTTGTTGAGCTTGGTCGAGTCCACTTTCAGGCTGCCATCCTGCTGGAAGCCGATGCCGATCTGGGTCAGCGAGTTCAGCTTGCCGCCGGTGCCTTCCATGACCGTGCTGATCTGGCGGCGCAACTGGCTCTGGATCGAGCGTACGCTGGCATCGCCCTGCAGGATGGCGCCCTTGCCGGTTTCGGTATTGAACGCGGTCAGGCCGCCGATCGTCTTGTTGAGTTCGTTATACGCCTTGACGAAATCGTTGACCGCCGTAGTGATGGCTGCCGTGTCCTTCGACACCGTCAAGGTCGAGCTGCCGATCGCGCTCACGTCCAGCGTCACGCCCTGGATCGCTTCCGAAACCGAGTTGCTGTCGCTCTTGATCTCGATGCCGTTCATGTTCAGCTTGGTGCTCTGGGCGCCGGCGGTCTGGGTCATGCCCTGCGCGCCGGCCGGGTCGTAGCCGAGCATCGCGGCGATGGTCGGATCGCCCGGCGCGCCGTCCTCGCCGCCGACGGTGATCTTCATGGTCGTCGCTTCGCCGGTCTTGTTCGAGGTCAGCACCAGGTGGTAGGGCTTGGAACTGCCATCGGACACGATGGTGGCGGTCACGCCCATATCGCCCTTGTTGATGGCGTCGCGGATGCCCTGCAGCGACTGGTCGCCGGCGCCGAGCGTGATCGTCTTGCTGTTGATGGCGCCATTGAGCGAGAAGCCCGAGCCCATATGGGTGCCGACGCTGCCGGCGGTGAAGCCGGCGGCGGCCGGATTGGTGCCGCCGACGACGATCTGGTTGCCGTCGTTCGAGCGCAGCGAGACGCCGGCGGTCGCCGTCACGGTCGAGCCGGTGTTGGCCGCGGTATCGGCGCGGCCGATGCCTCCGCGTACGGTGCCGGTCACGGTTTCGGTCACGTCGATGGTCGAACCGTCGGCCGCGCTGAACTGCAAGGTGCCGTCGACGGCGCTGCCGCTGACGGTGATATTGGCCGCCGCCAGCGCATTGCGCACTCCGGCGCCCGCCAGCGCCGTGTCAAGGCCGGCGTCGGTGAGGGGCGCGCTGCCGGGCGTCAGGTTGGCCAGCTGCACGCCGCCGACCGACAGGGCGTAGTTGGAACCGGCATCCACGCTGACCTGGCCGAAATTGTCGAACATGCCGGCGGTGGTGCTGGTGGCGCCGGCCGTGGCCACCACGCCGGTCTTGTCGGATTGCGCATTGATCGCTTCGGCCAGGGCGCGCGCGCTGCGCGTGGTCGGGCCGGTGCCGATCGAGACGCCGTTCAGGCTCAGCGAACCGTTGCCGATGCCGCTCGATGCGGCGGCCAGGCCCAGCGCATTGCCGGTGGCGCCGAAAGTGCCGCCGGTCGCGGTGCCGAACTGGAAAGTGAGGGTGGTTGGCGCGCCGGCGCCGATGGTCGAGGTCGTGCTGGCGTAGCCATTCGACTTGAGGCTCTGGGCCTGCGCCAGCTGGGTGACGTTGATCTTGTACTTGCCCGCGACGGCGCCGGCGCCGGCGGTGCCGGACAGGACATCCTTGTTGCTGGCAGACGCGCTCAGGCCCTGGAAGGTGCCGGGAGTGTTCAGCTTGGTCAGGGCGGACTGGAAGGTGCCGACCGCGGCGGTGACCTGGCTGTACGCGGCGCTGCGCGACTGGAGCGCCAGCGTCTTCTTGTCGTAGTTCGCGAGCGGCGCGGCCTCTTGCTGCATCAGCTGTGCTACATAGCCATTAATGTCGAGTGCCACGTGGTTCTCCCTTAAAGCGATAATGTAAGTGATTATCGGCAGAAACAAACGGGACTTAAGAGCGGTAAATGTAGCTTTATTTTGATTTTGCGAAACAGTTATGCGGTAACGCTGGAACAAAAAAAGCGCCACATTCTCGCGAATGCAGCGCTTTCCCTGGCAGGACGGCTGATCAGGCGGTCTGCCGGATCAGCAAGCCCTGCATCTTGTCGATGGCTTTCGCCATTTCCAAGGCTTCCTTGCTCGGCATCTGGCGCACCACTTCCCTGGTGCTCTGGTCGATGATCTTGACGACGACTTCCTTGCTGTCTTCGTCGATCTCGAATTCCAGGCTCTGGGCAGAGGGCGGCATCGCCTCGTTGAGCTTCTTGACTGCGGCCGACACTTCTTCCCGATCCGGTGCGGGCTCCGAAACCGGGGCTGGCGTGTCGGGGACCGGCTGGCGCCCCGCGACCGCAGCTTGCCCGGTCACCGCAGCCGGACGTTCGTCCAGTTTCGGAGCGGGCGACGAACCAAGTGATTGGATCTGCATGTCGATTTCCCTAGTAAAAATTCCCCGGCTAAATTTCTTCAGCCGAGGAACCGCTTACTTCGCGATGTTGTTACTGCCTGTTAGCGATTAGCCACGCAGCAGCGACAGGACACCGTTCGGCAGCGAGTTGGCCTGGGCCAGCATCGAAGTACCAGCTTGTTGCAGGATCTGGCCGCGGGTCATTTTTGCGGTTTCAGCAGCGAAGTCGGTGTCGACGATGCGGCTGCGCGATGCCGACAGGTTCTCGGTCGACGAACCCAGGTTCGAGATCGCCGATTCGAAACGCGACTGCAGTGCGCCGTATTCCGCGCGCTTGCTGTTGACCGATGCCAGCGCGGCGTCAGCAGTCTTGATGGCGGCCTGGGCGCCATCGAAGGTGCTGATGTCGAGGTCGGCAACCGATTTCAGCTTGGACGCGCCGCCGTTGGTGGCGGCCAGAGCAAAGCTGGAACCCGTGTCGGCCACCGAGAAGCTCTTCTCGGAGTCCAGGGTCAGGCTGCCGCGGACGGTGCCGACGCTGTTGGCGGCATCGCCACCCTGGTTGAGGGTCGCGGCGGCGCCAGTCGTGCCATCGGTCTTGACAGAGGCCAGCGTCACGTCCGTCGTCGCGGTGGTCGTGGTGTTGGTCAGCTTGATGTCGTTGCCATCGGCATGGGTCAGCTTGAGGCCGCCGGCTTTCTCATCGTAGGCCGCGGTCACGCCGGTCTTGGCCGACTGCGCGTTGAAGGCGCTGATCGCGGCGGAATAGCCGTTTGCGTCAGCGGCAGCACCCATCGAGAACGAGATGGTGACAGCGTCGGTGTTGTCCGATGCCAGCGACAGGGTGTACGACTTGGTCGCGCTGGCGGTCAGCACGGCTTCGGTCTTGGCGGTGGCGGTCACGCCGGTGTCGCCACTGACCTTGTTGACCTGGGCGGCGACGGTCTTGGCCGAGGAGCCGGCGGCGACGGTGATCGGCTCCGAGCCTTCCGAACCATTGACGGTCAGGGTGCCACCGGTGAACGCGGTCGAGCCCTTGACGGCCGCTGGCGCGTTTTCCGCCAGGCGGTTGTTGCCGTAGGTGGTGGTGGTGAAGTTCGAGCCGCCCATCGAGATCAGCTGGCCTGCGTTGGCGCCGACCTGGAAATTCGCGGTACCCATCGAACCGTCCATCAGTTTCTGGCCGTTGAATTCGGTGGTGTTGGCGATACGGTTCAGTTCCGAGGTCAGTTGGGTGACTTCGGTCTGCAGGGCTTTACGGTCGCTGGCCGAGTTCGACGAGTTCGACGACTGCACTGCCAGTTCGCGGATACGCTGCAGGATGTCGCCCGAGCTCGACAGAGCGCCTTCGGCGGTCTGGGCCATCGACACGCCATCGTTGGCGTTACGGGTGGCCTGGGTCATGCCCTTGATTTGCGAGTTCATGCGATCGGAAATCGCGAGGCCGGCGGCGTCGTCCTTCGCGCTGTTGATGCGCATGCCCGACGACAGGCGTTGAATCGAGGTGTTCAGCTGCGACTGCGAGGTCGACAGGTTACGCTGCGAATTCAGGGAAGGAACGTTGGTATTGATTACGGATGCCATGGTGTCTACTCCAGAGACGTGGTCTTACGGGGTGCAGCGACCTTGCTGCTGTGTACTTTGGTCCGTCGCGCTGTTCCGTGACGTTCAAACCGCTGTTGTTGCTGGTAACGGTGCCCTATGGAAAAAGTTTAGGCCCGGTTTTTAAAAAAGTGAGGATTTTCAAGGGCCTTGGCCAGAGATCGCGTCTCTTGGCGGCAAGGAAAAAAGGAACTTGAGGGTAAAAAAAGATTTTTTTACGGGGCTCAAGATCGACCCCCAGCCAGCCTGGCCAGGCCGATGCCCCTCCGGGTTCTTGTCAAATCAGTAGCGGCGAGGGCGGGTTCAGGTCCGCAGCAGCTTGTACAGCCTGGACATCTCGGCCCAGCCACTGTCGTACAGCGCCTCCTTGACGCGTTTCGCGTACGAAGGGTCGTGCTGGAAGCGGCGGCAGTGCAGATTGACTGTCGAGGCCAGGGTCGCGGCCGATGGCACCTCGCCTTCGGTATTGCACTGCACGGCCAGCAGCAGGCGCAGCAACCCAAAGCGCGAGATCAATTGCAGATAGCTGTCATACGGAGAACTGCCGCTGAATGGGACGAGCTGGCCATAGATCTCGTTGACTATATAGTTTTCGATCAACCATGGAGTGTCCACCAAGGCCTCGTCCAGGTGTGCCAGCCCGCGCCGGTAAGCGCCGACCAGCGACTCGGCGCTGACCTGGCCGTGGGCATCCGCGCCAAACCGGGAGGCAATCTGTTGAATCATCTGCTGCTGGAATGGCGACGTCGCCTCAAACCCTTTCTCGGCCCACAAGGTGGCAAATACCATTGCCTGCGACGTATGGTCGGGCTGGATCGGCTCCAGCACCGCCATCAATTCGCCGTTCTCGATCAGGCGCACGAAGTCGTCGATCATGGTGGGGATGGTCGCCTGCTCGCCCGCCGAGCACAGCTGGGTCAGGGTGTCGCAGAACGTGCCCAGCAAGGCCAGCCGCTGCCACAGCGGCAGCTCGCGCGTGCGCATCAGGTTCAGGCAGAACATGCGGACGTCGCCCATCTGCTCGGGGACGATTCCGAAGGCCTGGGTGACCTGGGTCAGCATCGGTAAGCGCAGCTGGACCGGGGCCTCGACGAAATCGAGTGCGTCCTCGGCCAGCAGCGCGAGGCGCGCCGCCTCCGGACACGACAGGCTGATCGATTGTTCGACCTGGCCAAGCAGGCGGCGGTGCGTGCGCGGATAGGTATGACAGGTATGCGACAGATACGATTCGCCCAGGTGGGCGTGCACCGCACACATGCCGTCCTGGAGCGCAGAACATTGGCGCTGCGGGCCGATCGTCTTGATCATGGCGTATTCGCCAGTATTGGACGGATTGTCCCGGCGCTCCATATTCGACTTGAGCTGGTCGAGCGCCGGGCTGTCCTCGGCGCGGTAAGCCTTGTAGCTTTTCTTGTCGATATAGATCGTCCAGCCGGAACAGCACGTATCCTCACAGCTGGGGCCGATGCAGCGGAAGCGCTCCACGAAGCGCGGCATGAGGGCGGAGGCGGATTGGGTGCGGTGCAGGATGGGCATGGATCAACGGCCTGGTCGAGGGTAACGTCGTCCAGTGTAAGCGATGCAAGCCGCCCCTCAATCCGCGATCACCACCCGATTCTTGCCGCTATTCTTGGCTTGGTACATCGCCTTGTCGGCCCGCGCCATCAGCGAGGCCTGTTCCTCGTTGGGAGTGCGCAGCGCCACCCCACATGAGAACGTGATCAGCATCTTCTCGTTATCGTGCAAGAAGAAATGCCTGGTCAATTCCCTTTGTACCCGCACCATGGCCGCCGCCGCCGCATCGACCGAGGTCTCGGGCAGCAGGATCAGGAATTCCTCGCCGCCGAAGCGGGCGATCACATCCACCGAGCGCAAGGTGTCGCGCACCACCTTCACCAGGTGCTTGAGCGCGGCGTCGCCCGCCATATGGCCATAGGTGTCGTTCAGGCGCTTGAAGTTGTCGAGGTCGAGCAGGGCCACGCACAGCGGCGTCTTGCGTCGATCGGCGCGCGCGCTTTCGCGCTCGAACACATCGTCCAGGCCGCGGCGGTTGAGGCTGCCGGTCAGCTGGTCTTCGCGCACCAGTTCGCTCATATGCTGGAGCTCGGCTTCGAGCTCGCGGATGCGCTGTTCGGCTTCCTGCACCTCTTTATGCGCGTTGACCATGCGGTCGCGCGAGGCCAGCGCCTCGTCCTGGGCATTGCGCATCTCGCGCAGCACCTCGTCGAGCACGCCGTTGATTTCGTTGACGTCGGTGGCGTTGCCGATGCGTTCCGAGAAGCCGCCCAGCCTGGCGTGGTAGTCGCTGGTGGCGGCGGCGGCCGAGCCGAGGCGGTCGATGAAGGTCATCATCATGTTCTTCATGGTCGCCCGCACGTCGTCGATGCCGTGCTTGAGATGGCCCTGCTTGATGATCACGTCCTTCAGGCCGCGGGTGGCATCCTCGAGCGCGCGCGTGTCGAGCGGACCCTTGATCAGGTCTTGCACCACCAGCACCTGGCCGCGCATATAGTTGTCGTCGTCGAGCAGGCCTTCGATATTGTCGAGCAGCAGGCGGAACAGGCGCAGCAGCAGTTCCTGCTGCTCGGCGCCGTCGTCCTTGCGCAGTTCGATCTGGAAGCACATCTGCTTCAGGCGCGCGGCAATATCCTGCAGCTCGGCTTCGCCCACTGCCGTCTTGACCGCCGCGCCGAGCGCTTCGGCCTCGGCCGACAATTCCGCGTCGCCGCTCAGCAGCGAGGCGCAGGCGAAGGACAGGGTGCGCGCGAGCATCTCGCGCAGCAGGACCGTATCGGGTTCCTCGTCGCCCAGCGCCATCACCGGTGTGTTGCGGCGCAGGTGGCGATCGGCCATCTGGCCCAGCGCCTGGGTATAGCCGGACCAGTCCTCGAGCTTCACCGCGCGCGCCATGCGCCGGCCATATTCGGACAGCTCGCCCGGCGTCTCGGCCATGCGCCGCGCGAAACCGGCAAGGACTTCGGCCGCTCCCGCGTCGGGAACCGATGCCGGAGGCGCAGGCGGAATGCCCGCGATCTCGTCATAGATCGCGCGGTAGGCATCTGGCGTCGGGGCGATGCGGCGGGTGGCGAGGCGGCGGAAGGCCTCGCGGGCGATGTCAGCGGGATTCATGGCTGAAGCCGCGGCCGGAATGGCAGGAGGAGGCGAGATGGACATGGGTTGCTGCGCTGTGACGTATTCGCGGGATTGGCGACATGATAATCAGCTTTTTTGCCGTATATCAATTAAAAAACAGTAACACAGCCATTGAACGTGCCGGTTGCCGTCCCAGCGCAACAGAATGTCACATTCAGTCCACCAAACCGTTACGGATGGCGTAGGTCGTCAGCTCGGCGCTGGTCTTGAGTTTCATTTTGACTAACAAGCGCGCGCGGTACTCGCTGATGGTCTTGACCGACAGCGACAGCTCGCGCGCGATCTCGCTCACCGTCATGCCCGAGGCAATCATGGTCAGGGTCTGGTATTCGCGGTCGGACAGGCCTTCGTGCACCGCCGCCTCGTGGTCTTCGCCGATCGAACTGGCCAGGGTCTGGGCCAGCGCCGCGCTCACGTATTTCTGGCCGCCGGCCACCTGGCGGATGGCCGTCACCAGCTCGCGCGGCGCGCTCTGCTTGGTGAGATAGCCGGACGCGCCGGCCTTGAGCGCGCGGATCGCGTACTGGTCTTCGCGGTGC
>Ga0308157_10008155_pt1 | contig 11992 bp, 12 predicted proteins | sample PhyBR1_FD_201035 | JGI IMG/M metagenome (GOLD analysis project Ga0308157, IMG submission 201035) | Phyllosphere microbial communities from UC Gill Tract Community Farm, Albany, California, United States - DLSLB.R1 | ecosystem: Host-associated > Plants > Phyllosphere > Unclassified | place: USA...
CCCCGTGGGAGAGGGTCAGGGTGAGGGCACCAGACCGCACGCGGTCAATTAAACGGTGCCTCCCCGTTCAACACCTTCTCAACCACATCCAGTACGCCTTCGTCGTTATTGTGCGGCGCTTCAAAACGCGCCACCGCTTTAATATGCGGTCTGGCATTCGCCATCGCAAAGCTGAACCCGGACTGACGCAGCATCTCCACGTCGTTGCCGCTGTCGCCGAAGGCCACCACTTCGCTGTCGTCAATGCCCCAGCGCTGTTGCAGGATCCGCAGACCGTTGGCTTTATGCACGCCGGGGATAATCAGATCGATACTGCCGTGACCGGTGGTGACGGGCACCATGATGTCACTCAGTTTTTCATGCAGCAGCGCCTGAATACGCGGAATTTCATCGTCAGACACGTTGAGCCCGAACTTGAAGAAAATATCGTTCAGGTTGTCGAAATCGCTGACCATTTCGAGGCGGTGGTAGTACTTCGCCGCGATATCTTTAAAGCCCTCGTCATAGCATTTCAGCGTGTATGCGCTGCTTTTGCCGCAGGCGATGATCTCAATACCCGGCACGTCGTTTAACACGTTCGCGACGGTGGCGAAATGGGCTTTCGACAGTTCACCGTTAAAGACGTCTTCACCTTCGCTAACGACCCAGCCGCCGTTTTCGGCGACGAACGCTATTTCATGCGCAATCTCAGGGAAAAAGGAGATGAGCTGGTAGTACTGGTTACCGCTGGCAACCACGAAGCGAATGCCTTGCGCCTTCATCCGGGCGTACTGCGCCAGAAAGCGCGGGCGATTATAGGTCTTGGCATCGCTCAGAAAAGTGCCATCCATGTCGACGGCGATCAGTTTAACGCTCATATCCCTTCTCCAGTGTCGTTTGTTTTGTTTCCGGCTTTGCTACCGCGCGCGCCACCAGCGCCGCGATGATGACCAACCCTAATACCACCAGCATGGCGCTGCGCAGCCCGTAGTGCTCACCGAGGAAGCCGAGCAGCGGCGGCCCGACCAGGAAGGCGAGATAGCCCGTGGTCGCCACCACGCTGACGCGCGTCGGGGCATCCGGGCCGGTGTCGCTGGCGGCCGAAATGGTCAGCGGGAAGCCGAGCGACGCGCCCAGCCCCCAGAGGATCACCGAGACGCCGGCAATCCAGTCCACATCCACAAAGATGATCATCGCGATGCCCAGGCCGCCGAGCAGGGCACTGGCGCGCACCACTGCCACGCGGCTGTAGCGGTCGATAAACCAGCCGCCGGTAAAACGCCCGACGGTCATCCCCAGCGTAAACCCGGCGTAAATCAGCGAGCCGGAGGTCGGGCTAAAGCCGTGACCGTCCACCATCAGCAGCGGCAGCCAGTCGTTGGCGGACCCTTCCGCGAACGCCATTGCCAGCACCACCACGCCGATCAGCATCAGCTGAAAATCGCGGTAGAAGGGCAGCCCTTTTTCGGCCGAATGCTGTTCGTCAGTGGAGTTTTTGCCGGTACCGTCCGGGATCGCCCGGATGCCGGTCAGAATCGGAACGATGCACACCAGCGCCGCCAGCAGAATATGCAGATTCGCGCTCACGCCAGTGGCCGTCAGCGCCATGCCCACGCCGGCACCGGCCAGCGTGCCGAGGCTATAAAAGCCGTGCATCATTGGCAGCACGGTTTTGTTCATCTCGCGCTCGACCGCCGCCCCTTCAACGTTGATGGCAACTTCTGCCGAGCCGAAGCTGCCGCCAAATACCGTCAGCCCCAGGGCAAACAGAACCGGTGACGCACACCACAGCGCGGCGCTCAGCACGAACATCCCGACCACCGCGAAGCACATGGTGGTGCGGATCACCGCTCGCGTACCGAAGCGCTTCACCAGCCACGCGGAGCAGAGGATGCCGCTCATCGAGCCTATCGACAGGCCAAACAGCACGATGCCCATCTCAGCAGTAGAGACGGACAAAATATCGCGAATGGCGGGCGTGCGCGTGGCCCAGGAGGCCATCAGCAGGCCGGGAATAAAGAAGAACATAAATAGCGCCCACAGGCGTAGCTGCAGGGCTTTACGGGGAGAGGTCAGCGTCATTGGGGTAGCACCAGAAGTACAACAATAGCGACAACACTAGCAAGTTTGTGTACATTTGTACATAAACCACGTGAGGAATTTATGAGCAGACCACCGAACGATCCGCATCGCCGGGAAAAGATCCTGCAGGCAACGCTCGATACCATTGCCGAGCACGGGATTCACGCCGTCACGCACCGTAAAATCGCCACCTGCGCGGGCGTGCCGCTGGGATCGATGACCTACTATTTCGACGGCATGGAACCGCTGCTGGAGGAGGCCTTCACGTGGTTTACCCGGCAGATGTCGCAACAGTATCGCGATTTCTTCGCCGGCGTTACCGGGCCGGAAATGGCGTGCGAATCCATCACCACCCTGATCCACAGCTCGCAGGTGACCACGCCGCACAACATGGCGCTGATGTATCAGCTCTACGCCTTTATGCACCGCAGCGCGGCGCTCAAAACGGTGATGCAGGACTGGATGAAGATGAGCCAGACTACGCTGGAGCAGTGGTTCGACCCGGTCACCACCCGCGCGCTGGACGCGTTTATCGAAGGGATGACGCTGCACTACGTTACTGACCGGGCGCCCTTAACCCGCGAAGAGATCCGGGCGATGGTGGGCAGGATTGCGGGCGAGGGCGGCTGCTAGGTTGCGCCCGCGGTCATATTGACGGTGGTTCCCGTCATGGCGCTTGCCGCATCTGAGGCCAGAAACGTAATGGTGTCTGCCACCTGCGCCAGCGTCGGCAGGCGATGCGTCAGGGTGCTTTGCGCTGCGCCACTGAGAAACTGCTCAACCGTAATCCCCATCACCTGCGCCTTTTCGGCAAAAATGGCACCCACATACGAACCCGCCTGCACCGCGTCGGCTATCGCGTGCGAACGCACGCAGAGTACGCGAATATTTTGTGTCCCCAGCTCAGCCGCAAGCGCTCGGGTCAAGGCTTCCGTTCCCGCGCAGCCGACGATATGCCCGAGGTGGCCCGCCATTATCATGTTGGCGGCGGGGGCGACGACGGTAATTATGGTCCCGCCATGCTCGCCGCCCATACGGGGCGACGCGGCTTTCGCAATGTTAAAATACGCGGCCAGGAAGGGATCGAAACCCTGCCTGAACTCGTCGAGCGTTAACGCCTCAAGGCGTTTGCCCTGATTGTGCATAAAGCCCGTGGCGTTGACGACGATATCAATGCGGGCAAGGTCCGGGAGCCGCGAGGCATCATCGAGCGCATCGAAAGCAAACGTGCTGGCAGACCCTCCCTCGGCGCGAATGCTGCCGGCGACCTGCTCCAGCCTGGCGTGGTCACGTGCAGCGAGGTATACATCCGCCCCCTCACGCGCAAGAGCGTGCGCCACTGAACTGCCGATGGCGCCGCTGCCGCCGAAGATGATGGCGGTTTTGTTTTTAAGACCCATACCTGCATACCCTCACCAGACTTAACCCTCAAAAGTATGTGCCGGGTTTCGGCTGATGCAACCCGGCCGGCGGGTGGGGGATGTCGTTGGCAGGTTTTACTGTGACATTTTCAATGGGTTACTTTGGCGAGATTTTTTTCCCGCTGGCGTCCACAACGGCTTCGCCATCCTCTTTGGCAAACGCTCCTTTTTGCGCGTCCGGCAGGATGTCGAGGACGACTTCAGACGGACGGCACAGGCGCGTGCCCAGCGGCGTCACCACGATCGGACGGTTAATCAGAATCGGGTGCTGCAGCATAAAATCGATAAGCTGGTCGTCGGTGAAGCTATCTTCGGCAAGACCGAGCTGTTCATAGGGCTCCACGTTTTTACGCAGCAGATCCCGCACTGAAATGCCCATCTCAGCAATCAGGGTGGTCAGCTTATCGCGCGACGGTGGGGTTTCCAGATAGAGGATAATCTCTGGTTCCGCGCCGCTGTTGCGGATCATCTCCAGCGTATTGCGCGAGGTGCCGCAGGCCGGGTTGTGATAAATGGTGATGTGGCTCATATCAGTGCTCATTACAGTGTGAAGGAGAGACGTAGCGCCAGCGCGGCGAGCGTCACAAACAGGACCGGCAGCGTCATAATGATGCCCGTCCGGAAATAGTAGCCCCAGGTAATCGTCATGTTTTTCTGCGCCAGCACGTGGAGCCAGAGCAGGGTGGCAAGGCTGCCGATGGGCGTGATTTTCGGCCCCAGATCGCAGCCAATCACGTTGGCATAAATCATCGCTTCCTTTATCAATCCTGTTGCCGTGCTGCCATCAATGGAGAGCGCGCCAATCAGCACCGTGGGCATATTGTTCATTATGGATGACAGGAACGCGGTGATGAACCCGGTACCTAGCGTGGTAGCCCACAGCCCGTGTCCGGCCAGGCTGTTCAGTACGCCTGAGAGATATTCCGTCAGCCCGGCATTGCGCAGGCCGTACACCACCAGATACATCCCCAGCGAGAAGATAACGATCTGCCACGGTGCGCCGCGCAGCACTTTTCCGGTGTTTATCGCATGTCCGCGTTTTGCGACAGCGAATAAAATTAGCGCGCCGACGGTCGCAATGGCGCTGACCGGAATGCCGAGAGGTTCAAGCACAAAGAAGCCGACGAGCAGAAGCAGCAGGACGATCCAGCCCGTTCTGAACGTCGGGAGGTCGTGAATGGCCCGCGCGGGCTCGCGGAGTTTTGCCAGGTCATATTCCGGGGGGATTTCCTTGCGGAAGAAGAGATGCAGCATCACCAGCGTTGCGGCAATCGCGGCAATATCTACCGGGATCATCACCGAGGCGTATTCGCTGAACCCCAGCTTAAAGAAGTCTGCCGACACGATGTTGACCAGGTTCGACACAATCAACGGCAGGCTGGCGGTATCGGCGATAAAACCTGCCGCCATCACAAACGCCAGCGTGGCCTGCTTGCTGAACCCCAGCGCCAGCAGCATGGCGATAACGATAGGGGTCAGGATCAGCGCCGCGCCGTCATTGGCAAACAGCGCCGCCACGGCTGCGCCCAGCAGCACGATATAAGTAAACAGCAATCGCCCGCGACCGTTTCCCCAGCGAGCAACGTGGAGCGCCGCCCACTCGAAAAAGCCGGACTCATCCAGCAGCAGGCTGATGATGATGACGGCGATAAACGTTGCCGTGGCGTTCCAGACGATATCCCACACCACAGGTATATCGTTAATGTGGATCACCCCGCTGGCCAGCGCCAGCACGGCACCGATGGTGGCGCTCCATCCGATACTGAGCCCTTTGGGCTGCCAGATGACCAGTACCAGCGTAAACAGAAAAATAGCCCCTGCCAGAAACATCTTCTACTCCATTATATCTGTTTTTGTGAATGTGTTTTGCTTAGCAGGAGCCCGGAAGTCGGTTTTTCAGCTTCAGGCGCGTCTCTTCCCGCAGGCAGTTCCAACTGGTGTCGATAACGGTAGCTGCCCACGCAGGCATGTTCGGGGACAAACGGTAATAGACCCATTTCCCCTCACGGCGATCGATAACCAGCCCGGATTCGCGCAGCAGGGCCATATGGCGGGAGACTTTCGGCTGAGATTCGGTGGTGGCGGAGCAGAGATCGCAGACGCACAGCTCGCCCGCTTCACGGAGCAGCATAACGATGGCGAGCCGCGTTTCGTCGGATAGGGTTTTGAAGAGTTGGAGCGGGTGAACCATGGGGTTTCCTGCTGGTGTGATTTTTATATATGTTTAATCATATATGTTTTGATGGTAAGAGAGAAGGTGGGATTAGAGGGAGGGGAATTTCAGGCAACAAAAAACCATTTATGTAAATGGGTTAGTGAAAACAATGACTTGCAAGATAATCAATAAGTTAGGTTGGTGGTAAGGGGGGACGATTACGGGGTAATGCCAACCGCTGCCGCCACTTTGTCGCCACTAGAGCTGCGCTGTTCATACTTCTCTAATGCCTGTTCCACTTCATTAAGATACTCTTTAAAAGATTCTAAAATCATAGATAAAGAGCCACTCATGAATAGAACTTGTTTCAAGTCTTTTTTGAAAAGGTCCGGGTGTGCATCCATTAGGTCAGTGATTAGTTTGATATTTTGTCCGTCGTTCTCTACATATCTGGCATCATTGTGTGCACAACTGTTTCTCAACTTAGTTATCTTTTTTATATTATTATACTGAACTGTAGTCTCCATTCCCACTATTTTCTGAATGAAAAGGTGGCTTCGTTCAAATCCACTCCCCTTGAGATCTGTAATGTTTATTGGAATGAGATGTTTATTCGCAAAGTTTTTACAGAATTTCTCAATTTCATGCTCAAACATCCCAAAGATAGTTAAAAAAACTGACCTGCGAAATACGCTTGGGTAATACTCTATAAACATTTCATCAAGATCAACAGATGAACTATCAAGGCCCATGTAGTAATCTATTGAATTATAATATCCTTCATCTGGTGATATATCGATTACATATTCCTCTGGTCCTTTCTCCATATATTCTTTTATCCCTTTATCAATAGATGATTCACTGTGAATGATTAATGTATTGATTATCTCAAAAGTTAAGGAAAAATCGTAAATTGGAAATTGAAAAGAAAGCTTAACCATTGTTTGACCTTTTAATTGCATCAGAAAGCGTTAATATTCCAATTGGATTGAAACGAAGTGCTTTTTCTAAGTGATCAGGCACTAAGTGAGCATAACGCATTGTCATTTTGATGTCGTCGTGTCCTGCTGTTTTTTAGCAGAACAAGAATATTCCCATCAGAAATGATGAAAAGTGGCACAGAAGTTGTGTTAGTTGCCCACAAGGAAGAATAATCGGTCACGGAAAGATACTGGAAATAGCAGTCCATAAAGAACCTAAAGCCGTCCAGAGCAATTATTTACTCGTACAGCTCTTTGCTGTGTGGGATACTGCGGTTCTTAGTACCTTTGGTTCTGATGAAAGCGATCCGGTATTTTGTAACCTTAGAACGGGTCAGGTTAACGGCTTTACCCCTCATTCCCCTTTGCTCAGGCAGATTTTAACAACGAGGGTGAGTAGGGATCTTGGGCGATTACAGTCGTACAAAAGTTAAGTGATTTGCTCATGTGTCAGTCAAGCCATTCCATTTTTGCAATCGTGAACTTACGCACGTTCTCCAGCGGGTCTGGTGTCGTGCAATAGCCGAGTTGAGCCAACTCGCTAAATAATCCGCTGAGATAACTTTGTTCAAGGTTGATGGTTAGCGGGCTGGCACCTTTCTTCCATAATTTCTCATAAAAAAATTTCACCCTTCAGGCGTTTATCACGGTAATGCATGAATAATTTCGAACTGAGATCAGTAGCGAGAGTATTTCCCATGCATCAATGAGGAACATTCTGTAGTAAACAGGCTCTCCGGCGGTCAGTGATTTGCCGTGCAGCTTGAACCAAAGTTCAACCACGTCTTTTAGAGTCCGACGGTCTACCGATTCACCCAGCGAGGGCTTTGCCTCTGCCTCATCTATTATGTGACGCAAAAGCTAGAGCTTCCCCTTTGGTGGCGTACTGCTTACGTACACGATGACCGCTACGACCGGTGGGGTAGCATTCGCAAATCCATTTTCCTGTGTCAAGCTTTTCGTTCTACCATAAATAAGCCTCCATGTATGAGAATGAAATTTAACTGTTTATTTAGCCAGTGGTTAATGTCCGATATTTTTTTGTTCGAACATTATTCGAATGTTGTACTAAGTTCAATCAATTCAAAATATTGGTTGAGGTTAAGAGACAAGTCATGTGTTTTAGTACTGGCCCAGCCAATTTTTAGGAAATTATTTACAGTGTTATTTAGAGGTAATCCGCCATCAATCCATTCTTCTGGGTAATGTGAGCCATTACTGGATACAGGACTTTTTATTTCTATTACTGAACGCGCTGTGAAAATGTAATCAGAAATATCTACAGTAATAATTTCATCGCGAAGTTCATTTACAAGTCTCACACCATTACTCATCAAAACATTAACCAATGTCGTCGATCTTGACAGGTCAAAGCATAAAGTTATTGATGAGTCCATTTTGCTCAATATTGTTTTATCTGTTTTTTTAGCTTTAAGTAATGAATAAATTTCATTATCTTTATTGTTTATTATTGATAATAATAAGAGGAAGGTAGGGTCAAAGTTTTTTTGGGCTGTTATAAGTATATCAATTAATTTTTCATATAATTTAATTGAGTCTCGAAGGTTCATGCGTAAAGATTCAAAAATATTAGCACAATTTTCGATAAAAATATCGAAGTTGGGAGGTTGGGGAGACATACGAGTTTTTAATTTGTCAAATTCTTCAATAACATTATCCGCAGAGATAGTCTTAAGAAAATCTCTCATAATTGGTGTGGGAAGTAAAAACCTTCTATCAAAAAAACGACTCAAATAATGGCTTGCAGAAAATTCATTCCCATATACAACTTTAATTGAGTGTTGTAATTGCTCTGTATCTGTCGCAATAATGAATACTACGCCAGGAATGTTAAATATATGCTTTGTAATTTCTAATAAATTAATTGCAAAGTCTGGTCTGCATCGATCTAGCTCATCAATTATTACGAAAAGAGGCAGGCTCTTATTGATGAGATCTTTGTTCTCTATATGATTTACCCACGTACTGATGCCTTTTTTTACTGCCGAAATACTTGATGCTTTTTCAGTATGAAGATCTAATAACTTAGTTGATAAATCTTTTGTTAATTCAGCTATATCCTCAATACCAGTTAGTTTCTTTACCAGCCCATTAATGATAACAGGTGTTGCAGACTTCAGAAGAGGGCCTATTTTCTCAACAGTTTCATTAATCTTACGAGTAAAGTCATCAGATTGTCCTGATAATTGTTCTTTGATTGAACTGAAGACTGTAAGTAATGGGTCTTCTGAAAAATCATCTTTCCAGGCATCAATATATACAGTAGGGTGAAACGCTGATATGGAATTGGCTAAACGCTTTGTAAAATAGCTTTTCCCCGCCCCCCATTCCGCATTTATGTTTACAACCAGGTTTGATTTTTCTCCGCGGGCTGCACAAATTTTATACAGGTAAGTTGCATATTTCTCGCGATCTAAAGTGTCGGCAGGAAATTGCTCATCAAGAAAATGATCACTTTGCGCCCAGTTCCACTCAATATCCATTCAATCCTCACTAATCACATTATAAAATTAAGATATATGTTTAAGGGGGTTAACATAGAACTCAAAAGAAAAAATATCTCCTGACACCATAGCTTTTTTACGGGTATAAAATTTATTCTCTTCATGCTCGTTTTTTATTCACTCTGAGTCAGTGAAATGATTGGATCTTAACAATCACAAACGTAGACATGCTAGTCAAATTTTACAGCTAATGGATACTTTATTTTCATTAATAATTAAAGAAGGGTCGATACAATACTTTTTCCGAACCACTGCTTCAATATCTCTTAATTCGTGAGCTTCAATATTCATTAACTTTTTAGCAGCAATCATCATCAACGCACTCTTACTAGAAACAAACCATTCAACGGAAACACTGGTTACATAATGCATTTAAGCCCCCAGTCTGTCGGAAAGATGTCACGCATGTATTGGGTCGCCATTGTGCTCTTAGAGACACCCAAGCGATTGCAGAGAGCCTGTCGAGTGATGAAATCATACACCTCAACCAAACGCTCAATCACTTTCTTTCCGCTGTTATTGAAATCTAAAAGACCTTCTAAGCAATCAAAATTGCATTGAAGGATTCCAAAAGGGAACTTTGAGTACACCTCTCAGTGTTCTTTTGCAGCCTACACTAATAACGATTAACAACGGTTTGCCGCAAGTCGAACTAATCAAGGAATGTTGCACTATGACCCCAAACATTTCAATCCCTCTGAATACACCGCTCGTCACAATTAAGCATTATAGCGAACTTACAGGCCTTTCAGTCGATACGCTCAATGACATGCTGGTTGAGGTCGCCTTCCTCTGCATAAAGATAAAAAGTGCGTAAAGGTCATGATTAGCATGGCTGCTTTGCATGTAGATGCGCTATCAGCTTAAGAAACGTATGCTTTCCGTAGTTAGTTTTAGAGTTCGATTTTGCGATACATTCGGATATCAAATTTATGTTTGATTATAAAGTTCCTAAACAAAAGCACGTTGATGAAGCCTGTTGGTTTTTTGCTCGACGTTACATATTTGTTCGAAATGGAGAACAATTATGTTTCGTTATTGTGAACTGGTTAAGAGTGAGGGCTGAACGAAATGATGAATTGCCCGGTGTGCGGCCAGGCCGCTCATAAACGCAGTAGCTTTCAGGTTTCCAGCGAAACCAAAGAACGATACAACCAGTGTACCAATATTGAGTGCGGGCATACGTTCGTGACGCATGAGACTTTTGTGCGGTCCGTCTGCCGTCCGGAAAAAAATCAGCGCCGCCCCACCTCATCCGAAAGGAATGCGGGAACAATTAGCTTACTGATTCTGACGCGCCGCTGGCGGGTTTTTTATTACCTGTTGCCGCCATGGCAAAAGCGCTGCCGCCATTTTATCGCCATACAGGGGAATGAGGTGTTGTAAGTGATTGATTTAATGGATGGTAAAGTTCAGGCAACAAAAAACCCATCAACCTTGAACCAAAACGGCGGGGTTGATGGGCTCCACAAATTGGGGACATCAAAGAAAAGCAGTGGCACTAGTTATGACTGCCCCCTGATAAAAAAGTTCTGCGCGTAACGAAAATATTTTCCACTACGCGCAAACTTAGGAGTTATCCGAGTCCCGGCCAGATGATGATGATCAGCGTACCCGCCAGCGTGAGCAGTACGTTCGCGATGGCGTAGGTTCCCGCATACCCCAGCGCCGGGATATTGCTGCGCGCGGTGTCGCTGATGATTTCCATGGCCGGCGCGCAGGTACGCGCCCCCATCATCGCCCCGAAAAGCAGGGCGCGGTTCATGCGCAGCACGTAGGCGCCGAACAGGAAGCAGATCACCACCGGCACCAGGCTGACGATAAGTCCGGAAACCAACATCTGCCAGCCGACGGCGCCCAGGCTGTGGCCAATGCCGCTGCCGGCGCTTAAGCCGACGCCTGCCATAAAGACCATCAGACCGAACTCTTTCACCATGTTCAGCGCGCCCTGCGGAATGTAGCCGAAGGTTGGGTGGTTTGCTCGCAGGAAGCCCAGCATGATCCCTGCGAACAGCAGCCCGGCGGCGTTACCGATGCCGAAGCTAAAGTTGCTGAACTGGAAGGTGATCATCCCGATCATCAGGCCAACAATAAAGAAGGCGCAGAAGGCCAGCAGGTCGGTGACCTGGCTGTGAATGGAGATAAAGCCGATACGATCGGCAACGGTTTTCACGCGGCGGGCGTCGCCGCTGACCTGGAGAACGTCGCCTTTATTAAGCACAACGTTATCATCGATCGGCATTTCAATCTGGCTGCGGATCACGCGGTTGAGGAAGCAACCGTGGTCGGTCAGCTTCAGCTGCGCCAGACGGCGGCCAACGGCGTTATGGTTTTTCACCACGATCTCTTCGGTGACGATACGCATATCGAGCAGATCGCGGTCGAACACCTCTTTGCCGTTACGGAAGCTCGGGTCGAGACGGGCGTGGGCGTCCGGGTAACCCACCAGCGCAATGTCGTCGCCCATCTGGAGCACCGCGTCGCCGTCCGGGTTCGCCAGAATGCCGTTGCGGCGGATACGTTCGATATAGCAGCCCGTCTGGCGGTAAATCCCCAGTTCGCGCAGGTTTTTGCCGTCTGCCCATGCCACCAGCTCCGGCCCGACGCGATAGGCGCGGATCACCGGGAGATAGACTTTACGTTTGGAATCGGTATCCAGGCCGCGCTCGCGGGCGATTTGCTGAGCGCTGGTCTGCAGATCCTGGTGCTGAAGTTTTGGCAGGTAGCGCGCGCCAACGATCAGGCTCACCAGACCAATCAGATAGGTCAGGGCATAGCCCAGGCTCAGGTGGTCGAGGGCGGTCGAGAGCTGCGCGCCGGCCATGCCGGAATGGCGCAGGGTATCACCGG
>Ga0308157_10008158_pt1 | contig 11988 bp, 13 predicted proteins | sample PhyBR1_FD_201035 | JGI IMG/M metagenome (GOLD analysis project Ga0308157, IMG submission 201035) | Phyllosphere microbial communities from UC Gill Tract Community Farm, Albany, California, United States - DLSLB.R1 | ecosystem: Host-associated > Plants > Phyllosphere > Unclassified | place: USA...
GGCGTGCCCTTCAGCCGCACCGAAGAAGGCAAGATCTACCAGCGCGCCTTCGGCGGCATGACCCGCAACTTCGGCGAAGGCCCCGTGCAGCGCACCTGCGCCGCCGCCGACCGCACCGGCCACGCCATCCTGCACACCCTGTACGGCCAGTCGGTCCGCCGGGAAGTGAAGTTCTTCGTCGAATACTTCGCCCTGGACCTGATCATGCAGGACGGCGCCTGCACCGGCGTCACCGCGCTTCAGCTCGACACCGGCCAGATGCACCAGTTCCGCGCCAAGATGGTGGTGCTGGCGACCGGCGGTTACGGCCGCGCCTACTTCTCGGCCACCTCGGCCCACACCTGCACCGGCGACGGCAACGCCATGGTGCTGCGCGCCGGCCTGCCCCTGCAGGACATGGAGTTCGTGCAGTTCCACCCGACCGGCATCTATGGCGCCGGCTGCCTCATCACCGAGGGCGCCCGCGGTGAAGGCGGCTATCTGACCAACTCCGAGGGCGAGCGCTTCATGGAGCGCTATGCGCCGACCGTGAAGGACCTGGCCCCGCGCGACATGGTTTCGCGCTCCATGACCATCGAAATCCGCGAAGGCCGCGGCGTGGGTCCGAACAAGGACCACATCTTCCTGCATCTGGACCACCTGGATCCCAAGATCCTGCACCAGCGCCTGCCGGGCATTTCGGAGTCGGCCAAGATCTTCGCCGGCGTCGATGTGACCAAGGAGCCGATCCCGGTCCTGCCGACGGTCCACTACAACATGGGCGGCATCCCGACCAACTATCACGGCGAGGTGCTGACCCTGCGCGACGGCAACCCCGACAGCGTGGTTCCGGGCCTGATGGCCGTGGGCGAGGCCGCCTGCGTCTCGGTGCACGGCGCCAACCGTCTGGGCTCCAACTCCCTGACCGACCTGGTGGTGTTCGGCCGCGCCGTCGGCCTGCGCTGCGGCGAGGTCGTCGACAAGACCTCGGCCGTCCCTGCCGCGCCCAAGGCCCAGACCGACGCGCATCTGGCGCGCTTCGACCGCTTCCGCAACGCCTCGGGTTCGACGCCGACCGCGCACCTGCGTCTTGAGATGCAGCGCGCCATGCAGTCGGACGCCGCCGTCTTCCGCACCGGCAAGACCCTGGACGAAGGCGTCGCCAAGCTGCGCTCGATCGACGCCGCCAGCGCCGACATCAAGACGACCGACCGCGGCCTGATCTGGAACACCGACCTGATCGAGACGCTGGAATACGACAACCTGATCGCTCAGGCCCTCGTGACCATCGAAGGCGCGGCCAACCGCACGGAATCGCGCGGCGCCCACGCCCGCGAGGACTTCCCCGATCGCGACGACGTCAACTGGATGAAGCACACCCTGGCGTGGAAGCGTCCGGGCGAAGGCGTCCAGATCGACTACCGTCCGGTTCACAAATACACGATGACCGACGACGTCTCGTACATCGAGCCCAAGGCTCGGGTTTACTAAGGGAGAGCAGAGAAATGGTTCAACTCACCCTCCCGCGCGGCTCCAAGCCCACGACCGGCAAGGTCCACAAGGCCCCGGCCGGCGCCAAGAACGTCAAGACCTACAAGGTCTATCGCTATGACCCGGAAACGGATTCCGATCCGCGCTGGGACAGCTTCGAGGTCTCGTCCGACGATCACGGCCCCATGCTTCTGGACGCCCTGATCCACATCAAGAACGAAATCGACCCGACCCTGTCGTTCCGTCGCTCGTGCCGTGAAGGCATCTGCGGCTCGTGCTCGATGAACATCGACGGTCGCAACACCCTGGCCTGCACCAAGGGCATGGACGAGTGCTCGTCGCACAACATCACCATCGCCCCCCTGCCCCACCAGCCGGTGGTCAAGGACCTGGTGACGGACCTGAGCCTCTTCTACGCCCAGTACGACTCGATCCAGCCCTACCTCCAGTCCGACGAGCCGGACCCCGAGAAAGAGCGTCTGCAGTCGCCCGCCGACCGCGAGAAGCTGGATGGCCTCTATGAGTGCATCCTGTGCGCCTGCTGCTCGACCTCCTGCCCCAGCTACTGGTGGAACCAGGAAGAGTACCTCGGCCCGGCGGCCCTGCTGCAGTCCTACCGCTGGATCTCGGACAGCCGCGATGATGCGACCCAGAAGCGCCTCGACGACCTCGAGGACCCCTTCAAGCTGTATCGCTGCCACACGATCATGAACTGCGCCCAGGTCTGCCCCAAGGGGCTGAACCCGGCCAAGGCGATCGCCGAGACCAAGAAGCTGATGGTCGCGCCGAGCCGCAAACGCGCGGCGGCCTAAGCTTTCAGGCCTTGCCCTCCGAACAGCCCCCGGCGCCGTCAGGCTCCGGGGGTTTTTCATGCGCAATTTCCATATGTCGTCACCCCAGACGCCCCGCAGGGGTGATCCGGGGCCTAGGCGTTTCATCAGGCTGGGGCGGAGCGGTTTCTGGCGCCTGGGTTCCGGGTTCGCTTCGCGCCCCGGAATGACGGCAGGAGTAGGCGGAGCGGCTCGATCGCTTTTTCATCGCCGTCCGGGCTTGCCTACAACGCGGCCTGGGCTAAGACGCCTGCATGGCCAAGATCACCTACATCGAGCACGACGGGACCGAGCACACGGTCGAGGTCAAGAACGGCCTGTCCGTCATGGAAGGCGCGATCCGCAACAATGTGCCGGGCATCGACGCCGACTGCGGCGGCGCCTGCGCCTGCGCCACCTGCCACGTCTATGTCGACGAGGCCTTCGCGGCCGAGACGGGCCGCCCCTCGGCCATGGAGGAGTCCATGCTCGACTTCGCCGAGAACGTCGAGCCGAACAGCCGCCTGTCCTGCCAGATCCGCGTCAGCGACGACCTGGACGGCCTGATTGTCCGCCTGCCCGAAAACCAGCACTGACGCCAAGCACGAGGCCCCGGCGCCGGGCCTCAGTCGCGCATCGTCCTGAGCGCGCCCAGCCGGGCGAAGGCCAGGGTCAGGGCCTTCCTGCGCGCAGGCGCCAGCGGCGTGACCGGAGCCGCGCGCACCACCGCCCCGCCAAAACCGTCGGCGACGATCAGGCCCGGCTCGTCGGGCAGGACGCCTTGCGGAAACTCCGGCGCGACGGCGAAGTAGAAGGCGTCGCAGAACGGCCCGTATTCCTGCCATTTGCGGTCAACGCGATAGTCGTCGATCCCCGACTTCACCTCGCAGATGATGATGTCACCCTTGGGCCCCAGGGCCATGACGTCGGCCCGCCGCCCATTGGGCAGGCAGACCTCCAGCAGGGGCGCATAGCCCATATCCAGCATCAGCCGCGCCCCCCCGCGTGTGACCGACAGGGTCGTCTCGGGACGGCTGAAGACCAGTTCGAGGTGCAGGGCAGAGGCGGCCATACGCCTTTATGTTCCGCCTATGTTCTCACCGCAAGCGCCACTGCTTTCCCATCGCTGCGCGACAGGGGAGGAAAGATCAGAGACCCAGAGCCTTGCGGTTCACCCGCCACTCTTCGCGCGTCTGACCCCACAGGTTGACCGGATGGTGCTGGAAGGGCGGCGGCATGGCGCCCGGCCCGCGATTGCTGGAGCCCAGCCGCAGGGCCACCTTTTCCGAGCCCAGGTTGTCGGGGTCGATGCAGTGGATGACGTCGTCCCAGCCCAGGACGTCGAAGGCGTAGTCCATGCTTGCGGCGGCGGCCTCGACCGCATAGCCCTTGCCCGTGGCGTCGCGGTGCAGGCTCCAGCCCACCTCGCGGCCCGGCCAGCTATAGGGATGCAGCGGGCCGATGCGGCCCATCCAGTTTCCCGTCGCCTTCTCGATCAGCGAGAACATGCCCTCGCCCTGAAGGGCCCACATGCCGGCGACCGAGGCCATGGCGCGCCAGACCTCGTGCTTCGACTGCACCCCGCCGATGAAACGCGTCGTCTCCGCATCGCTCATGAAGTCGGCCCAGCGTGGAAAATCCTCCAGCGTCGGCGGGCGCAGGAACAGGCGCTCCGTCTCCAGCGTCGGGCCTAAAGGCGAGGTCGGGCGGTCGATCACAACAGATACTCCCGCTCCAGCGAATAGACGCTGCCGTCGCCCGTCAGGACGCTGGAATAGAGGCCGAACCGATCGATCCGTATCGGCGGCGAATGCAGCAGGTTGTGGCCGGTGATCCAGGCACCGATGCGATCCGGGTTCGCCTGCGGTTTCAGATAGGCCAGGGTCACATGGGGTCGGTATTCGCGCTTCTCGGGCGGGACGCCCGCCCGCTCACCCGCCGAACGGCAGCGCCCAGCCAGGACGTTCAGCGCCTCCGACCGCTCCAGCCCGGCCCACAGGGTATGGGTGCGGTGGGCGTCGCCAAAGGCCCCGACGCCGTTCAGGGTGATCTCGAAGGCCCCGCCGCCCTCGGCCCGGCTCAGTTCCGAGGCCAGATCGTCGGCCGTCCGTTCCGACGCCTCGCCATAGAAGGCCAGGGTCACATGCAGGGCGTCCAGCGGCCGCCAGCGCGCGCCGGGCAGGCCGGACTGACGGCGCTGAAGTGTCTCGGCGACGTCTTCCGGGATCGAGATGGCGGTGAACAGGCGCAACATGCGACCCTTGGTAGCGGGCGGAACGTGTGTTCGGAAGACGGGTTTTCCTTGCAAGGCGGGCCGTCCGTCCCGATATTTCCCGTCAAGGTCGGCATTTGCCGTCCACTTAGGAGACTTCTTTCGCGATGAGCGATTTCAACAACGGCTATGCGCGCCCGCTTCCGCAGTCGGCGGACATGTCCGTCGACGCTGGTCTGCGCGCCTTCATGCTCGGCGTTTACAACAAGCTGGCCCTCGGCCTCGTGGTCGCCGGCGCCCTCGCCTACATCACCGGCAACGTGCCCGCCGTGCAGCAACTGCTGTTCGCCCGCACCGACGACGGCCGCATCGGCCTGACCCTGCTGGGCATGATCATCCAGTTCTCGCCCCTGGTCATGCTGTTCGGCTCCATGTTCTTCATGAAGAACCCGACGGCCAAGGGCGTCAACATGCTCTATTGGGCCGTGGTTTCGACCATCGGCGCGGGTCTGGGCGTCCTGTTCCTGCGCTACACCGGCGGTTCGCTGGCCTCGACCTTCTTCGTCACAGCGGCGGCCTTCGGCGGTCTCAGCCTGGTCGGCTACACGACCAAGAAGGACCTGACGGCCATGGGCAGCTTCCTGATCATGGGCGTGATCGGCTTGGTCATCGCTTCGCTAGTGAACATGTTCATGCAGTCGGGCACGTTGTATCTGATCATCTCGGGGCTCGGCGTTCTGATCTTCTCGGGTCTGATCGCCTATGACACCCAGCGCCTGAAGATGACCTACTACGCGCTCGGCGGTAATCAGGAAGCCATGGGCGTGGCCACGGGCTTCGGCGCCCTGAGCCTGTTCATCAACTTCATCAACCTGTTCCAGTTCCTGCTGGCCTTCATGGGCGGCAGCCGGGAATAGAAGTCGGCGACGACTGAGTTCGGAGAGGCCCCGGCGGAAACGTCGGGGCCTTTTTCTATTCCACCACGCTGAACTTGCGGCTGTCGAACACCCGCAGCACCTGCGCCAGGTCCCGCCCGCGCTTCAGCACATGGCCGCCCTCGCCGATCACGGCCCACTGGCCCTGTTTCAGGCGCAGGGCCGGCCTCTTCTCGATCCGATAAAGCGGCGCGTCGCCCGAGCGGCGGAAGACGGCGAACTCGGCCACCTCCTTGTGGCCGATCATGGCGTAGTCGCGCCATTCCCCGGCGGCCACCATGCGGCCATAGACCCGCAGAACCAGCCCCAGCTCCTGCCGATCAAAGAAGACCGGGCCCGGCTGCGAGGCGTCGGAACTGTGCGGATCAAGGCTCATCGTCACTCAACTTAGGAGGCTGCGCGCCGAACGCCAGCGGCGCCGCGACTTGTCACCCGCTCGCCACGCGTCCAAAAGGCGGTTCAAGTTCAGATACGGAGACGAACCCATGGCGACGAGCGAAGGCTGGGATATGCCCACCGGCGACCTGATGAAGGGCAAGAAGGGCCTGATCATGGGGGTGGCCAACTCCAGTTCCATCGCCTGGGGCATCGCCTCGCAGCTGGCCGCCCAGGGCGCCGAGCTGGCCTTCACCTACCTGGGCGAAAGCCTTGAGCGCCGCGTGCGCCCCCTGGCCGAGAGCGTCGGCGCCAAGCTGCTGATCCAGGCCGACGTCACCGACGACGCCTCGATGGACAAGGCCTTCGAGGAGCTGGAAAAAGAGTTCGGCACGATCGACTTCGTCGTCCACTCGGTGGCCTTCGCCAACAAGGACGAGTTGAAGGGCTCCTTCGTCGACAACACCACGCGCGACAGCTTCCTGCTGGCCATGAACATCTCGGCCTTCAGCTTCGTCGACGTGGCCAAGCGTTCGGCCAGGCTGATGCCCAACGGCGGCTCGATGATCACCCTGACCTACCTGGGTTCGGAACGCGTCATCCCCAACTACAACACCATGGGCGTGGCCAAGGCCGCCCTGGAAGCCGCGACCCGCTACATCGCCCGCGACCTCGGTCCGAAGAACATCCGCGTCAACGCCATCTCGGCGGGCGCGATGCGCACCCTTAGCCTGGCCGGCATCTCCGGCGGCCGCGGCCTGCACTCCAAATCGGCGCAGTTCTCGCTGATCAAGGAAGAGACCTCGATGGAAGGCGTCGCCGGCGCCGCCCTGTGGCTGTGCTCGGACCTGGGCCGCTCGACCACGGGCGAAGTCGTCCACGTCGACGCCGGCTTCCACGCCGTCGGCCTGCCGGACGACGTCGAGGGCTGATCCCCTCCGGGGTTTGGATATGAAAGGGGCCGCTGGGAAACCGGCGGCCCTTTTTTCATGACCCCCTCCCCCCTCGAGGGGGGGAAGGGTCGGGGATGGGGGTGAGGCCGGGACTTTGAAGGTGAAGCGCTTGAGGCGGCGCCCTCCCTGCACACCAGGACGCCGCCTGCCTTCACCCCCACCCAACCCTCCCCCCTCGAGGGGGAGGGCTTTCGATTCCTCTTTCGACCCGCCGCCGCCCGGCCTAGCTTCCCAGCATGAGTTCGTCGCGCCTGCCTCCCCCCGCCAGCTTCTCCGCCGCCGCCGTGGCCACTGTCGTCGGCTTTGGCGGCACGGTGGCCCTGATCGTTCAGGCGGGTCAGACGCTGGGCGCCTCGCCCGCGCAGATCATCTCCATGGTCACGGCGCTCTGCCTCGGCATCGGCCTGCCCGGCGCGGTGCTCAGCTGGCGGCTGAAGATGCCGGTCGTCCTGGCCTGGTCGACGCCGGGCGCGGCCCTGCTGGCCGCCTCGACGCTGGGCCTCGGATGGAACACCGCCGTCGGGGCCTTCATCATCGCCGGGCTGCTGATGGTGCTGACCGGGCTGGTTCCGGCCCTGGGGCGGCTGGCCGAGCGCATTCCGGCGGCCGTCGCCTCGGCCATGCTGGCGGGGGTGCTGTTGCCCTTCTGCCTGAAGCTGTTTCTGGTCTTCCCGACCGACATGGCGCTGGCGGCAGGCCTGCTGGCGGTCTTCCTGATCATGCGAAGGGTCGCCGCCGCCTGGGCCCTGCCCGCGGTTCTGGTCGCCGCTTTTGCGGTCCTGGCCCTGAGGGGTCAGGTTGCCCTGCCCGCCGGGACTGGCCTGTTCGGCGAGCTGTCGCCGGTCACGCCCGCCTTTGACTGGAAGGCGGCGATCAGCCTGGCCCTGCCCCTCTATCTGGTGACCCTGGCCTCGCAGAACCTGCCCGGTCTGGTGGTGCTGAGGGCCGCCGGCTACGCCCCGCCCGCCGGAAAACTGATCTTCTGGGGCGGTCTGACCAGCACGCTTCTGGCCCCCTTCGGCGCCCACGGCGTCAATCTGGCCGCCATCACCGCCGCCATCTGCACCGGACCCGAGGCCCATCCCGACGCCGACCGGCGCTGGACCGTCGGCGTCCTCTACGGCCTGATCTATCTGGGGGTCGCCCTGTTCGCCGCGCCTCTGGCCGGGCTGTTCATCGCCATGCCGACCGGGGCGCTGGCGGTCATCACCGGCCTGGCCCTGATCGCGCCGCTGACGGGGTCGCTCACTGGCATGATGAGCGTGGTCGAGGATCGCGAGGCGGCGGTGCTGACCTTCGCCGCCACGGCCTCGGGCGTAGCCCTGATCGGGGTCGGCTCGGCCTTCTGGGGGCTGGCGGTCGGCTTCATCGCCCTGGCCGCGCGGCGCTGGATCAAGACCCGCGCCTGATATGGCCTGACCCGGTTTTACATTTCTCGCCCTTCCGTCCCAAGCGCGACTGTGACAGCCTGAGGCTCGGCCGACTGGCGGCCACAGAACGAGGCGATCATGGCGCACAAGTTTGAAGTCTATCAGGACAAGGCCGGCGAGTTCCGCGTCCGGTTCAAATACAACTCCGAGATCATCTTCTCGACCGAGGGCTACTCGGACAAGTCGGGCGCCAAGCGCGCGATCGAGTCGATCAAGAAATACGTCGGCGACGCCCCGACCGAAGAAGTCTGAGCCGCGCGGGGGCGTGGCGCTTTCGCCCGCCCCCGCACCCCTTGCTTACGGCCGCGCCGGGATGTTCAGACCCCGCTGCACCGCCGGACGGGCCAGGCCCCGCTCCAGCCAGGCGGCCACGCGCGGGAAGTCAGCAAACCCGACCAGATCGCCCGCCTCATAAAAGCCTATCAGGTTGCGCACCCAGCCCAGGCTGGCGATGTCGGCGATGGTGTAGTCCGCGCCCATGATCCAGTCGCGGCCTTCTAAACGTCCTTCCAGAACCCCCAGCAGACGCCGCGACTCGGCGACGTAGCGATCGCGCGGGCGCTTGTCCTCGAACTCGCGCCCGGCGAACTTGTGGAAGAAGCCGACCTGGCCGAACATCGGGCCAATCGCCGCCATCTGGAAGAAGACCCACTGCAGGGTCTCATAACGCGCCGCCGGATCGGCGGGCAGGAAGCGGCCGGACTTCTCGGCCAGATAGACCAGGATGGCCCCGGATTCGAACAGGGGCAGCGGCTTTCCGCCCGGACCATCGGGGTCGATGATGGCCGGGATCTTGCCGTTCGGGTTCAGCGACAGATAGTCGGGCGTCCAGGTCTCGTTCTGGCCGATGTCGACCAGATGCGGCTCATAGGCCAGACCCAGTTCCTCCAACAGGATGGAGACCTTCACGCCATTGGGCGTCGGCAGGGAATAGAGCTGCAGCCGCTCGGGATGCAGGGCCGGATACTGGCGGGTGATCGGGAAGGCGGACAGGTCGGCCATCAGGCGCTCCGGGCGGGTTGAACCTTCCATGTTGGAAGCCTGACCGCCCGTCGCAATAGCCACCGCGTCAGTAGCGGTCGATCAGGCCTCGTCGCGCTCGTCCACCTCGGTCGGACGCACGATGCGCAGCCAGCCTTCGGAAATGCGCAGGTCCGGCGCCGCCTCGCGGGTGAAGGGCAGATACCAGGTCGGACCGCCTTCCTTCGGGCTGATCTCCAGCATGTCCGAGGCGCCGAAATTCTGCACCGACTTGACCGTGCCGACCACGGCGTCGTCCAGATCGCGGGCTTCCAGCCCGACCAGATCGGTCAGGTAGAACTCGTCTTCCTCGGGCTCGGGCAGGCGGTCGCGCGGCACGAACAGCTTTTGCCCGCGCGCGGCGTCGGCCTGCTCCTTGGTGGCGATCTCCTTGACCTTGGCCACCACGCCCGCCTTGTCCGGCCGCGCCGAGATCAGGGTCAGGGCCGGCGTGCCGTCGGCCTTCAGCAGGGGCTGATAGGTCATCAGCGCCATGGGATCGGCGGTAAAGGCGGTGATGCGCACCTCGCCCTTCACGCCGAAGGCGCCGCCGATCTGGCCGACGAGGATCATCTTGTTGTCGTCGCTCATCGACAGGCTCCGTTTCGCAGTTCCAAGCGCCAGATAGCAGAAAAGCAGCGCCCGGGATCGGACGCTGCTTTCCATTTCCGCATCCCGGCCGAAGCCGGAAAGCCGAAGGGTTTAGCCCTCGGCGTTTTCTTCAGCAGCCGGAGCTTCTTCAGCAGCGGCTTCGACCGGGGCTTCTTCAGCAACCGGAGCGTTCTTGGCGGCTTCAGCGGCGGCAGCGGCTTCTTCCTTGGCGCGGGCGGCGGCTTCAGCAGCCTCGACCTTGGCGGCGGCTTCGGCTTCCAGACGGTCGGCTTCGCGCTGGGCGCGCTCGGCGGCGCGTTCCTGGGCCTTCTTGCCCGGCGTGCCCTTGTTCGGGTTGTTCGACTGGGTCCAGGCGACCTTGCCGGCCAGGACTTCGTCTTGCGACTGGCTGATGAAGCGCGCGACGCGGTCGGTGGGCTGAGCGCCCTTGCCCAGCCACTCGGCGATGCGCTCGGCCTTCAGGGTGACGCGCGGTTGGGCGCTGTCCTTGGGCAGCATCGGGTTGTAGCTGCCGACGCGCTCGATGAACTTGCCGTCGCGCGGAGCGTGCGAGTCAGCAACGACGATGTAGTAGTAGGGGCGCTTCTTGGCGCCGCCGCGGGCCAGACGAATCTTCAGCATTTTCAGTCTCTTTCTTGAAAGTCGAAATCAGTTCTTTTTCGGGAAGCCCGGCAGGCCCGGAAGGCCCCCCGGAAGTTGTCCGCCGCCCAGTCCGGCAAGCCGGTCCTGAATGGCTTTCATTTCGTCGGCGCTGGGTTCGGCCATCTTGCCGCCGCCCAGGGCCTTGAGGCGGGCCATGTCGGGGCCGCCCATTCCAGGGAGGCCAGGCATTCCGCCGCCGCCTCCGCCGAGGCCGCCCATCATGGCGGCCATCTTCTGCAGGTTCTTGCCGCCGCCCTTGGACAGGGACTTGACCATGTCGGCCATCTGCCGGTGCTGCTTCAGCAGGCGGTTGATGTCCTGGACCTCGACGCCGGCGCCGGCGGCGACGCGCTTCTTGCGGCTGGCGTTCAGCAGGTCGGGCTTCTTGCGCTCGGCCTTGGTCATGGAGCTGATGATGGCTTCCTGGCGGGCGATCATCTTGTCGTTGACGTTGCTGTCGGCCATCTGGGCCTTCAGCTTGGCCACACCGGGCAGCATCCCCATGATGCCCTGAAGCCCGCCCATCTTCTTCATCTGCTGCAACTGGGCGGCCAGGTCGTCCAGATCGAACTGACCCTTGGCCAGCTTGCGGGCCATCTTCTCGGCCTTGGCCTGGTCCAGCTCGGTCGCAGCCTTTTCGACCAGGGCGACGATATCGCCCTGACCCAGGATGCGGCCGGCGACGCGGCGGGCGTCGAAGACGTCGAGGGCGTCGACCTTTTCACCGGCGCCCAGATACTTGATCGGCAGGCCGGTGACGGCGCGCATCGACAGCATGGCGCCGCCGCGACCGTCGCCGTCGGCGCGGGTCAGCACCAGGCCGGTCAGCGGCAGGCGCTCGTGGAAGGCGGCTGCGGTGCGGACCGCGTCCTGACCCGTCAGGCTGTCGGCGACCAGCAGGGTCTCGACCGGATTGGCGACGCGGGCGACCTCGGCCACCTCGGCCATCAGGGCCTCGTCCAGCGTGATGCGGCCGGCGGTGTCGAGGATCAGGACGTCGAAGCCCTGAAGTTTTGCGGACTGCAGCGCGCGCTTGGCGATCTCGACCGCCGACTGACCCGCCACGATGGGCAGGGTCGCGACCTCGATCTGCTGACCCAGGGTCGCCAGTTGCTCCATGGCCGCCGGACGACGCGTGTCCAGCGAGGCCATCATGACCTTCTTCTTGTCGAACTTGGTCAGACGCAGGGCCAGCTTGGCCGAGGTCGTGGTCTTGCCCGAGCCCTGCAGGCCGGCCATCAGGATCACGGCGGGCGGCGCCGCATTGATGTTGATCGGGGTCGGCTCTTCGCCGCCCAGCATCTCGACCAGACCGTCATAGACGATCTTGACCACCTGATCGGCCGGCTTGACCGAACGGATGACCTCTTCGCCCGTCGCCTGTTCCTTGGCGCGGCTGATGAAGTCCTTGACCACCGGCAGGGCGACGTCGGCCTCGAGCAGGGCGACGCGGACTTCGCGCAGCGCTTCCTCGACATCCTTTTCGGACAGGGCGCCGCGGCCGGTGATCCGGTCGAATACGCCTGTCAG
>Ga0308157_10008159_pt1 | contig 11988 bp, 8 predicted proteins | sample PhyBR1_FD_201035 | JGI IMG/M metagenome (GOLD analysis project Ga0308157, IMG submission 201035) | Phyllosphere microbial communities from UC Gill Tract Community Farm, Albany, California, United States - DLSLB.R1 | ecosystem: Host-associated > Plants > Phyllosphere > Unclassified | place: USA...
ACCGACCGCTTGTGGAGAGCCCACAAGCGGTAAGATAAAAAGTAATATGATGCAAAACGTACGCAATTATTTGATAAATTAATTGTTATTAGCTATTGCTGATCGACCTATATGCGCAATCTGTAACAGTCAGTGGCATAACTATAATCCTTTCATTGCGTCGAAAACCAACTGAGCAACAGCTTTACCTCCCGCCACTTGGAAATGGGTATTATCCTTCTGCCCGTCGGGATAGGCCCGAAATTGTCCGGCAGGAAAATTCATAAAATAACTTTTGGTGACATAATCTTGTCCTTTTTCTGAGAAATGAGCCATCGACAGTTCGTTTAGATCAATTAACTTGACATCCATTTCGATGGCCACGTCCTTCATAGCCTGGGGATATTCACCATGTACGTTGTGGAGCCTCCCCTCCTTCCATGGATAGTTTCGCGCTACCGGTGTAAGTAAAATCGGAAGCGCTCCTCGCTCGCGAGTCTGATTAATAAATAGACGAAGGAACTCTTTGTACCCTAGGGTATTCACGTACCGCTCAGGCTTATTCACCGCGCCGTCATTGTGTCCAAATTGCATCATTACCACATCTCCCTTTTGAAGGTTTTTGTATATTGCCGCCCAACGCCCTTCCTGAAAAAAGGTACGTGTACTTCGTCCGCCTTTGGCGCGATCGTCTATTTTTACTCGATCTATTTTGCCAAGAAGATGTTCCACGTGTTTTAAACTATCTGTGACAAAGAAAGGTTGAAAAACCTGTCCCCAGCCGACTAACGGATAGCGCTTGCTGTCGTAATCGTCTTCCAATGAATAGTCGGCGACTGTGGAGTCACCAATGAGATAGATGGTCGTTACCTTTTGATACGAGAAAGAAGTAAGTAAGATACAGAATACCAGGGTAAATACCGCGAGTTTATATCTATTCATAAAGTTTTCTGTTTATAAGGGATTCCATCCGTTTAGAACCTTTTCTTGGCTATATTTTTTGAGATCTGATTTCTTTAACTGATGCGACCAATCTACTCTTTTTGACAGGTCTTTTGCACCTGGTCCACGACTACTGTATTCGGCATAAAAAGCTGTTTTCTCTTTATCGGGAAAGTTTTTATCGCCCGGCCAAGGATGCCACCCTTCTGGTGTAATATGTATACCCATTTCCGTATTCAGGAAGACGGTTTTGGCAAATGGGCGCCATGGTCTGCCAAGGTAAACCTTATTCACTTGCTCGTCCTTGGCCGTTAATCTGCAGGACTCAAAGACAAAACCATAGCGATCTTCAGTCGTTGTGGATGCGGCCGTGATATAGGAATTTGATAAACTCTCTATGTGACAATGTAGGAAATACGCCGTCGCAGCACCGAAGATAAAATCGGTCGTACCGTTGATAAAGCAGTTTTCAAAAAAGTTACGGGTACCTGCTTTCGCTAAATAAAGCGTGTCTTGATTACCTAAAATATGACAATTTCGAACAACCAGCCGATCCCCTGCTGTGTGTAAGGCTACCGCCTGCCCTACCCGTCCAGCGATATTGGCGATCGTTAAATTCTCCAGCGTGCAATCGTTGGCGTCGACTAATACCGTATAAGAGGTATACGTGCTGAATTTGGAATCCCCTGTGACGTCAATTCCGCGAAAAGGCTTGCCCGAATAATCATCAAATTGGATAATCGTTTTCGCGGCCCCCTCACCCTTCAGAGTAATGTTACGTTTAAACGAGGGAATGACGATTTTTTCGTTATAGGTACCCGCCTTGATATGGATGACTACCCGTTTTTCAGCATGATCCCTCACCTGATTAACGGCTGCTTGTACCGTCGTAAAATCACCGGATCCATCTTGAGCCACGGTTAGCTCAAATCGATTATCGATGGTTTGTCCCCTACCCGCTATCGCGATGAAGGCGGCACAAAATAGTAATAATATGCTGCGTACGTTCATATTTTATATGTATATAATTATTTCACGAGTTCGCTACGCTCGGTTTGTCTTTTTATTTTAGCGGTTCTACCCGAAACCAATCAAACTCAGCGTAGCCGCTATCGTTGATGTTATTATCCCGTATGGCATACAAGCCCAGCGTAGCACCAATCCATTTACCGGGTTGTGCTGTAAATGCTTCTCCTACCGAGGTATATTTTTTGCCATCCAGACTATAAGACCATTGGCAGATTGCCCCCTTGTTTACTTTTACGCGGAGATATATATAGTCCCCTTCTTGTAAATCGATAACATCTGTGATAGACTCTTTGCCCGAAGTTAACCCTTTTTCACAACGGGCATAGTGTAGTGTCTGTTTGCCTTTTCCCTGTTTAACGTAAAGTTGGCTGTAGTCTTCTCCCACTACCGCAAAACCTGCGCGTTCATTCTCTACCTTTTCGTTACCGATAAGCCGCATTTTGGTGGTTGCCATAAATTCCTCTGCAGGAAACTTCTGTGTCAACACATTAGAGATGTCTAACAAATTTTTGTAGGTTTCCGGGACCTGCTGTGTATATAAGGTCAAATGTCCATGCTTACTCGGCATAAGCCAGGTGCCATCTGGGTTGGCCTGCCATTGCCATTGCTTCCCAAGTAACGGCGTATCGAACTCATCCGATTCAGCAGGTGTTTCTACAGGATGAGTTTTTCCTACATTGGGCTTTTTATATGTTAAGACAGGTTCGCCAGTACCCTTGATATCATTCTCGACACCTATAACAGGCCAGTCGTTAACCCATTTCATCGGTTGCAGATGGACGATACGACCATAAGCATCCTTGTCTTGGAAATGTATAAACCAGTCTTCCCCTGTTTGCGTATCTATCCAAGCCCCTTGATGTGGACCATTGGTGGCTGCGCTTCCCTGATGCATGGCAACATGCCGTTCGTATGGGCCATATATATTCTTGGAACGTAAAACGAGCTGCCATCCAGTAGCAACACCTCCGGCGGGGGCAAACAGATAATAATAGCCATTACGTTTATGCATCTTGGTTCCTTCAATGGTAGGGTCATCTTCATGTCCGTCGTATACGATAACGCCTCGATCCAACACCTTGCTACCGGTTGCATTCAATCGCGCAATAGCCACGACACTCTTTAGTCCGGCACGACTCCCTGCATAGGCGAAAGACAGATAATTGTTGCCATCCTCGTCCCAAAAAGGACAGGGGTCAATTAATCCTTTACCCTCAAACACCAAAACGGGCTCTGACCAATCTCCGGCTGGGTTTTCTGTCTTGACCATATAGATCCCGAAATCGGGATCACCCCAGTAAATATAGAATTCGTTTTCGTGATAGCGAATAGCGGGTGCCCACACACCATTTCCATGTTGTACCGCACGGAAAACATCTTCCGGTATTTGTCGAGGTAGAGCGTGTGATACGATTTTCCAATTCACCAAATCTTTGGAATGAAGAACAGGAAGTCCTGGGGCGTGATTGAAGCTAGAAGCCGTCATGTAAAAATCGTCTCCTACACGGATGGCATCGGGGTCGGAGTAATCGGCATGTAAAATGGGGTTTTGGTATCGTCCATCTCCTAAATCGGCAACCCACACAGATGAAACATAAGGGCTCTGTGCGAAAGCTGCTAAGCCGGATGATAGCACAAAAGCAAGTGAAAGTATAGAAAATTTGTTCATAGTCCTGTTTTTGATTTACATATTGGTAATCACAAGGGTACACATTTCTTTGAAAGATGACAACAAGTAAATGTGCAATCGTTACCGGCAACGATTGCGTTTAATTTTATGGTTAATTCTGAAAAAATGTGGAAATTGACATCCCGAAGGATAAAGCGATGTTAAAATTAATAAACCAATAGATATGCGAAAAAAAAATATTTTGCGGCCGTTAAGTGGTATACTTGTTTTGGGGCTTCTCTGCAGCTTTATGATGCGGCCTAGCAAAAAGAATATATGGATGATCGGGGATTCGACGATGGCTATCAAAGCACCAGACAAATTTCCGGAGACAGGTTGGGGAGTGGCGTTTGCGACAAAATTTAAGGCATATGCAGAAGTGCAAAATGAAGCAAGAAACGGCAGAAGCACAAAATCTTGTATAAAGGAGGGTATTTGGACAAAAGTATATGAAGGCATTCAGCCGGGTGACTATGTTTTTATTCAATTTGGTCACAATGATGAGAAAGTGCATAAGCCGAATACGGGAACAACGATAGAGGAGTATAAAGCAAATCTATCATTTTTTGTCACCGAGACACGCTCAAAAAAAGGCGAACCTATCTTGCTAACACCTATTGCCCGCCGTGCTTTTGAGGGCGGAAAACTCGTTGACACGCATGGTGAGTATCCCGACGCGGTGAGAGAAGTGGCGGACAGTTTAGGTGTACCACTTATCGATCTCACGACACAGACCTCCAATCTCTTGACAGAATTAGGAGAAAAGGGATCAATAAGTTTATTTTTGCATCTTCCGGAAGGCTATCCAAACTACCCGAAGGGAGCGCTAGATAATACACATTTGAACGAACATGGCGCAGAAACCATTGCCAATCTCGTTGTTCAAGCTATAAAAGAACAAAGTATACCCTTAATGAACGATTTAAAAAAGAGATAATAGATGAAGAAATTAGTTTGCATGGAGCCAGGGAGATTTGCGTTTGAAGAGGCAGATATTCCTATTCCCGCAAAAGGAGAGTCCTTATTGCGTATCCGTAAAATTGGAATATGTGGAACAGATATCCATGCTTTTGCGGGTCGACAGCCTTTTTTTACTTACCCACGCGTATTGGGGCACGAGGTTGCTGCTGATTATGTAGAAGGAGATGCAGTGGGATTTGCGCCGGGTGATAAAGTAACGGTTATTCCTTATTTCACGGAAGGCAAAGATATAGCGTCGCGGATGGGAAAACCCAATTGTACGAATGATATGCGTGTACTAGGCGTTCATGTCGACGGGGCGATGGCAGAATACGTCGTCGTGCCCTCACACGCTTTGCGTAAGGAAGAGGGATTGGATTATGATGATCTGGTACTTGTAGAACCCTTGTCCATCGGAGCACATGGTATACAGCGGGGAGCGATCATCTCTGACGAATTTGTACTTGTAATCGGTGCAGGTCCAATCGGTTTAGGGATTATTGCCTTGGCAAATATTGCCGGTGGAAAGGTCATTGCGTTAGATGTTGACGATAACCGTTTAGCTTATGCGAAGGAATTAGGCGCTTCTTACACGGTTTCCGCGCTCGATGCAGATGTGCATGCACAATTGGAGAGCATAACGGATGGAGATATGGCTACACTCCTATTTGATGCAACCGGCAATACCGGCGCTATCAACAATGCTTTTCAGTATATGGCGCATGGCGCACGTTATGTCCTTGTGGGATTGCAAAAAGAAGAGATACATTTTAGCCATCCCGAGTTTCATAAGCGGGAAGGAACATTGATGAGTAGCCGAAACGCTCTAGCGAGTGACTTTGCATATGTTATGGAAAGACTGAGGGATAAATCATTAGACGCGGCACAGTTTATTACTAGACGCGTAAATTTTATGGATGTACCAGAATTATTCAACAATCCTGACAAACCCTTGCTTTCGGGTATCAAGACAGTCATAGAGTTTGATTAGCTTTTCAGGTATAGAGCACATGTATTTCTTTCGCAAACGTTACCGATAACGTTTGCGTTTTTAATTTTAGGCTAACTCACTGTTAAACTGATTATTAATCCCTACATTTAATTTTGATCTTGTTTATTGGCCTTTGGGCGGGGCTTTGTCACAAAGTCGTGTCAAAAAGAGGTAATGCCTTACAAAAGGATAGAGAAACTATCTACGTCAAGATGCGAACAACGTATGATTCTCCGGTAACGATTGCATAGTTTTTTCTTTCTTTTTCTATCCAAAGGATGTAGACTTGCTTGAGAAAGCAACCAAAAATAAACACGCAAGAGGTAAAATGATACAAAAGAAACAATATATCAAGATAATATATACTACTATACTGATGATGTCGGGTTGGGGATGTAAGTGCATTTTACATAGCGCATCGGAAAAGGCGTTAACGGTACAGTAATGCAGCGAAAAATTAAAAATTAACGATAATAAAGAGATGAGGATAAAGATAGGTATAATTAGTTGCTTATTGCTATTTATACAACTTGGTCTCGGACAAGAAAAAGCGTTGTCTGAAAAAATGGCTATTACGGCGATGGATTCGCTGTATAAAGATGCCCGTTTTACGAACAAAGAAAAAGGACCGCAGTGGACGTACGATATGGGTGTGGTATTAGAAGGGATGGTTGATGTATGGCGGAATACAGGTGATAAAACCTATTTTGATTATATACAGGGTTGGATGGATCAGTTTGTAACCGAAGATGGCGATATCCGTAACTATAGACCAGAAGAGTACAATATAGATCACGTCAAAAATGGGCGGTCGTTGTTGTTTCTGTATAAAGTTACCGGAAAACCGAAATATCTAAAGGCTAGCGAAAAAGTCTATAATCAGCTTCTGACGCATCCCCGGACCAAGGAAGGAGGATTTTGGCATAAGAAAGTATATCCTTATCAAATGTGGCTAGATGGCTTGTATATGGCTCAACCATTTTATACGGAATATGCCGATTTGATGGGGATTGACAGTATATACGATGATGTCGTGAATCAGTTCACCTATATGGAGAACCATGCACGTGATGAAAAGACCGGATTGCTATACCACGGCTGGGATGAATCCCGTAACGAAAGATGGGCAAATCCAGAAACAGGTCTTTCCAAACATTTTTGGGCACGTGGTATGGGATGGTACGCGATGGCTTTAGTCGATGTGCTGGATTATTTTCCAACGGAACATCCGGGAAGGGAAAAGTTGGTGCAAATCCTACACCGGACATTAACGGCTGTCGCGAAGTATCAAGATCCAAAGACATCGGTATGGTATGATATCGTGGATTTAGGTACGCGTGAGGGGAATTATGTCGAAGCTTCGGCATCTAGCATGTTTGTATATGCTATGGCGAAAGCGGTGCGAAAAGGATATGTTCCGAAGACGGATTTTCAAAAGCATATTGATAAAGGGTATGCGGGCTTGGTAAAACAATTTATCACCCCAGGTGGACCAGACCGAGTGAATATCAACCATGTGGTCACGGTTTCTGGCTTGGGGGGATCGAAAAACTATCGCGACGGTAGTTTTGAATATTATATGAGTGAACCCGTGAAACCAAACGACCCCAAAGGGGTAGGGCCATTTATTTCAGCTGCGTCGGAGATAGAATTTGCGCGGTCGGCAAAAAGTAAAAAGGAAGTTCATGTTACGTTAGATAATTATTATAATAACGAGTACAAGAAAGCACCGGACGGTCAAATGAAACCTTATCATTACCTTTGGGACGGTCAGGATAACAATGGTTTCTTTTTGTTAGGACGTATCTTTGAACAGTATGGAGGGGTTTTGAATACATTGCGGGAAGCGCCGACACAACAGAAATTGGCGAATAGTAATGTCTATATTATTGTAGATCCAGATACCGAAAAGGAAACGACAAGCCCTAATTTTATGAATGAGGCCGAGGCGAATGAAATTGCCCAGTGGGTTCGTGGAGGAGGTGTGTTGGTTTTATTGGCGAATGACGCGGGAAATTGTGAAATAGCGAAATTTAATACGCTGTCACAGAAATTTGGGATTACGTTTAATGAGGATAACCGCAATATGGTGAAGGGAAGCAATTATGCGGACGGTGCGGTCGTTATCCCTGCCAAAACGGGGATATTCAAAAAGACTCAAAAGATTTATGTGAAAGAAATATCGACGATAAATGCGGTAAAACCAGCGAAACCACTTGTGCAGGAACAAGGGGATATTATCATTGCGACCGCAAAATACGGTAAAGGAACTGTTTTCGCTATTGGCGATCCGTGGTTGTATAACGAATATGTAGACGGGCGTAAACTACCTGCAGAATACCAGAACTTTGATGCGGCGCATGAACTGGTGCAATGGTTACTAAAAAAAGCTAAATAAAAAAGATGTGGCATATTAGATTATCCATATGGTGCTGTTTGTTCGGATTATCTTTTTTGGCTTTCGCGCAAGAAAAGGATAGCTTAGCAGAGAATGTGCTCGTGTACCAACTCCCGAATGGTGCATGGGGAAAACAGTTGGTGGATAAAAAAGCGGTTAACTATGCTTTGCCGTTAACAAAAGAGTTGCTTCAAAAAATCAACGCGACAGACGAAAAATACGCGACCATAGACAATGGTGCAACAACGCGAGAAATTAACATCTTGATCGAGGCCTATACCAAAACACAGCATACGAATTATCTAAATGCGGCTCGCCGAGGAATAGAATACCTGTTGGAAGCACAATATGAAAATGGTGGTTTTCCGCAATACTATCCCAATAAATCCCTATATCGGGGACAAATCACGTACAACGATAATGCGATGATCAACGTACTGACGGTATTGGATAACCTGGCAAAAGAGAAGAAGGATTTTGTCGCGCTAGCGGACAATCGATTAAAAGAGCGTGCGATGGATGCGGTGACCAGAGGCATAGACTGCATCTTGAGAACACAAGTTATACAAGGAGATTCCTTGACCATTTGGGCAGCGCAATACAATGAGAAAACACTTCAACCCGACCAGGCAAGAGCGTTTGAGCCGGTTTCGTTAAGTACATCAGAATCGGTCAATATTGTTCGTTTTTTGATGAAACAGCCCGTAACACCGGCGATAGAAAAGGCCATAGAATCCGCTGTTCGTTGGTTCGAAGTACATGATCTAGAAGGTTATCGGTTTGATAAAACGACAAATTCGAAAACGGGGCAAATAGTTCGGGATTTAATACCCGACAATACATCTGTAATATGGTCGAGATTTTATGATATCGAGAATAACAAGCCGTTGTTTGGCGATCGGGATAATAGCGTAACCTACGATTTTTCGGAAATATCCGATGAACGAAAAAATGGGTATGCTTGGTTTGGCAACTGGCCAATCAAATTATTGGAAAAAGAATACCCCAAGTGGAAGGAAAATAAAGTTATAAAAAAGTAAAAGCATGTTACTTTCAAGAGAGAATATAGAAAAAATAGATGTAAGCAAGGTTGAGTTACCAGAAGGTAGCTCCTTTGAATTGCCGGAACGCGTATTGCAGTTTGGCACAGGTGTGTTGTTGAGAGGGTTACCCGATTATTTTGTGGATAAAGCAAATAAAGCGGGTGTATTTAATGGTCGTGTTTTAGTCGTTAAGTCGACATCATCATCGGGTACAGATGAATTTGCAGAGCAGAGTGGGTTGTATACCTTATGCATAAAAGGAATAGAAGAAGGGCAGGAAGTGGTGAGGTATAGCATCAATAATGCGATTTCACGGGTACTATCTGCTTCGAAAGATTGGGAAGCGATTTTGGAGGCTGCACGCAATCCTGATATGCAGGTCGTATTTTCGAATACCACCGAAGTAGGGATCGTATTGAGTAACGACCAGATAACCGACAATCCACCCGCGTCGTTTCCGGGAAAATTGTTGTCTTTCCTCTATGAGCGCTATCGCTACTTCCATGCTGATACCACAAAGGGGCTGGTTATTCTACCGACGGAATTGATTTCTGATAACGCGACTAAACTGAAAAAAATCTTACACAGTTTAGCGGTACAAAACAACTTAGACAAAGACTTCTTGGTATGGCTTGATGAAGCGAATGACTTTTGTAACACTTTAGTAGATCGTATTGTACCTGGTCGTTTACCGAAAGAAGAACAGCAACAGACTGAGCAGGAACTGGGATACCAGGATCAACTCATGATTATGGCTGAGCCCTTCCGCTTATGGGCTATTGAAACCGATTCGCAGCGGGTAAAGCAAATTCTTTCTTTTGCGGAGGTGGACAGTGGCGTCGTCCTTGTTCCATCTATTGATAAATTTAAAGAGATCAAATTACGTTTGCTTAACGGGACACATACATTGAGTTGTGCTGCGGCTTTGTGGAGTGGTTTTACAACGGTAAAAGAAGCGATGCAAAACAACGCTTTTAATGCCTTTGTAAAGGGCTTGATGAAAAATGAAATCAGCAAAGCAATTGTAGATCAACATATTGAAACACAAGACGCCGAAGATTTTTCCAACCGTGTAATTGATCGGTTTAGCAACCCGTTCTTAGAACATCGGTGGGAAAGTATAGCCTTAAATTACACGTCCAAAATGAACATGCGTAACATTGCGCTGTTGGAGAAATGGTATAAAAAGAACTTAGTTCCCCCGCCACATATGGCATTAGGTTTTGCAGCTTATATTAAATTTATGAATACCAAAGCGCAAAACGGGCAATATGTACAGGAAATTAACGGACAAGAGATTGCATTGCAAGATGAATTCGCGCCTGTGTTATTCGATTATTGGAAGAACCCGCAGACGGTCGTACACAATGTATTGCACGATGATAGCTTATGGGGAAAAGATCTGACGACGTATCCCGAGTTTGAACAGGCAGTGAAGCAATATTTGGATGAAATAAACGCCAATGGCGTATTAAAAACAATTGAAACCTGCATGGACTAAACAGGTCCATGCAAGCTTCATTGCCTTAAAGAAAAAAACCGAGTGTAACGAGCTCATCTATACAATTGAGATTTAACACTCATAGATAATTATTAAATGAAAATTTAAATGCAGAATGGCAAGTAGAATATTAAGAATCCATCCGAAAGATAACGTCTTGGTGGCATTACAAGATTTATCAATGGGGGAGCAGATTGAATTTAACGGTATCGTTTATACCTTGCCGCAAGATGTACCGGCAAAGCATAAGTTTTTTATGCAGGAAATGCACCAAGGGGATGAGATATACATGTATGGGGTATTGGTAGGGAAAACACAATATAGCGTGCCGCTGGGTGGTATTATGAATACGGACAATACCAAGCATGCCGCGGATCCCTATACATTTCGACCTTATGAATACACTTGGGAGGCTCCGGATGTCTCCCGTTTTGAAGGGAGAACCTTTAATGGCTATGTGCGGGCGGACGGTCGAGTCGGGACAGCTAATTATTGGTTATTTGTACCAACGGTATTCTGTGAAAATAGAAACCTGGACGTTATCAAAGAAGCACTTCACAACGAATTGGGGTATTCCGTGACCGGAAAATATCGTGCTTTCACCCACGAACTATTAGCCGCGTATGAAGCTGGACAGGACATCAGTGCGTTGTCGCCTGAACAATTAAGTGTAGCTTCTCATCAAAAGAATAGGGTATTTAAGAATGTAGATGGTATAAAGTTCTTAAATCACCAAGGAGGTTGTGGCGGTATCCGGCAGGATGCGGCCGTTTTAGGGAAACTATTGGCGGCGTATGCCGATCACCCCAATGTAGCAGGTGTTACCGTTTTGAGCCTTGGCTGCCAGAATTTACAACTAAGCGATTTACTGACGGATATAAAAGAACGGAATCCGAACTTTAACAAGCCTATTCACGTTTTTGAACAGCAGCAGTCGAAAAGCGAAGAGCAGCTTATTAAAGAAGCTATACAGAAGACTTTCATCGACCTGATCGAGATTAATAAATTAGAACGGCAACCCGCACCGCTAAGCAAATTGACCTTGGGCGTGAAATGTGGCGGTAGCGACGGTTTCAGTGGAATATCGGCAAATCCCGCGGTAGGTTATACCTCTGATTTGCTCGTCGCTTTGGGGGGGAAAGTATTGCTGGCTGAATTTCCGGAATTGTGTGGTGCCGAGCAAAACCTAATTGATAGGACGATAGAACCGGAGGCGGCCCATAAATTCATCCGATTAATGGGAGCTTACAGCCAGGCAGCGGAAAATGTGGGCTCGGGGTTTCACATGAATCCGTCTCCCGGAAATATTCGAGACGGCCTGATCACAGACGCTATAAAAAGTACAGGAGCAGCAAAAAAAGGAGGCACGTCACCTGTAGTTGACGTACTGGACTATACAGAAGAAGCCACAAAACCGGGATTAAATCTTGTATGTACCCCTGGAAACGATGTGGAAGCAACGACCGGAAAAGCTGC
>Ga0308157_10008162_pt1 | contig 11985 bp, 9 predicted proteins | sample PhyBR1_FD_201035 | JGI IMG/M metagenome (GOLD analysis project Ga0308157, IMG submission 201035) | Phyllosphere microbial communities from UC Gill Tract Community Farm, Albany, California, United States - DLSLB.R1 | ecosystem: Host-associated > Plants > Phyllosphere > Unclassified | place: USA...
TGAAACCCATGTCCAGCATGCGGTCGGCTTCGTCCAGCACCAGGATTTCCAGTTGCGAGAAGTCGATCTTGCCCGATTCCATGTGGTCGATCAGGCGGCCAGGGGTCGCCACCAGAATCTCAGGATTCTTGGCCAGCAGTTGCATCTGTTTTGGGTAAGGCATACCGCCCAGGATCGACACGGCCTTGATGCGGCGCAGGTTGACGCTGTACTTGTCGGTATTGGTGGTCACTTGCAGGGCCAGTTCGCGGGTCGGGGTCAACACCAGCATCTTTGGCTGTGCGGCTTTGAAACGTGGGCGCTCGCCACGGGCGCGGGCGGCTTGCATTTCCTGGTTCGGAGTCTTGCCGGCGGCTGCCGGGTCGATCTCGGACAAACGGTGCAGCGACGGCAGCATGAACGCTGCAGTCTTGCCGGAACCGGTTTGCGAGGATACCAACAAGTCCTTGCCTGCGATCGCCGCAGGGATAGCCTGCTGCTGTACCGGGGTCGGCGCGGTGTAGCCGGCGTCGGTCAGGGCTTTGATGAGGGACGTGTTGAGACCAAGTGCTTCAAATGTCATGCTGTTCTTTCGTAAAAAACCGGCGTTCGTGCAAAAGCCGAACGCGAAATAGCTACGCCTACCAAAACGAAATGACTCAATCAAAATCGAAAGAAATTTCGGCACAAAAGCTTTGCGCCGGGACGGTGTCAGGTGCGACACCAAAGGCGGGAGGGCTTTATAAGCGACATCAGGGTGATGCGCTAAGGCTTGCGAAGCTGCTAGTAATACCTGGCTGGTCAATCGGCGCTGCTTTTGTTGCAGCGCGCTCATTGCAGCGCACAGGCGACACTATACAGCACTACGAGTGGTCTGTATAGGTCAGTCTCTTTCTATTGTGCAGCGCGGCAGTTATTTATATGATAATTTCGAGGTTTTGATGGGAGTAAACCATGTTCATGCCGTGGGTAGTGACGATGATGTTGTCGGGTACGCCGGGCGCGGTGCAGGAGTTGAAGCCGCAGGAGCTGGCTGACTATGTCGCCAACCACGAGCTGGTGGTGGTGCAACTGACCTCGCCCGACCCCGGCTGCGGCTACTGCAAGGGCGCCGACCGGGTGTTCGACATGTCGGCCTCGCTGCCGCACCAGCCCGAGCTCAGCTATGTGCGGGTGCAGTGGACGCCGTGGCGCCAGATTCCCGACTTCGGCAAGCTGATGCCGGTGTACGGCGTGCCGATGCAGTATGTGTTCGGCAAGGGCAAGCTGCTGGGCGACATCAGCGGCCGCCCCACCGGCGCGCAGGCGTTCCTGGGCAAGGTCAACGCGATCATTGCCGATCCGCCGGCCGGGCGGGTGGCCGCCGAGCCGGAGCCCGCGGAGGAGGCGCCGTCCGCGCCGCTCAGCGCGGAAGAGCAGGGCGCGCTGCGGCAGATGATACGGCGCGACATGCTGCGCCAGGCCACCGGCAAGTGCGCCAACCGTTATCCGGACCACGCCAAGCTCTACCAGGAAGCGATGCAGGCATGGAGCGGCGTGCGCCAGGCGGGCCTGAACCAGGCCGCCACCCTGATGCTGGCGCGCACCTCGCGCGCCGACGCGGCCGACATGCGCAAGCTGGCGTCCGAAGAAAAGGACGCGATGCGCGCCTGGCATACGGACAAGCTGGGGCTGTCGCCATTGAAAACGCCGACCCGCGACGACTGCGACAAGGTCGCCGCCGGCCTGAAGGAGCTGCCATGAGCGTGCACACCTACTGGATCGTCGATATCGACGCCACCGCCGGGGAGGCGCCTGCGCTGGCCGACAAGGTGCGGCAGTGGCTGGTGGAGCGGGAGATCATCCTGCCCAGCCCGCCGCAGGTGGACGAGGCGCACGAGCCCTTGTACCGCTACGGCCCCGCCGCGGCGCGCTGGGCGCACGAGAACGCGCTCGCGCCCGACCTGCTGTGTGCCGGCCTGCACATCGTCACCGAGCGCACCGTGTTCCACGCCGGCGAGGGCGATGTCGGCCCCTTCGTCTGCCCGCACTGCGGCGCCACGCATTTCGACCTGCCCTGGTCGCCGCCGACCGAAGCCTGGTACGAAGGCGAGGGCGACAGCAGCCTGGGCTGTCCCGCCTGCGGCACGGCCAGCAGCATCGCCGAGTGGCAAAGCGGCTGGGCCTACGGCCACCTGGGCTTCGGCTTCGTCGAGGGCCGGATGCTGGACCAGCTGCGCGACGAGCTCGCGGCGCTGACCGGCCACCGCCTGCGCGTCGTGCACGAGCACATGTAACGCGCCGCGCAAACAAAAACGCCCGGCATGGCCGGGCGTCGTGAGCGTCAGCGCGGCTGCGATCAGAGGTAGTCTTCGGCGTTCAGGCCCATGACGTGCGAGAAGCCGCCGTCGACATAGGTGATCTCGCCGGTGATGCCGGAGGCCAGGTCCGACAGCATGAAGGCGGCGGTGTTGCCCACTTCCTCGATGGTGACGTTGCGGCGCAGCGGCGCGTGCGACGAGGCAAAGCCCAGCAGCTTGCCGAAGTCCTTGATGCCGGACGCGGCCAGGGTCTTGATCGGGCCGGCCGAGATGCCGTTGGCGCGGATGCCCAGCTTGCCCAGGTTCTCCGCCAGGTAGCGCACCGACGCCTCCAGCGAAGCCTTGGCCAGGCCCATGGTGTTGTAGTAGGGGATGGCGCGCACCGCGCCCAGGTACGACAGCGTCAGCAGCGACGAGCCTTCCTTCAGCAGCGGCAGGGCGGCCTTGGCCATGGCCGGGAAGCTGTAGGCCGAGATGTCGTGGGCGATGCGGAAGTTCTCGCGGGTCAGGCCGTCCAGGAAGTCGCCGGCGATGGCCTCGCGCGGCGCGAAGCCGATCGCGTGCACCAGGCCGTCCAGCTGCGACCAGCTCTTGCCCAGGTCGGCGAACAGCGCGGCGATCTGCTCGTCGCTCGAGACGTCGCAGTCGTACACCAGGCTGCTGCCGAATTCGGCGGCGAATTCCGTGATGCGGTCCTTGAAGCGCTCGCCGACGTAGGTGAACGCCAGCTCGGCGCCCTCGCGGTGGCAGGCCTTGGCGATACCGTAGGCGATGGAACGGTTCGACAGCAAACCGGTGATGAGGATTTTTTTGCCTTGCAAGAACGCCATAGTGACTCCAATTGCAACTGCGCGCCTAGTCTTGCCATGTTCAGCTGGCTGGCGACGTCAGTGGGGTTGTTGTTTGTGTGAGAGGCCCGTTGCCGGCCGCCGCAAGACCAAGATTGTAGGGCGACTGGGCCGCGACTGCAACCTTTGATCGCTGCGGCGGCCCCGGCGGCATGCGCCCGGGCCGGGGCCGGGCGGGCTGCGTTGGCTGTTTAATTGCCGCGGTGGCGGGGCTTGTGGGCGTCGCGCGGCACGTGCGCCTTGACCAGCGCCACCGGACCGGACTTGGCGGTCTTGCCGCCCTTGGCCAGTTTGTAGCCGGACCTGCCGGTGGTGCGCTCGCGCTCGGCCTCGAAGGCCACGGTGGCGTTGCGCTCCACCTCGGGCGAGATGTCCACGCTGGCCGAGGTCGAGATCTTCGGCACCAGGATGGTGGAGCCGGCCTTGAGCAGCGTCTTCTGCGGGATGTTGTTGGCCTGGCGGATGACTTCCGGCGTGGTGTGGAAGCGCGAGGCCAGCACGCCGATGCTTTCGCGGGCGCTGGTGATCTTGTGCGTGGTCCAGGTCGACAGTTCCTTGCCCCATTGCGCCAGGTTCAGGTGGAACTTGGCGGCGTTTTCCTTGGGCAGCAGGATCTTGGTCTGCTCGTCGCCGGTGATGACCGGGCGCTTGAACTGCGGATTGAGCGCCTTGAACTCGTCGACCGACAGCTCGGCCAGGTGGGCGGCGATGGTCAGGTCGATGTCGCTGGTCTTGTCGACCGCCGTGAAGTACGGCGTGTTGTCGATGGCCGGCAGGTTCAGGCCGTACTGCGTCGGATTGGCGATGATGTTCTTCACCGCCTGCAGCTTGGGCACGTAGTTGCGGGTCTCGGCCGGCATCAGCTCGGCCAGGCTCTCGAAGTCGGTCGGCTTGCCGGCCGCCTGGTTGCGCTTGATGGCCTTCTGCACCGAGCCTTCGCCCCAGTTATACGCGGCCAGCGCCAGTTGCCAGTCGCCGAACATGTCGTACAGGCGCTGCAGGTAGGTCAGGGCGGCGTCGGTCGAGGCCAGGATGCCGCGGCGCTCGTCCTTGAAGGCGTCCTGCTTGAGGTTGAAGTCGCGGCCGGTGCCCGGCACGAACTGCCACATGCCGGCCGCGTTCGCGCTCGACAGCGCCTGCGGGTTGAACGCGGATTCGATGAACGGCAGCAGCGCCAGCTCGGTCGGCATGCCGCGCTTCTCCAGCTCGGTGACCACGTGGAACAGGTAGCGCGAGGCGCGCGCCGTGGTGCGGCTGATGTAGTCGGGACGGGTGGCGTACCAGTTGACGTGCTTGGCCACCAGCTCGTTGTTGATGTCCGGGATGGCGTAGCCGCTGCGGATGCGGCCCCACACGTCTTTTTCGCGGAAAGCATCCTCGTCGACCGCTTTGGCCGGCTTGTTGATTTTCAGGGAGGAGACATCGAGGGCGGGGGACTTGGGCAGGGCGGACAGCGGCATCGACGACGTCGGCAGGCCCGGCGCTTCATCGTGCGCCTGGACCATCGCCGGCGCCATCAGGGCCAGCAGCGTCGCCAGGGCGGCGGATTTAGAAATACGTGCTTGCATAGTTTTCCATTGTTATCGACCAGCAACATCGATCGGACTATGAATAAACGTGGAGTGTACGAAGGTCGCCGGGTCGAGTCAAGAAATATGTCAGCAGGATGACGAATTCTTTTATGCAATCGTTTCAGGTAAATAAGCCGAAAATGGCTGCAAAATCGCGGAAGTATGAGTTCCCGCCAAGAGTGCGTACAATTCCGCTTTTGAGCAGTCACCAAGGAATTGAATTATGAGTAGCCCCGCCATCGATCACGACGCCGTCATCGCCGAGACCGTCAATTGGGTGGAGCAGGCCGTCATCGGCCTGAACCTGTGTCCGTTTGCCAAGGCCGTCCATGTGAAAAAGCAGATCCGCTACGTGGTCAGCGACGCCGACACCCCGGAGGCGCTGCTGGCCCAGCTGCTGGAAGAGCTGGAATACCTGGCCGAGACCTCGCCGGAGAAGGTCGACACGACCATGCTGATCCATCCGAACGTGCTGGCCGATTTCGAGGATTTCAACGAATTCCTGGACGTGGCCGACGCCGCGCTGGAGGACGTGGAGCTGGACGGCATCCTGCAGGTGGCCAGCTTCCACCCGGACTACCAGTTCGCCGACACCCACCAGAACGACATCGAGAACTACACCAACCGCTCGCCGTACCCGACGCTGCACCTGCTGCGCGAGGACAGCGTGGAGCGCGCGGTGGAAGCCTTCCCCGAGGCCGGCGACATCTTTGAAAAGAACATCGAGACGCTGCGCGCGCTGGGCCATGACGGCTGGGACAAGCTGATGAAGGTGAAATGATGGCCGACCTGCCGGTCCGGCCGGACACGCCGTGCGTGGCGGTGTGCTCGACCACCTTCGACGAGATCTGCCGCGGCTGCGGCAGGTCGGTGGTCGAGGTGGCGCACTGGGTGTCGATGAGCGCCGAGCAGAAGGAACTGGTGTGGCAGCGCATCCTGGCGCAGGGCTACCCGCGCCGGAACACCTGAACCCCGTCAGCGTCGTCCCCGCGCAGGCGGGGATCCATGCTGAGTATGGATTCCCGCCTGCGCGGGAATGACGTCGGGTATTAATAAGTGCCGATGAAGTCCTTCTTGCCGATCTCCAGGCCGTTGTGGCGCAGGATGTCGTAGGCCGTGGTGGCGTGGAAGAAGAAGTGCGGCAGCGCGTAGTGGAACAGATAGGTCTGGCCGGTGAAGTGCTTGGTCTTCTCGCCGCTGCCGGTGGTGATGGCGCGCGTCTCGCTGCCTTCGATGGCGCTGGCCGGCACGCTGTCGATATAGGCCAGGGTCTTGACGATGCGGGCCTTCAGCTCGGCGAAGCTGGTTTCGGTGTCCTCGTACGAAGGCACGTCCAGGCCGCCCAGGCGGGCCGCCGCGCCCTTCGAGAAGTCGCAGGCGATCTGGATCTGGCGAGTGAACGGCAGCATGTCCGGGAACAGGCGGAACTGCAGCAGCGCGTTCGGGTCGATCTTTTTCTCGGCCGCGTGGGTCTCGGCCTTGTCGAGGATGGCCAGCAGACTGTTCAGGATCTGTTTGAACACGGGGATGGAGGCGGAGTACATGGAGAATGTGGTCATGGCGGAGCCCTCTGTTGAAGTGAGCCGCGATGATAGCCTGCCTGTGGGTTTTTTGCTGGGAGCATGACTTTTTCGCCAGTTTCCGTGCATAATTCCATCAAGTAACCCTAAAGTTTGCGCGACGAACCCCCTATACACAGATGATGCAAACTTATCAAGACGGCGTACCGGTGCATGATTAGCGCCCTCTATCAACGGCTGCGTACCCGGCTCGGCGCCCTGTACGGTCTCTCGATCTATGGAGCGCTGTTGCTGGTGGTGTTCGGCGGCCTGGTCATCCCGGCCATCATCGGCAGCTACCTGCTGATCGGCGTGCACGAGCAGCAGTCCGCGCGCGTGGCGCTCAACGAATCGCTGCAGCGCAACGCCGACATCCTGGCGCTGGGCATGCAGGAATCGCTGTGGAACATGAACGCCGAGTCGGCCCACTCGCTGGTCGAGTCGGTGATGCGCGACCAGTCGGTGCTGCAGGTCGAGGTGGTCGGCCAGGCCGACACCCAGTTCATGAGCGTGCATTCGCCGCGGCGCGCGGCCGGCAACGTGTTCCGCGCCGAGCGCGAGATCCTGGTGCGCGGCGAGCGCATCGGCCGCATCACGGTCGAGATGGACGACGCCCGCAGCCAGCAGGAGCTGCGCGAGAAGCAGCTGTCCTACGTGTTCGTGCTGGCCGGGCAGCTGATGGTGTCGCTGCTGCTGATCGTGTTGTTCCTCAATTCCCGCCTGATCAAGCCGCTGCGCAAGCTGATGCGCTTCTCCGACCGCCTGTCGCACGGCGACTTCGAAACCCGGCTCGACCTGGTCGGCAGCGACGAGCTGGGCCGCCTGGCCAGCCAGCTGGAGCAGATGCGGGTGGCGATCAAGCGCCTGTTCGAGGACATCGGCCAGCGCGAGGAGCGCTTCCGCACCATCGTCACGCAGGTGCCGGGCGCGGTGTTCCGCTTCCGCCCCGACGGCCCGATCGACTTCGTCTCGGACGCCATCGAGGAGATCTCCGGCTACTCCGCCGCCCAGTTCATGCGCAGCACCACCCACTCCTGGACCAACCTGATCGCGCCGGAAGACCGCAAGAAGCAGCGCCGCGCGGTCTCCGAGGCGATCCGCGGCGCCCAGCCGTACGAGGTCGAATACCGCATCCTGGACGCCTCCGGCACCGAGCGCTGGGTGGCCGAGAACGGCCAGCCGCAGCCGCACGACGGCGAGGGCAACGCGCCCTGGGTGGACGGCATCATCTCCGACATCAGCCTGCGCAAGCACAACGAGATGCGCATCGAGGCGCTGCTGGCCGAGCAGAGCGCCATCCTCGACAACGTCATGTTCGGCGTGATGTTCGTCCGCAACCGCAAGATCGTCTCGGTCAACCGCCGCTGCGAGGAGCTGTTCGGCTACGAGCCGGGCGCCATGACCGGGGCCTCGACCTCGATCGTCTTCCCCAACTCCTTCGATTTCGAATCGGCCGGCGCGCGCCAGTACCCGTCGCTGTCCGAGGGCGACTACTTCAACGAGGAGCGCCACTACCGCCGCAAGGACGGCAGCCTGTTCTGGTGCATGGTCAGCGGCTACGCGCTCGACAACAAGCGCGCCAACGAGGGCAGCATCTGGGTCTACGCCGACATCACCGCCCGCAAGGAGGCCGAGGAGAAGCTGCGCCTGTCGGCCACCGTGATCGAGCACATCGCCGACGGCGTGGTGGTGCTGGACGACCAGGGCATCATCGTGGCCGTCAACCCGGCCTTCACGCAGATCACCGGCTACACCGAGGCCGAGGCGCTGGGCCGCGACCGCACGCTGACGCGCTCCGGCCGCCACGACACCGAGTTCTACGCCGACATGTGGAAGGCGCAGGTGGAAAAAGGCTTCTGGCGCGGCGAGATCTGGAACCAGCGCAAGAACGGCGAGCTGTACCTGGAATGGCTGACGGTCAGCGCGGTGCGCGACACGCGCGGCGAGACCACGCACTACGTCGGCGTCTTCAGCGACATCACCAAGGCCAAGGAATCGCAGGAAAAGCTGGACCACCTGGCCCACCACGACCCGCTGACCGCGCTGCCGAACCGCCTGCTGTTCCACGACCGCCTGCAGCACGCGCTGCAGCGCGCCTCGCGCGACGGCGAGCAGCTGGCGCTGCTGTTCATCGACCTGGACCGCTTCAAGAACGTCAACGACACGCTGGGCCACCACATCGGCGACGAGCTGCTCAAGCAGGTCGCCAAGGCGCTGCAGGAGCGCCTGCGCGAGGGCGACACGCTGGCGCGCCTGGGCGGCGACGAGTTCATCGTCCTGCTGGAGAACATCGAGAACCAGTTCGGCGCCAGCCAGGTCGCCGAGAAGCTGGTGCAGATGTTCGAGCAGCCGTTCATGGTGGCCGGGCACGAGCTGTTCGTCACCTGCAGCGTCGGCATCAGCGTGTTCCCGGAGGACGCGGTCGACCTGAATATGCTGATCCGGAACGCCGACGTCGCCATGTACCAGGCCAAGGCGCGCGGCCGCAACGGCTACAGCTTCTACACGCCGTCGATGACGGGCGAGGGCGTCGAGCGCCTGCGGCTGGAGACCTTCCTGCGCCGCTCGATCGAGAAGGACGAGATCTTCCTGAATTACCAGCCGCAGGTGGAGATCGACACCGGCCGCCTGATCGGCGTCGAGGCGCTGGTGCGCTGGAACCATCCGGAACTGGGCCTGGTGCCGCCGATCCGCTTCATCCCGCTGGCCGAGGACACCGGCTTCATCAACCAGCTGGGCAAGTGGGTGCTGGAGGAGGCCTGCCGCCAGATGATGCGCTGGCAGGAGGCCGGCCTGCAGGTGCCGAAGATGGCGGTCAACCTGTCGGCCAAGCAGTTCGAGCGCGGCAGCATCGTCAACATGGTGGCCGACATCCTGCGCGAGACCGGCCTGGCGCCGCAGCGCCTGCAGCTGGAGGTGACCGAATCGGTGATCATGAACACCGGCGACGCCATGGTCTTCATCAACGACCTGCACTCGATCGGCGTCGGCCTGGCGATCGACGATTTCGGCACCGGCTACTCGTCGCTGGCCTACCTGAAGCAGCTGCCGGTGCAGACGCTGAAGATCGACCGTTCCTTCATCAAGGACATCTCGACCGACGTCAACGACGAGGCCATCGCCATCGCCATCATCCAGCTGGGCAAGAGCATGAACCTGTCCGTGATCGCCGAGGGCGTCGAGACCGAGGAGCAGGCCGCGTTCCTGCTGCGGCACGGCTGCCACCAGGCGCAGGGCTACTTCTACAGCAAACCGGTGTCGGCCAGCGACATGCTGGCGCGCTGGCACCAATAACCAAACAAGGGAGACCGCATGCAGCCACAGTCCAAACGACGCCGCCGCTTCATCTTTGGCGGCGTGGCCGCCGCCGGCGCGCTGGTGGTCGGCTGGGGCGCGATGCCGCCGAGGCAGCGCCTGCACGCCTCGCACCCGATGCCGGTGGTCGGCAACGCGGTGGAGCTCAACGGCTGGGTGGCGGTGGCGCCGGACGGCATGGTCAACGTGGTCATGGCGCGCAGCGAGATGGGGCAGGGCGTGCACACCGCCTTGCCGATGCTGGTGGCCGAGGAGATGGACGTGCCGCTGTCGGCGGTGCGGCTGGTGCAGGCGCCCGCCGACAAAATCTACGGCAATATCGCCATGCTCAAGGACGGCCTGCCGTTCCACCCGGACGACAACGGCGACCTGAAGGCGGTGGTCAGCTGGACCGTCGGCAAGGTCGCGCGCGAGCTGGGCCTGATCATCACCGGCGGTTCGTCCAGCGTGAAGGACGCGTGGCAGCCGATGCGCGAAGCCGGCGCCGCCGCGCGCGCCATGCTGGTCGCCGCAGCCGCCGCGCGGTGGAAGGCGCGCGCCGAGGACTGCCGCACCGAGGGCGGCTTCGTCATCCACGCCGACGGCAGGCGCCTGGCGTACGGCGCGCTGGCGGTGGCCGCCGCCACCTCCAAGCCGGGCGAGATCCGCCTGAAGTCGCCCAAGGATTTCAAATTGATCGGCCGCCCCCAGCCGCGCCGCGACACGCCGTCCAAGGTGAACGGCACGGCGGTATATGGCCTCGACGTACGTCCCCAGGGCATGGTGTACGCGGCCGTGCGCATGTCGCCGGTGATCGGCGGCCAGGTCGCCAGCGTCGACGCCGACGCGGTGCTGAAGATGCCGGGCGTGCTGCGCGTGGTCGACTTCTCCAGCGCGCTGCCGGCCAAGACCGGCGCCGGCGCCGGCGTGGCGGTGGTGGCCAAGAGCTGGTGGCAAGCCAGGCAGGCCGCGCTGGCCTTGCCGGTGCGGTGGACCGACGGCGATAACGCCAAGCTGTCGAGCGCCGCCATCTACGCCGAATTCGCGGCCAGGCTGGACTCGGACTCGGGCCATGCCTACCACAAGTCAGGCGACATGGACGCCGTGGAAGGCAAGGCCGCCGGCGTCGCCAAGACCGTGACGGCGGAATATCGCGCACCTTACCTGGCGCATGCGGCGATGGAGCCGGTCAACTGCACGGCGCAGGTCAAGGACGGCTTCGTGTTCCTGTGGGCGCCGACGCAGTCGCCCGGTTTCGCGGTGGAGGCGGCGGCCAAGGCGGCCGGCGTCCCGGCCGACAAGGTGGTGCTGGAAGTGACGATGCTGGGCGGCGGCTTCGGCCGCCGGCTGGATGTCGACATGGTCTCGCAAGTGGTGGCGGTGGCGCGGCACACCGGCGGCCTGCCGGTGCAGATGATCTGGGCGCGCGAGGACGACACCACGCACGACGTCTACCGCCCGGCCGCGCTGGCGCGCTTCAACGCCAGCCTGGACGCGGCGGGCAATGTGCTTGGCTACGACAACAAGTCGGCCAGCGGCTCGGTGTCGCACCAATTCTTCAAGCGCAACCTCGGCCTGCCGCCCGGCGGGCCGGACAAGACCACGGTCGAAGGCGAGTTCGACATGCAATACGAATTCCCCAACCAGCGCATCCGGCACGTGATCGTCGACAGCGCGGTGCCGCTGGGGTACTGGCGCTCGGTCGGCCATTCGCACAACGCGTTCTTCAAAGAGAGCTTCATCGACGAGCTGGCGCACGCGGCCGGCAAGGACAGCGTGGAATTCCGGCGCGGCCTGCTGAAGCGGCACCCGCGCCACCTGGCGGTGCTGGATGCGGCGGTGGCCAAGGCCGGCGCCGCGCCGGCGGGACGCGCGCACGGCGTCGCGCTGCACCAATCGTTCGGCACCATCGTCGCGCAGGTGGCGGAAGTGTCGGTGGAAGGCACGGAAATCCGCGTGCACCGCGTGGTATGCGCGGTCGACTGCGGCATTGCCGTCAATCCCAACATCATCGCGCAGCAGGTCGAATCGGCGGTGGTGTTCGGGCTGTCGGCGGCCTTGTTTGGCGCGGTGACGATCAAGGACGGCAAGGTCGAGCAGACCAGCTTCAACGACTATCCGGTGCTGCGGCTCAATCAGGCGCCCGAGGTGGAAACCATCATCATGCCAAGCGCCGAGCATCCCGAAGGCATGGGCGAACCGGCAACACCGCCGATCGCCCCGGCGGTCGCCAACGCCGTCTTCAAGCTGACCGGCAAGCGCCTGCGCACCCTGCCTCTGACCATATAAAATTGGGGTCAAGTCTGACATTCGGACACGGCCTCTGCCGTAGCAGGGCCGCTACGGCAGAGGCCGTGTCCGAATGTCAGACTTGACCCCAAAGTTGCTTTTTTTTAGGGACTAATCATTATGATTTTTCGCCAACTATTTGACC
>Ga0308157_10008163_pt1 | contig 11982 bp, 7 predicted proteins | sample PhyBR1_FD_201035 | JGI IMG/M metagenome (GOLD analysis project Ga0308157, IMG submission 201035) | Phyllosphere microbial communities from UC Gill Tract Community Farm, Albany, California, United States - DLSLB.R1 | ecosystem: Host-associated > Plants > Phyllosphere > Unclassified | place: USA...
GCGGCATATGCTATGGTGTAGCCTCATCTTAGCGGATCCATTATGACCTCTACGCCCCTGAAAATCATGGTGATCGACGATAGCAGCACGATTCGTCGCTCCGCCGAGATCTTCCTGAGCCAGGCCGGCTACGATGTGGTGCTGGCCGAAGATGGCTTCGATGCGCTGGCCAAGATCAACGACCACCATCCGGCGCTGGTCTTTTGCGACATCCTGATGCCGCGCCTGGACGGCTACCAGACCTGCGCGCTGATCAGGAAAAGCCAGCAGTTCCACGCCACGCCGGTGCTGATGCTGTCCTCCAGGGACGGCCTGTTCGACCGGGCGCGCGGCACGATGGTCGGGGCGGTGGCCTATCTGACCAAACCTTTTACCAAGGACAGCCTGCTGGCCGCAGTACGCGAGCATACCGGCGGCGCTGTCGCCTCACCAGAATAACAAAGCCGCAGAGGGAAATATGGCCATACAAAGAATCCTGATCGTTGACGATTCGCCCACGGAGCGCTACTACCTGAGCGATATCCTGTCGAAGAATGGCTATACCGTGGCGGTGGCCGAAAGCGGCGAGGAAGCGCTGCTGAAGATCAAGGAAGACAAGCCGCAGCTGATCCTGATGGATGTGGTGATGCCTGGCGCGAACGGCTTCCAGGTGACGCGCTCGATCGCGCGCGACCCGGCACTGCAGGATGTGCCGATCATCATCTGCTCCAGCAAGAGCCAGGAAACCGACCGTATCTGGGCGCTGCGCCAGGGTGCGCGCGACTACCTGGTCAAGCCGGTTGATCCGGGCCAGCTGCTGGAAAAAATCGCGGCGCTCGACTAGGCATGAGCAGCCCGGCCGCCACGGAACGCCGCAGCCGCCTGCGCCAGTACCAGGTGCAGCTGCTGGAGCGCATGCAGGCCGCCAAGAGCGGCGCGGCGGTCGGCGGGCGCGAACTGGGCATATTGGTCGGCGGCCGATTGTGCCTGCTGGACCTGACGCAGATCAGCGAGATCGTGCTGCTGCAAACAGCGGCGCCGGTGCCGCTGACGCAGGACTGGTATCTGGGCCTGGTGAATATCCGTGGCCACCTGACCGGCGTGATCGACCTGGCACGCTACCAGGGGCAGGGCGCTGGTGACAGCGCGCCGGCTGAACGGCGCCTGATTACTTTTGCGCCGGGTCTCGGTTTCAACTGCGCGCTGCTGGCCGAGCGCGTGCTGGGCTTGCGCAAGCTGGCCGACATGACGCAGGCGCCAGCCGACGACGGCGCGCCAGCATGGCGCAGCCAGCAGTTCCGCGATGGCGATGGCCAGCAATGGATGCGTCTCGATCTGGCGCTGCTGGTGCAGGAACCCCGTTTTTCGCATGTAGGGCTGATATAGCAGGCAAACACTGATCCGGAGAGGGTGTAATGGCTTTCAAGTTGGGGTTATTCTCGCGCGGCGACCGGAGCGCCGCCCAGCAGGCGACGCCGAATTCGGAATTCGGCGATTCGCAATTTCTGCACACGCCCACGCCAGCCGCTACGCTCAATCACGGTGACGAAGGCGATGCACCGCTGCGCCTGCGCGATGCACTGGGCCGCCGCCGTGGTCAGGCCGCCGTCGCCGAACCGGCGCTGGCGTTCAAGCTGCCGCTGATCGGCCACCTGCCGGCGCAACGCCAACTGAGCATCCTGTCGTCGGCGCTGGGCGTCTGCCTGGGCGCCAGCGCGGTGTTTGTCGCGCTGAATAATATGCACAGCGCCAACCGTTCGGCGCAGACCCAGGTGGCCAGTGACGCGCTGATGCATTCGCAGCGCATCGGCAAGGCCGCGCCCAACGCGGTGCAGGGCAGCGCCGAAGGCTTTCGCCAGCTGGAGGAAAGCCGCAAGGAACTCACTGAAGACATCAACCTGATGACGCGCGGCGGCAAGTACCAGGGCCGCGCGATCGGCGAGCCGCGTTCCGACCTGGCCACCGTGGTGGCGGCGGCGCGCAAGCAGTGGAATGCCACCGACCTCGCTGCTGGCACCATCCTGGCACTGAAAGCGGACCTGAGCGGCATGGATAAAACGCTGCAAAAGCTGAACGAGATGTCGCCCGACCTGCTGGTGCGCACCGAGGACATCATCGGCATCAAGCTGCAACGCGGTTCGTCGGCGCGCGAGATCGCGGCGCTGGGCAAGCTGACCATGCTGACGCAGCGCATGAACCGTGGCGCGGCCGAATTCCTTACCGCCGGCGGCATCAGCTCGGAGACCGCGTTCCAGCTGGGGCGCGACACCACGGTGTTCCGCAATACCATCGAGGGATTCCTGAATGGCAGCGTGCCTTTGGGCCTGGCCGCCGTGCGCGAGCCGGAGTTGCGCGCCAAGTTCAGTGCGTTGCAAGCGGAATTCGAGGAATATCAGAAGCTGGTGACGGCGGTGCTGGACAAGCTGGATAAATTCACCGCCGCCAAAGCCGCCGAGCAGCTGATCTTCAGCGACAACGAGGCGCTGCGCCAGCGCCTCGGCACCTTGCAGAAGGCCTATCGCGAGGATCAGGATTCGCTCGGCCTGACCTTCTGGCTGATGGTCACTGGCGGCATGCTGACGCTGGTGGCGGCGGCGCTGATCGGCCGCGTGCTGCTGATGGATTCGTATAACCGCACGCGCGGCGCCGAGCGCCGCCGCAACGAAGCGGAGGCCATGCGCCAGGAGTCCAAGCGCCTGGAGGAAGAGGCCAAGGCGATGAATGACCAGAACCAGGCCGCCATCCTGCGCCTGATGAACGAGCTGCAGGAAGTGGCGGACGGCGATTTGACGGTGCATGCCACGGTGTCCGAGGACATCACCGGCGCGATCGCCGATTCGGTTAACTACACGGTGGAGGAATTGCGTGGCCTGGTGGGCCGGGTGACGGCCACCGCCGAGCAGGTGACCAAGGCGTCCACCCATGCGCAAAGCATTTCAAGCGACCTGCTGCTGGCGTCGCAGCAGCAGTCGCGCGAGATCCAGGATGCGTCGTCGACCGTGGTGAAGATGGCCAATGAGATTACCGATGTGTCGCGTTCCGCCAGCGAGTCGGCCGATGTGGCGCGGCAGTCGGTGGCGGCGGCGCGGCAGGGTTCGACGGCGGTGGAAAATGCCATCAAGGGCATGCACGAGATCCGCGAGCAGATCCAGGATACCTCCAAGCGCATCAAGCGGCTGGGCGAGTCGTCGCAGGAGATTGGCGAGATCACCGAGCTGATTTCCGACATCACCGAACAGACCAATGTGCTGGCGCTGAACGCCGCTATCCAGGCCGCGTCGGCCGGCGAGGCGGGGCGCGGCTTCTCGGTGGTGGCGGAGGAGGTGCAGCGGCTGGCCGAGCGTTCGGCCGAAGCGGCCAAGCAGATCGGCGCGCTGGTGCGCACGATCCAGACGGACACGCATGACGCGGTGGCGGCGATGGAGAAATCCACGCAGGGCGTAGTGGAGGGCGCGCGTTTGTCCGATGCGGCCGGCGCGGCGCTGCATGATATTTCGCAGGTGTCCAACCGCTTGGCGGAGCTGATCTCCGGCATGTCGCAGGCGACCGGGCAGCAGGCCACGTCGGCGACCGGCGTGGCGCAGAACATTCAACATATTTTGACGGTGACCCAGCAGACGCAGGATGGCACCCAGCAAACCGCTCAATCGATACACAAGTTGTCCGTGCTGGCGCAGGAGTTGAAAAACTCGGTGGCGCGGTTCAGGATCACTTAATACAAGGCCGAGAAAAGCATGACCAAGAACGATTTTTCGATTCCCCAGCCAGCGCAACTGGATACCGGGCCCCTGTCTTGGGTGATGGTGGAGATCCGCGAGTCGCTGGCCCGTTCGCGCACCGCGCTATTCGAGGCGGGCGGCAGGGAACCGGAAGATCAGGCGACGCAGCTGCAATATGCGAAATCGCATTTGCATCAGGCGCATGGCGCCTTGCAGATGGTGGACCTGGACGGCGTGAGCCTGATGACCGAGGTGGCCGAGGCGGCGCTGGACCGCTTCAAGGCCGGCACGCTGAAGTGCAGCACCGATAACGCACAGGCAGTGGCGCAGCTGTATCAGGCATTGGTCGAGTATCTGGAGGAATTGCTGGCGGGCGCGCCGTCGCAGCCGGCCAGGCTGTTCCCGTACTACCGCGCGGTGCAGGAGATGCTGGGCGTGGAGCGCGTGCATCCGGCCGATCTGTTCTTCCCGGACCTGTCGCAGCCAGTGGACCTGCCGCATGCGCCCACGATGGCTAGCAATCCGTCGGCCGATGCCGCCGGAGACTCCACCGTGGCGAATGCCGCGAATGGCGTTCCTGCCGCAGCGGGCGCTGCGCATGGCGCTCCTGCCGCAGCGGGCGCTGCGCATGGCGTTCCCGCCGCAGCGGGCGCCGCGCATGGCGTTCCCGCCGCAGCGGGCGCCGCGCATGGCGTTCCTGCCGCAGTGGACGCCGCGCATGGCGGCCCTTCGGCGCCGGACTACGCGGCCTATCGCCAGCGCTTCGAGCGCGCGCTGCTGCCGTATCTGAAGAGTGCAGATCCGGCGCAGCAGCAGGAGCATGCTGCCGCGCTGCTGGACGCGGTCAAGCTGGTGGCTGATGCGCAGCAGGACGCCCAGGCACGCGCCTTCTGGCTCGCCATGCAAGGCTTCGCCGAATTGGTGGCCGGCGGCCAGCTGTCGGCCAGCCTGTACGTCAAACAGCTGTTTGGCCTGATTAACCTGCAAATCCGTCGCCTCAGCCAGGGCACGGCGACGCAGCCGGAAGCGATGCTGCGCGACGCGCTATTTTTCGTCGCCACTGCCGGCGCGGATTCCGCCGCCGAGATCGTGCAGCAACTGCGCGCGGCCTACGCGCTGGACGATCTGGCGCCAGCCGATTACGAAGCACGCCGCTACGGCCAGATTGACACCGAGGCGCTGGACGCCGCCAAAGCCGCCGTCGCCAACGCCAAGGCCAACTGGGAACGCCTGGCCAATGCCGAAATCGATGCCGATCTGGATGCTGCTTTTGATGCATCCCTGACCGAAGTCTCGGCGCGTTGCGAGAAACTGAACCTGCCAGCGCTGGCGGCCCTGATGCGCCAACTGGCTTTCGTATCACGCAAGGCCGTCACCGCTGGCCGCAGCGAAGAGCTGGCGCTGGAAATCGCCACCGCCTTGCTGTTTGCCGAACATGGCTTGCAGCATATCCGCCATCTGCCCGACGACTTTGCCGCGCATGCCGACACGATAGGCGCGCGGCTGGTGGCGCTGGTGTCCGGCGAAACGCCGCCGGCGCCGGCGCAATGGCAGATGCAGCAGGAAGACACTGCCGTCGCGCTGGCGATGGAGATGAAGAGTGGCCTGCGCCAGGTAGAGAAGGTGCTGGACGATTATTATGCCGATGCCTCCAGGCGTCCTGCGCTGCACGAACTGGGACCAGTGCTGCACCAGCTGCAAGGCGCCTTGTCCGTGCTGGACCAGGAAGATGCGACCAGGGCGGTGCAGCAGGTGAAGGCGGCGGTGCAGGCGCTGGCCAGTGGCGAAGGTGATCCTGCGGCCGAGCCGAAGGCGCTGGATGATATTGCGCAGAACGTCGGCGCGCTGGGCTTCTTTGTCGATATGCTGGCGCAGAACGCGGCCGGTGCGCGCGAGCGCTTTGCGTTCGATGCGGAGCAGGGCAGTTTCCGTTCGGTGCCGTTCAAGAAGATGGCGTCTTCGGAGTCGATACCCGTGCTGGACGAGCAGGTACCGGCGCCAGCGCCAGTTGAGACGCCGACACCGGCCGCCAGCGATGCGGCGGTGGAAGAGGAACTGCTGGATGTGTTCATCTCCGAGGCGAAGGAGGTGCTGGCGTTTGTCGATGAGACTTTGCCGCAGCCGCGCAGCGAAGAGAACCTGACCATGTTGCGCCGCTCCTTCCATACCTTGAAGGGCAGCGGACGGATGGTGGGACTCGGCCAGTTTGCCAACGCGGCACATGCCATCGAGAAGGTAATGAATGTGTGGCTGGCGGAGCAGCGTCCGGCCTCCGATGCGCTGTTTGATCTGTTGAACATGGCCGCGCAGGAGATGAGTGCCTGGGTGGCGGAGCTGGCCGCTGATGGCGTCTCCGCGCGCAGCGCGGATGCGCTGGTCGCTGCGGCGGCGCGTGTGCAGGATGGCGGCGAGGCCGGAGGCACGGAGGCTGACGCGCCTGCCGTTCCTGTTGAGGTGCCTGCCACGTCCGCCACGCCTGCCGCTCCTGTCGCCACGCCGGACCAGCCGGCGGTGTCGGCGCCGGTGGTGCCGCCGGTTGTCGCGCATGGCAATGTGATCGAGTTCCCGACCATTACGCCGAGCGTGCCGCGCGATGACAATGTGAAGCAGGTCGGTGGGCTGGAGATTCCTCTGCCGCTGTTCAACATCTATCTGCATGAATCGGATGATCTGGTGCGCAAGCTGGTGACGGATTTTAGCGAGTGGCGTCATGAGCCGCGCCGTCCGGTGAATCCGGAGGCGCTGGCGGCGGCGCATACCTTGGCCGGGACATCGGGCACGGTGGGTTTCAAGGCTTTGCGCGAATTGGCGCTGGCGCTGGAGTCGACGCTGGAGGCTCTGCTGCCGCCGGCGCCGCATCTGGATCAGGTGCAGCATGATCTGCTGGACTTCGCCATGGAGCGGATGCGCCAGATGCTGCAGGGTTTTGCGGCTGGCGAAATGGCCAATGCGCAGCCGGAGTTGATCAGCGCCTTGCAAGGCTTGCGCGATGAGCTGGCGGCGACGCCGGCTGCGGCCAGCAATGAGATCGAGTCGCGGCTGGATGATCTGGTGGCCGAGACCATGGATGGCTTGAATGCGCCGGCGGTGGAGGAGGAGTCGGCGCTGGATCAGCTGTTCCGTGAGACTTACAACGCGATCAGTGGAACGGTGCCAGAGTCAGATGCGCCGCACTCGCCGCCGCCGAAGAAGAAGGCGGAAGTGCATGTGGACGATGGCATCGACGATTTGTTCAACGCCGCGTTTGACGACGCGTTCGCCGAGCCACCATTGAAGATCGCCGAACCGCAGGCCCTCGTGCCGCCGGCCGCCGAAGTCGCTCCCGCCGAGCAGGACGAGCCAATCGAGCCGCCCGAGCCGCTATCGGTCGCCGACAAAGCCGAAACGGCCTTGCCGGACGAGCTGATCGAGCCAGCCACGCCCGCCCCGCTGCCGCTCGCCGGCGAGGCCGAAACAGCCGCGCCGGCCGAACTGACCGGGTCGGCCACATCCGAACCGCCACCGGTCGCCGGCGAAGCTGAAACAGCCGCGCCGGACGAGCTGATCGAGCCGGCCACGCCCGAGCCGCTGCCGCTCGCCGGCGAAGCCGCATCTGTGGCCTCGCTGGACGCCGCCGCGCCGACTGAGCCGGCGCCGGTCGAGGCTTTCGTGCCCGAGACGCCGGTACCGGCGATCTTCAACGATGATCTGGATGCTGACTTGCTGCCGGTCTTCCTGGAAGAAGGCGCCGACCTGTTGCCGCAAGTCGGCGAAGCATTGCGCGCCTGGCAGCACACGCCTGCCGACCTGGCGCAAGCACAAAGCCTGCTGCGTCTCCTGCACACAGTCAAAGGCAGCGCGCGCATGGCTGGCGCCATGCGCCTCGGCCAGCACTGCCACGAAATCGAAACCCATATTGAAAACATGGTGCACGAAGGCACCGCGTCGCCTCAGGCCTTCGAAGAACTGCTGGCCCACTACGACCATGCGCTGCTGCTGTTCGAGCAATTGCAGCACCCGCCCGCACCGCAGCCCGACGAAACCGCACCGGTGGAGCCGCCTGCCATCGCCCCGGCCACCGACGACCAGCAAGCCACATCCAAATCCCCGCTGGTGCGCGTGCGCGCCGACATCCTCGACCGCTTGGTCAACCAGGCCGGCGAAGTATCGATTGCCCGCTCCAAGCTGGAAAACGAAGTCGACACGCTGCGCACCTCGCTGACTGATTTCTCCGACAACCTCGCCCGTCTGCGCCGCCAATTGCGCGAAGTCGAAATGCAAGCCGAATCGCAAATCGCCTCGCGCATGGCCGTCTCCAGTGACCGCGAATTCGACCCGCTCGAATTCGACCGCTTCACGCGCCTGCAGGAACTCACCCGCATGATGGCCGAAAGCGTCAACGACGTCGCCAGCTTCCACGAAAGCCTGAGCCGCAGCGTCGACAACGCCCATAACGACCTGGCGCAACAGGCGCGCCTGACGCGCGAACTCCAGCGTGACCTGATGCGCGTGCGCATGGTGCCTTTCGCCAGCATCTCCGAACGCCTGTTCCGCGTCGCCCGCCAGAGCGCCAAGGATGTCGACAAGCGCGTCAACCTCGATATTCGCGGCAGCGGCGTGGAGCTGGACCGCAGCGTCCTTGAGCGCATGTCAGCGCCATTCGAACACCTGCTGCGCAACGCCATCGCCCACGGCGTCGAGTCACGTGAAGCGCGTACCGCAGCCGGCAAGAACGAAACCGGTGAACTGCTGGTGCAAGTGGCACAGGAAGGCAATGAAGTCGTCATTGAATTCAGCGACGACGGCGGCGGCCTGGATCTGGAGCGTATCAAGGCCAAGGCGGTCAGCAGCGGCCTGCTGTCGGAGGACGACATGGCCACCGACGCGCAAATCGCCGACCTGATTTTCGAGCCGGGCTTCTCCACCGCCGACACGCTGACCGAACTGTCGGGGCGCGGCGTCGGCATGGACGTGGTGCAGTCGGAAGCGCAGGCGCTGGGCGGCCGCGTTGACCTGTATTCCGAACCGGGCAAGGGCACGCGCTTCACCATCCGCTTGCCGCTGACGCTGGCCGTCACGCAGGTGGTGCTGCTGGCCGCTGGCGGCAAGACCTACGCGTTGCCAGCGATCCTGGTCGAACAGGTGGTGCAGATGAAAGACGCCGCGCTGGCCGAAGCCCGCGACAACGGCATGCAATACCTGCCAACGCTGCTGGGCGACCCCGCGCAGCCGCCGGCACAGCGTTCAACGCCGGTGATGATGCTCAAGAATGGCAACGAGCAGCTGGCGCTGCAAGTGGACGAGGTGCTGGGCAACCGCGAGGTGGTCATCAAGAACATTGGCCCGCAACTGGCGCGCATGGTCGGCATCGCCGGCGCCACGGTATTGGGCACCGGCGACATCGTTCTGATATTGAACCCGGTGGCGCTGGCGCAGCATCTGGCACATCATCCTGAGCTGAAGGAGCAGTACGCGCAGGTGGCGGAAGACAGCCCGCCAGCGCTGTCCGCGCTGGGCCGCACCATTATGGTGGTGGACGATTCGCTGACGGTACGCCGCGTCACCCAGCGCCTGCTGGAGCGCGAGGGCTACCGCGTGCTGTTGGCCAAGGATGGCGTCGATGCACTGGAACAGTTGCAGGAAACGCCGCCGGACCTGATGCTGGTCGATATCGAGATGCCGCGCATGGATGGTTTCGACCTGACGCGCAATGTGCGCAGCGGCGAGCGTACCAGGGACATCCCGATCATCATGATCACCTCGCGCAGCGCCGACAAGCACCGCAACGTCGCCCTGGAGCTTGGTGTCAATGCCTACTTCGGCAAGCCTTACCAGGAGGTAGTGCTACTGGAAGCGATCGAAGGTCTGCTCAAGCAGGCTTCTTGACCACCTCATAGCGCTCAAGCGTCAGCTTGCGCGCTTCATCGTGCATGACCACTGGCGGCCAATAGTCCGGCGCCAGCATGCGCGGCGCGTCCCATGGCGCGTGGATTTCCTTGTCGCTCAGCTGCTTCAGCTGCGGCAGGTAGCGGCGGATGAATTTGCCCTGCGCGTCGAACTTCTGCGATTGCGTCACCGGGTTGAAGATGCGGAAGTAGGGTTGCGCATCGCAGCCCGACGACGACGCCCACTGCCAGCCACCGTTGTTGGAGGCCAGGTCGAAATCGTTGAGGTGCAGTGCGAAGTACGCTTCGCCACGGCGCCAGTCGATGCCCAGGTCCTTGATCAGGAAACAGGCGGTGACCATGCGCAGGCGGTTGTGCATCCAGCCGGTCTGGTTCAGTTGCAGCATGGCGGCGTCCACCAGCGGATAGCCGGTGCGGCCTTCGCACCAGGCGGCGAACAATGCATCGGCTTCCGGCCCTGTTTCCCATTCGATGGCGTCGTAGGCCAGCTTGAAGGCGCTGTTCACCACATGCGGATGGTGGTACAAAATCATCGCGTAGAACTCGCGCCAGATCAGCTCCGACAACCATACCGCCGCGCCTTCGCCGCCGGCGCCGCGCTCCTGCAAATCCAGCACCGTACGCACCAGGTGGCGCACCGACAGCGTGCCGAAGCGGAAGTGGACTGACAAATACGACGGCCCTTTCACGGCCGGGAAATCGCGTGCCACGTTGTAGTCGGCCATGCGCGGCAGGAAGTCCTCAAACAACTGCGCCGCGCCGGACATGCCGGTCGGGATCTTCAGCTCGGCCAGGTTGCTCGGCTCGAAACCGAGATCGGCCAGCGTCGGCAGCGGTGGCGCCCCGGCCGGCGCAGGCGCCAGACGTGCAGCATGCGGCTCGATATTGTACGGCGCCAGCACCGACGGATCGGCCGCCAGCTTTTTCAGCCAGGCATTCTTGTATGGCGTAAATACCGAAAACACGCCGCCGGTCTGCGACAGCACTTCGCTGCGCTCGAAGATCACCTGATCCTTGTAGCTGTAGAACTTGCGGCCGGCAGCTTCCAGCGCCTGCGCCACCGTGGCGTCGCGCGCCATCGCTTGCGGTTCATAATCGTGGTTGCAGAACACCGCCTGGACGCCCAGCTCAGCGGCCAGCGCCGGGATCTCCCGCACCGGATCGCCATGGCGCGTCAGCAGGTGGCCGCCCAGCTGTGTCAGTTCCGTAGCCACCTCGGCAATGCTGGCGTGAATAAAGTCGACCCGCCGGTCGCGGCGTGGCAGCGCGTCGAGTATCGTTGTATCGTAGACAAAAACACAATAGACTTTTTCGCTGGCGAGCAAGGCCTGATGCAGGGCGACGTGATCGAAAACACGCAGGTCGCGGCGCAGCCATACGAGGGAAGAAGTCAGTTTCATTGGGTCTGTATCAATCTTGTGGTGGACGCAATCATGGCCATCCCCGCGTTTCAGTGTAAACTACAGGGCAAACAGAGTTGCTAGCCGCGCGAATACTACAGTAATTGTCAGCAGCACAGAAAGAACCCGCACCCCAGCAGAGAGAGCAACTTGTATGAAGAAGAGCAAAATAGGCAAAACTCTAGCTGTACCCGGCCTGATGCAGGAAGAGGCGGGCGATCCTTTGGAGCCTCTCGGCGCCATCTCGGCGTCGGCCCTCAATCTGGCCAACCATTTCTTAATCGCAATGCCATCGATGCAAGACCCGGTGTTCGGCGGCACCGTGGTGTATGTGTGTGAGCACAATGAAAATGGCGTACTCGGCGTGGTGATCAACAAGCCGACCGACATGACCATGCACACGCTGTTCGAACGCATCGATCTCAAGGTTGAAGCCGGCCTGGAGGGCCATGACGAAGAGCCAGTGATGTTCGGCGGCCCGGTGCAGGATGATCGTGGCTTCGTGCTGCACACGCCCGGCCATCGCTATTCGTCGTCGCTGACGGTGACCGACGAGGTAGCCTTCACCACCTCGATCGACGTGCTGGAGGCCGTGGCGGCAGGCGAGGGCCCGCCGCGCATCCTGGTGTCGATCGGCTACTCGGGCTGGAGCCCCGGCCAGCTGGAAGATGAAATCAGCCGCAACGGCTGGCTGACCGTCGGTGCCGATCCCGAGATCCTGTTCAACATGCCGATCGAAGACCGCTACACCGCCGCCATGCGCCTGCTGGGCATCGATCCGCTGATGCTGACCTCCGAGGCGGGCCACGCGTAAATGAGCGGTATCGACACCCTGCTGGCTTTCGATTTCGGCGTCAAAAGAATCGGTGTTGCCATGGGCAACACGATGCTATGCCAGGCCGAGCCGCTCAAAGTCATCAACGCCATCGACAACGCCACCCGCTTTGCCGCCATCCAGAAGCTGCTGGATGAGTGGAAGCCGGCCCGGCTGATCGTCGG
>Ga0308157_10008164_pt1 | contig 11981 bp, 8 predicted proteins | sample PhyBR1_FD_201035 | JGI IMG/M metagenome (GOLD analysis project Ga0308157, IMG submission 201035) | Phyllosphere microbial communities from UC Gill Tract Community Farm, Albany, California, United States - DLSLB.R1 | ecosystem: Host-associated > Plants > Phyllosphere > Unclassified | place: USA...
CGTTGACCAGCATTTTGGCCGACAAGTAAGATCGAAGCCAAAGGTCTGACGTCTTCATTATAGGCTCTCCCCGTCTGTTGCGGCCTGATCCGGCGGACATTATAATTGAGGTACAAGAAAGCGGGCAAAACGTTCGCGAATACGTACTTTAAGTACGTTCGAGTCCTTGAAGTTCGGAGTCGGCACGGGAAAAGAGGGAGTTCATTGCTGCTTGAAAAATTGCGCCGCGGCGAAGGGTTCTCCGAGGCGGAACGGGAGATTGCCGGTTATGTGCTGGAGCGTCGGGAGCAGGTGCTGGGCATGACGATCGGACAATTGGCGTCGGCGGCTTACGCGTCCAATCCGACGATCGTACGGTTGTGCCGCAAGCTCGGCGTCAGCGGATTTCGCGAATTCAAGATCGTTTTATCTTCGGAATTGGAACGGTCTGCCGGACAAGAACGGATAGACGCCAACAAGCCGTTCGGCCTGCAGGAAAGTCCGGACGCCATCGCCCGGCGGATCGCGGAATTGACTCAAGCGACCGTGCGCGAAGGAGCGGAACTGCTGCAAGGCGCCGAGCTGGACGCCGCGGCCGGGATGCTGGACAACGCGCGGCATGTATATCTGTTCGGCACGGGCGATTCCATGGTGCGGGCGCTCAGTTTTCAAGGCAAGCTGCTTAAGATCAACCGTCTTGTGCAAGTAAGCAATCTGATGCAGGAGCAGGGTTATTACGCCTACAATGCTTCGGCCGGAGATTGCGCGGTCTTTATCACGTATCACGGACGCCAGCCGGGGTACGCCGACTATGCCGCCACCATGAAAAAAAACGGCGTCGGCTTGATCGTCATTACGGCCAATAACGAAGGCGATCTGGCCGAAGCGTGCGATATCGTGCTGCCTTTGCCGCTCAGCGAAGACCCGATCGGCAAAATCGCGACCTTTTCTTCCCAAATCTCGATCGACTACGTGCTTAACGTGCTGTACTCCTGCCTGTTCAATCTGCGTTACGAACATCATTTCGAGATGAAGCAGGCCGGACAGGCGTACGCGGAGCGGACAAGCGAATCGTGATTCGAAGACAAACGGGAGGGCGCGCATGGATCAGAAACATTTGGACGATATCGAAGCTTTATACGACGAAGGCAGCTACGAACAAGCCTTGAACGAAACAGCGCTGATTTTGGAACGGGAACCGGAACATTTCAAAGCGGGATTCATTCGCGCGCAGTGTTTGTGGATGCTGCATCGCCATGAAGAAGCGCTTCGGGAAACTCGCAGGTTGATCGAAAAAGAACCGGAAAATCCGCTGCTGCACTGGCTTTGCGGCGATATTCACGCGGATCTCGGCCAGACCGGCCCGGCGATCTCCTGCTTGGAGCGCGCGGCGGCGTTAAACGGGATCTTTTATTTTTATCCGCTGCGGTTGTCGCAAGAACGATTCAAGCAGATTCTGACGATGCGAAAGATCGGTTCCGCGCGGGCGCCTTTTCGCGGATTCGATCCGAAGTTTTCCGAAACGGCCGATCTTGCGCTGCGTGAAGCGGAGCAGGCCGCAGCCCTGCGTCCGGATATCGCGGCGGTCCATATTCAACGCGGCAAACTGCTTGCGCTGACCTTGCGTTTCGAAGAAGCGGAAGCGGCTTTCATGCGGGCGATCTCCTGCGACGGGCAAAGCGCGGAGGCGCATGCGGCTTACGCCGATTTCCAGATGAGGCAGGGCGACCTTGAAGCGGCCCGAGACAGCATGGAACAAGCGCTGCGCTTGGAACCGCACCGGCAGGATATGCTGGATCTTCTTCGGTTGATGGAGCAGGGAGAACAAGATCCCGGCGTGCTGCGCAAGTACTGGCGCAGCCAACTGCTGCATGCTTCGCTGGCGCCCGATCCTTCCTCGCAAGAGCTTCGGCGTCAAATCGGGCTGCTGATGCAAATCGGGGACGATCCTTCGCGAAAGTTCGAGCAGTACCTGCAAAAAGAACCGGACGATACCGCAATCCGCATGGTATACGCGAATATGCTGTTCGAACGAAAAGATTACGATCAGGCCGCCAAGCAGCTTGAACAAGCCAAAAAAGAATGGCCGAACGACCCGGCGATCCGAAGCCTGGACGAAGAGCTGAACAAGCTCGGTGCCGGGCAGAGAAGGTTTGCGCCTTTGCTGCGGCGAAGCCTGGGTCTTAACCGCAAACCCAAAAAAGATTGAACGTTCGAACGCGGCAAAAGATATGCTTCGCCAAGTTTGCGTACGCGTTCGAATCCCGCAAAAAAAGGCTGTCCCAAAACCGTTATTCGGTAAAGGGACAGCCTTTTTGAGTTTTCCGTTCAATCTTTTCGTTCAGGAAGGATCAGACTTCTTTGCGAATTTCCGCCGACGCCGCAATCGAAGCGGCTTCGGACCGCACCACCACGATCTGATCGTCGACCAATTCTACCGTAATCGCGGTCACGTCCTCGTCCTCCAGCAGCAGGTCGGTCACGCCGTCTTCCACATGCTGTTGAATCATGCGGCGCAGCGGGCGGGCACCGAAGGAAGGATCGTAGCCCAGCTCGGCCAGTTTGCGTTTCGCTTCGTCCGCGACGTCCAGCGAGATGCCGCGCGCCGACAGATTGGACTTGATCTCGCCGAGCATGTTGTCGACGATGCTCACCAGGTCTTCTTCTTTGAGCGAAGCGAACGGCACGATCCCGTCGAAGCGGTTCAGGAATTCGGGACGGAAATGCTGGCCCAGCGAATTCATGATCGAGCGCGTTTCTTCGGTTTTCGCCGTGAAGCCCATCGTGATTTTCTTCTCGGCCGTTGTGCCCGCGTTCGACGTCATGATGATGACCGTGTCTTTGAAGCTGACCGTGCGGCCTTGGCTGTCGGTCAGACGTCCGTCGTCGAGCACTTGCAGGAACATATGCTGAACGTCGGGATGCGCTTTTTCGATCTCGTCGAGCAGGATGATGCTGTACGGATTGCGGCGCACTTTTTCCGTCAATTGACCCGCTTCTTCATGGCCGACGTAACCCGGAGGCGAGCCGATCAGTTTGGAGACGGAGTGGCGTTCCATGTATTCGCTCATATCGAGACGGATCATCGCGTCATTGCTGCCGAACAGCTCGTCCGCAAGGGCTTTGGACAATTCCGTTTTGCCGACGCCGGTCGGTCCGACGAACAGGAAGGACGCGATCGGTTTACTATCGTTGCGCAGTCCGGCACGTCCGCGGCGAACGGCTTTGGACACTTTATCGACGGCTTCGGCCTGACCGATGACGCGTCCTTCCAGACGCGCGGCCAGATTTTTCATTTTGCCGCGTTCGTCCGCTTGCAGTTTGCCGACCGGGATGCCCGTTTTGCGTTCGATGATGTTTTGAATATCTTCGACGCTGACTTCCAGCATTTCTTCGGCCGGAACTTCGCCGTTCAAGCGAGCGGTCAAAGCCGATTCTTCATCGCGCAGCTTGGCGGCACGTTCGTAATCTTCTTCGCGGGCAGCGGCGTCTTTTTCGACCTTGATTTGTTCCAAACGAGCTTTAATCTCATCGGTTCCGCCTGTCGAAGCACGCAGGTTCAATTTCGCGCCGGACTCGTCCAGCAGGTCGATCGCTTTGTCCGGCAGGAAACGGTCTTGAATGTAGCGGCTCGACAAACGCACGCATGCTTCAAGCGTCTCGTCCGGGTAGCGAACGCCGTGGAACTGCTCGTATTTCGCGCGCAGTCCTTTCAGAATCTCGATCGTTTCTTCGGCAGTCGGCTCATCGACGGTTACCGGTTGGAAACGACGTTCCAGCGCGGCGTCTTTTTCGATCTGACGGTATTCTTTGAGCGTCGTCGCGCCGATCACCTGCAGCTCGCCGCGAGCGAGTACCGGCTTCAGGATATTGCCCGCGTCCATCGAACCTTCCGCGGAACCCGCGCCGACCAGCAAATGAATTTCGTCGATGAACAGCAGTACGTTTTGGCGTTGCTCCAGCTCGGCGATCAGTTGTTTGACCTTTTCTTCGAATTGTCCGCGTACGCCCGTTCCGGCCACGAGGGAAGCGACGTCCAGCGAATAAACTTCTTTATTCAAAAGCTTCGCGGGAACCTGACCTTCCGTGATGCGAAGCGCAAGACCTTCGGCGATCGCCGTTTTGCCGACGCCCGGCTCGCCGATCAGGACCGGATTATTTTTGTTGCGGCGGTTCAGGATTTCGATGACGCGATCGATTTCTTCGTCGCGTCCGATGACGTTGTCGATCTTGCCGCCTCTTGCCGCATCGTTCAGGTTGCGGCCGAGTTGGTCGAGCAGACCGCCGCCGCGGCGACCGCTTTGAGCTTGAGCGCCTTGTTGGCCGGATTGTTGTCCGTTGGAGGACTGGCCTTGCATGAAGCCGCGGAACAGATCTTCGAACGGCGATTGGCCGGACTGGCCCATGCCTGCCGCGAACGGCACGCCGCCGCTCACTTTGGCGTAGCAGTCTTCGCAAAGGAACATTTTTTCGGATTTATTGTTAAGGGTGAGGCTCAAACCGACGGTTGCTTGATTATGGTTACAGTGTTGACAGCGCATGAAGGCATGCCCCTTTCATGATTAAAAGTTTGGTTATTTAGGTTGTCATTCAGGAAACGGCGGGTCCCTTCAGTGTAGAAGGGGCCTGCCGGAATAGGGGGAACGAAAGTCAAAGGCTGCACAGAACCGAAGATCGTGAATCGGAGGTCACATTCTTCAATGTCGTTCAGCAGGGTAGAAGTTTGATCTTTCGACCTGACTTTGACTTTCTTTGACCTTATTATACCTCGTGCACAATCAATGTCAACACTTTTTCGGTTATTTTTAGTAAGTTTGTTGAAAAAGGTGGCAAACACGAAAATGCGACTTAAAGATTGACCTTGGGTCTGACCTAACCTTTATAGTGAAGAGAGGAATCGGAAAGGGGAAAGGCCATGAATGATTTTTTGAGCATCCGCGAATTTGCGCAGTTGATGGGAGTGTCCGTGCATCAGGTGCGTTATTTTGAAGAAAAAGGGCTGCTGCTTCCCGCGCATATCGAAGCCAACGGTTATCGGCGCTACGGCGTTGACGAAATTTACCGACTGTCGCATGTTCTGCTGCTGCGTAATTTGAACATCCCGGTAGCGGAGGTCGGCCGGGTACTTGACGACTACGAGTCCGAAGCCCATGAACAGCTGCTGCGCGATTCCGTGCAGCAGCTTCAAAGCGAGATCGCCCGCTTGCAGCGAATCGAGCATTTTACCCGGCACGTTTTAGAGGAAGGGGCGAACATGCAAAAGCAAACGAACATCCGGCGGGAATTGCGGCATAAGCCGGATCGCAAACTTGCGCGTTGGACGGAACTCGGAGATCGAACCGAGCCGACGGCAAGAATGCTGTTCGAAGCGCAAGAACGTCCGACGAATCTGTTCGAGACGGACTTGTACTCTATACAGAGCGGTCAAGGAACGATTTTATATTTTGATTTAGAAGAAGGTCAAAAGGAATATTCGGTCGATCGTATTCTTGAACGCGGCCTGTATCTGTGCGAGAACTTCGATGCTGTCGATAACGCGGAGGTAGGTCGAAGAATCGAAGAGGCTTTTCTCTATATCCAAGAAACCTTCGGCTTTGAAGCGGATACCTTTATTTTGATCGAAAAATCGTATCTCTCGCTGTTCGGCGGAACGTCGATGAAGGTCGAGCTGCAAGTCCGCGTGGGGGAGTGGGGAGAAGATGACGAATCTTGAAGTCTTATCGTCTCTTCGAATTGAACCGAGCACTGCGGGTCATCATCTCGACGCATGTCGATTGCTGGCCGGCTCATTTCGGAAAAAGTTCGCGACTTCCGCTCGAATAGACGAAGAAAAGATTGCCCGCTTGCTAGGGCATGTCTTCAAACCTGCCAATGTGCATCTTTTGCCGCCTTTTCGCCCTCCACAGCGTCACTTTTCCTTGACGTGCCCCGGCACGACTGCGAAAAAGTTCCTTGCTGAGAACAAAAATTCGGCAAAATCTGCTTCCATCGAGGTTTGAAGACACGCCCTAGACGCATCGTGGCCGTATCGTAATGAAGGAGACTGTCGGCAGTACACGGCTTTTCTGAAACATACGCCCGTCGGAACGATTGCCTGGAAGGGAAAGCCTCGATATAAAGATGATGCGTTTCGTGCCGGCAGTCAGACAAACGAACCTTCGCTCATCGCGCTTGTACTGGAATTCGGGCTATGGGACGTATTGCGTCTGACAGCGGGAATGGCCGCACTCGCGTATACGCCGTCCGAGGGCGAATGTTATGTCGAGCATGTGGCGGTTCATTCTCGTTATCAAGGGTTTGGAATCGGACGGAAACTGATGCAGCAGGCTTTATCTTTTGCTTATCAACACGGCTTTACAGCTTGCTCCTTGCATGTGTCGGAACACAATTCGGGTGCAATACGGCTGTATGAATCCATGGGATTTTCATATGTTCGAACAGAGCGGCGGCCGCTGGGCGGATGGCTGTTCGGCGAACAAAACTGGCGGCTGATGAAAAGGAATGTTCGTTGAGCCGCCAAAGATAACACGTTTTGACTCAAGGCATGAAGGAAGGAGAATTCGAAGCAAGATGGAGAGAAGACAAACGATTGAAGATCAGAATCAGATTGCGGAGCAGCGGAAACCGTACAAGCAAATCCAACCATCTCGCCGTAGAAAACGGCTTTGGATCACCGGGGCGGTTATGCTTGCGATTGTCGCGACGGCCGTCGCCTTGTTCCTTGTTCAAAATACGTTCCGTTTTGACGAGCGGCAGGTGTCGATCGAGACGCCGGAGGGGATATTGACAGGCGTGTTAGCGTTACCGGAAAACAGTTCCGGACCGTTCGGATTGGTTGTCTTCGTCCACGGGGACGGTCCGACGAACGCCACCTATGACGATGCGTACAAGCCGATCTGGGAAGCTTTTGCCGAGGAAGGCTATGCGTCATTGTCGCTGGATAAAAGAGGGATCGGCGGCTCCGAGGGAAACTGGCTGAATCAGAGCATGGAGGATCGGGCGAACGATACGCGGCATGCGATAGAGTGGGCGCGCGCTCAGCCGAAGATCGACGCTTCGCGCATCGGCCTATGGGGAGCAAGCCAGGCAGGATGGGTCATTCCCAAAATCGCCCGCGAAGAGCCTGATCTGGCGTTTCATATTCTCGTAGCTCCCGCGGTGAACTGGATTCGGCAGGGACAATACAATACGCGAAAAGAATTGGAGCAAAGCGGAGCATCCGAGGCGGAAATCGCAAAAGTCGAACAAGAAGACGCCGTTGTGCTGGAACTGTTGAAGCAGCGTGCGACTTATGAAGAGTATCGGGAGAAAGTCGCCTTATCCGATGAAGAAGCCATTTCACAAGACCGCTGGACTTTTATCGGGAAAAACTTCGAATCGGATTCGACCGATGAATTAGCGAATTTTAAAAGTCCCGTGTATCTGGTGCTGGGCGGCAAAGACATCCATGTCGATTCGGACGATACCGAAAAGGTATACCGTGCCCGGGTTCCCGAGTCCTTGCTGAGTGTACGGCGTCTGCCGGAAGCGAACCATTCCATGCTGAAGCCGCAGATAGCCGATTCGGAGCTGCTGACCACGGTCACCGCAATCTTCATGCCCCGACAGTTGTTCGATGTAGGATACTTGAACGGAATGCGTACCTTTTTGCGCACGATTCCTATACAGTAGATCCTATACAATAGAAACAAGGAGTTGAGTTCATACATGCCCGTACCGTTCAAACGCGTCAGCGTTGCCCATATTTTTTTGATCCAACAAGACCAAGTCCTTCTTCTGAACAGGCAGAACACAGGCCATGACGACAACCGATACGGACTTCCCGCAGGCAAAATCGACCGCGGAGAAACCGCTCCTCAAGCCGCTGTCCGAGAAGCTTTCGAAGAATGCGGCGCCGTCGTCGATCCCAAAGACCTGCACCTCATCGGAGTCCTGCAGATCGGCCCCCCTCATTCGGAAGCCGACGAACGCATCGATTTCTTCTTCCGAGCCAACCGCTGGACCGGAGCAATCACCAACCGCGAACCGGATAAATGCCAAGAACTAAGCTGGTTTCCGTTAAACAGCCTTCCCGACACGACGATTCCTTTCATCAAACAAGCCTGGAAAAATGCCCAACAAGGCGAGTGGTACGGTACTTTCAACATGAAGCCGTACGCCCGTGACTGAGCCTATTCAAAATCTGAGGCTGTCCCGCAATCCCACCGGTTAGAAATTCGTATCATCAAAAAGCATAAAAAAACAAAAAGCCGCTCGGCGCGCCTATCATCTTCAAGGAAGATCGCAGACGCGCCATACCCTGAGGGAAGCAGGGAGCGGCTTTAACATGCAAGTATTTCATTCCATCCAACAATCAAAAATCTTTCCTAACCTAACCTTTCAAGAGCTGACAATAAGCTTGAGGAACCTGTCCGATCGCGGACGAAGCTAAAAGCGGAGGGGGAATTCAGTGAAAAATGCCTTTGAACGCGGAAAGCTGCAAGCTTTCTGCGTGAAACAGCGTTTTGAACGAATTCCCCCGCAGCGCCCAAGCTTCCTCCCCGAACAGGACGTTCCCGGAAGCTTATTCCAAAGCTTCCCCATTACTGGAGATTACTTTTTTGTACCAATGGAAGCTGTCTTTCCGCGAACGGTCCAGCGTGCCTTTGCCTTCATTATCCTTGTCGACATGAATGAAGCCGTAACGCTTCTTCATCTCGCCGGTACCCGCGCTCACCAGGTCGATGCAGCCCCAAGGCGTATAGCCGATCAAGTCGACGCCGTCGATAATCGCTTCCTTCATTTCCTTGATGTGCTCACGCAGATACTCGATCCGGTAATCGTCATGGATCGAACCGTCGGCTTGAACTTCGTCCACCGCGCCCAGACCGTTTTCCACGACCATCATCGGCAGACGGTAGCGGTTATAGACATTGTTCAGTACCCAACGCAGACCCTGCGGATCGATTTGCCATTCCCAAGCGCTGGCTTTGAGATATGGGTTTTTGAGGCCCATCGACATATTGCCGCCGATTTTTTCCTGCTCCGGATCAGCGCTGACGCAGACGGAAGAGTAGTAACTGAACGTATAGAAGTCGACCGTGCCTTCCAGCAGCGTTTGCTCGTCGCCTTCGGCGATTTGAAGCTCGACGCCTTTTTCCGCAAAGTAACGCTTCGCAAAGCCCGGATATTCGCCGCGTACCTGAACGTCGCCGCACAGAAAGTTGCCGATATTGTCTTTTTGCTGCGCCAACAGAACGTCGTCCGGGTTGCTGGTCAGCGGGTACGCGCACATGTAGGCGATCATGCAGCCGATTTTGAAGTCCGGATCGATCGAGTGTCCGAGTTTGACGGCTTTGGCACTGGCTACGAATTGGTGATGCAGCGCTTGGAAACGAGCTTGGTCGGAGCTGGAGTTCGGGTTGGTCAGCTCCATGCCGCCTTCGGGAAGCATCGCACCGGCCAAGAATGTTCCGAACGGCATGGTCAGGATATTAATTTCGTTAAAGGTCAGCCAATATTTCACGACGCCTTTGTAACGATTGAACAGCGTCTCGCAGTATTTGACGTAAAAGTCGATCACGCGGCGATCGGACCAGCCGTTGTATTTTTGCGCGAGAGCGAAAGGCGCTTCGTAATGGGAGATCGTGACAAGCGGCTCGATGCCCTGCTTTTTCAATTCGGCGAAGACGTTGTCGTAGAACTTCAGGCCTTCTTCGCTAGGTTCCGTATCGTCGCCGTTCGGGAAGATTCGGCTCCAGGCAATAGACAGACGGAAGACTTTGAAGCCCATTTCGCCGAACAAGGCGATGTCTTCCGCATAGCGGTGATAGAAATCAATGGCTTCGTGACTCGGGTAGTTCTCGGTCGGCAGCAGCTCGGTCGTGATGCGGCGGGGCACCGTATGCGTACCTGCGGTCATCATATCGGAAGTGCTCAGGCCTTTGCCGCCCTCATTGTACCCGCCTTCAAGCTGATTGGCCGCGGTAGCGCCGCCCCATAGAAAGTTTTCCGGAAATCCGGTCGGGATTTTATAGCTCATGCATATATTCCTCCTCAAAAAGTAAAGGGCGCGGAAGCTCGGAACATGCAGTCGCGAGCTTCCGGAACGCCCCGGAATGCGGATGATTCAAAGTTTCTTGACGGACAGCATTAGATGACCACGGTCAGCAGACCGTCTTGGTATCCGATATCTTTCTTTTCCGTTTCGATCACGTCAAGATAGCTTCCCGTGTTCGAAATGATGATCGGAGTCGTCAGGATATAGCCTTCTTGACGGATGGCGTCCATATCGAACTCCATGAGCAGATCGCCTTTTTTTACGGTATCGCCTTGTTTGACTTGCGGCGTGAAATATTTGCCTTTGAGCTTAACCGTATCTTGTCCGACATGGATCAGGATTTCGACGCCCGTGTCGCTCGTGATGCCGATCGCGTGACCCGAAGAGAAGAGGGAAGTCAGCACGCCGTCAACCGGCGAATACACTTTGCCTTCGATCGGTTCGATCGCGACGCCTTTACCCATAGCGCCGGTGGAGAACGCTTCGTCTTTGATCGTGGACAGCGCGATTACATTGCCTCTCATCGGGCTGCCGACGGTTTCTTGTTGGATAACGGAATCGTCTTTTTTGGTTGGCGTGTTGTCTGTTGCCGCCACTTCATCTTTGAACATGAAGAGGGTGATAACGAGACCGAGAACGAAGCTGACCGTGATGCCGACGATTGCGCCGTAGAAGCCCATGTCCAAGCCGTTCGGACCGATGTAGGAAGGAATCGCGAAGATACCCAGACCTCCGATCATGTAACCTTGCGTACCCATGCCGCCCAGGAATGCGCCGCCGACTGCCGCTGCTACGCAGCTGATGATAAACGGTTTTTTGCGCGGAAGCGTAATGCCGTAAATGGCAGGTTCTGTAACGCCGAAGATTCCGGAAATGAAGGCTGGAATCGACAGGGATTTCAATTTGACATTTTTCGTTTTAAGCAGGATTGCCAGTACTACGCCCGTTTGAGCGAAAGATGCACCGAGCATACCGACCAGAATCGGGTCTCTGCCCAAAACGGTCAGGTTGTTGATTGCGATCGGAACGAATCCCCAGTGAAGGCCGAAGATAACGAATACTTGCCAGAAAGCACCGATGATGACGCCTGCCGCGATCGGGCTGAAGTTATATACCGCAAGCGTACCGTTACCGATCAGCGTGCCGGCCCAAGTCGCGATCGGTCCGATGAAGATGAAGGTCAGCGGTACGATGACAAGCAGCGTGCAGAAAGGAACCAGGAATGTACGAACGACGCTAGGAATAGTGCGTTTGAAGAACGCTTCGATCTTGGAAGCCACGAATGTAGCGAGAATAATCGGGATAACGCTGGATGAATACGTCATCAAGATAACCGGGATGCCCAGGAACGTGATGTAGACCGGCGATTCGAATATTGTGCCGCCGAATAACGTATACAAAGGTTCGACGCCCGATGTGGTGATTCCGGCAATGTTCGGATAAACGAGCGCGGCGCCTATCGCCATACCTATGAAGTGGTTGGCGCCGAATTTCTTGGCAGCCGTGAAGCCCAGGAAGATCGGGAAGAAGTAGAAGAGACAGTCGCCGATCGCGTTCAAAATCTGGTAGGTACCCGATTCTTTTGTCAGCCAACCCAGTGTCAGGAACAAAGCGTTAAAGCCCTTGATCATGCCGGTTGCGGCCAGTACGCCGAGCGTTGGCGCGAATACGCCCGAGATCATGTCGACGAAGCGGTTGAACAGGTTTCCTTTTTCACCGCCTGCATCGGAAGAACTTGATTCTGCCGCAAAACCGCCCGCGGCGTTTACTTCGGCATAGACGTCAGGTACATGGTTGCCGATGACGACTTGATACTGTCCTCCGCTTTTCACGACCGTAACGACGCCGTCCATATTTTTGAGCACGTCGGTGTTGGCTTTGTTTTCGTCTTTCAATCTGAACCGAAGTCTGGTGACGCAGTGCTCCAGACTGTTGACGTTTTCTTTGCCGCCTACGTTTTGGA
>Ga0308157_10008165_pt1 | contig 11979 bp, 9 predicted proteins | sample PhyBR1_FD_201035 | JGI IMG/M metagenome (GOLD analysis project Ga0308157, IMG submission 201035) | Phyllosphere microbial communities from UC Gill Tract Community Farm, Albany, California, United States - DLSLB.R1 | ecosystem: Host-associated > Plants > Phyllosphere > Unclassified | place: USA...
AATTTTGCGAAATCGACACCAGCAGGTATAATGCGGCCTCAATTCCCTGATAGCTCAGTTGGTAGAGCGACGGACTGTTAATCCGCAGGTCCCTGGTTCGAGTCCAGGTCGGGGAGCCAGAATAAAGCGTTGAAAAAAAGGCCTTCTTCGGAAGGCCTTTGCCGTTTACAGCCTGATTGGTGGCTTTAATAGCGTAAATGGTAGAGAACATTTTTCCCGTAAGACACGCTTCCCTGCGGTCACGTGCGCGCAGATGCCATGCGCTAGGGTTGAGAGCCTACTGCGCCGTAGTCAGCGTTTGGGTCTCTCGACTTTGTTGTCCCTTAACAAATAAGGGAAACGAAATGAGTTATGTCTCACTGAACCATACCATGGATGCGTCGACGTGCGCGGCGCCGGGAGGACACCATGGCTTAAGGGCCCAAACCATCCAAGTCTCGCGACAAATGACGCGCTACCGTCACGCTATCAAATCGCACCCGTCCGATCAAGGACTTAAAAAAGTACGATGACGCGGTCCAGTGGATTGCCGAACAGTTGGCCAATGCTGACTCACTTTGCGCCCTCGATCTGGGCGGGCCGATTGTCGCGACACTTGCCGACGCCCTGTTAAATTATGCTGGGCTCTACACCTTCAACAAAGGCGGTGTTGTCAGCGAACTTAATCTCATCAACCACTACTTAGAAGAGGCCGGACGTGCTCCGCTGAAGTCCGTTGCGAATGCGACTTGGGGCTCTACGTTGATAGAGCTGCCTTTGTGCGAACTGCCCAGCGCCTTCCAACATCACAACGAGATACGGCGGACAGCTCGGGAGTAAACTTTTGCCTGTATTGGTGAGCTGGCCAGCAAGCGCTGCAGCGTCATTTCAACTGCGGACATTCGGCGTTTGGTCAGCGATATGAAACAAGACGGGCTGAGCGACAGCACAATTCAGAAGGAGGTCTCGCTTCTCAAGCATTTGTTCAATATGGCGGCCGGCGAGTGGAACTGGAAAGGGTTTGATAATCCTTGCAAAGGCATCAAGCTCGGCAAATCTGAAATGCGGTTCGTGTTTATTTCCACGGAGCAGAGAAAGGCGCGTTGGAACGCTCTTGCAGGTTGTGACAACCTCTATTTTTGGCTGCTCGTCGAAATCAGCTTGCAGACAACAATGCGTAGAGCAAGTTTGCTGGCAAGGCGTTGGGCCAGGTTGACCTCGACGGTCGCATCGCGACGGTGCCTTCGAAAATCGGCCAAGTTGCGATTCCGCTCACCGTCGCCCATGAGCTGCCGGATAGCAGCATGGACACTCTGCTCAACACGCACTTCGCAGGAAAGGTCGTGCGCAAGGACCTGACCAAGCTGATTAAAGAGGGGGCGAATGTTTCGGTGTACTTGTTGGAGTACCTGCTCGGCATGTACTGCGCACGCAATTATGAGGCCGTCATCCAGAATGGTTCGGTCAATGTCACGCGCATCCTCACGGAAAACTATGTGCGCGCGGACGAAGCGGAGAAGGTCAAGTCTAAGGTGCGCGAGAGCGGTACTCACAAGGTCATTGACAAGGTCACCGTCAAACTCAATGAAAAGCGAGACGTCTACGAGGCGCTGCTATCAAACCTGTGGGTGAAAAACGCCGAGATTTCCAGCAGCTATGTTCGCCAGTTCGAAAAATTGCTGGTGGGAGGCATCTGGTGCATCGTCACACTAAAGTACTTCTAGAAGAGGACCAAAAGGGCTCACCCTTTACGGTAACTGAGCTTAAGCCCATCCAGATGCCGAACATGGACATGGCGGCCTTGTTCGAGGCGCGCAATTAGTTCACGCATGAGCAGTGAATTGATGCTTTGATTCGCTCAACGGGCATGGAACCCAACCACTTTAAGGAACGCGTGAAGTGGGACCTGTTGGCGCGCATGGTGTCGCTGATTGAGAACAAATACAACTTCTGCGAGCTCGGTCCGCGCGGCACTGGCAAAAGCCACGTTTATAAGGAAATCAGTCCGAACAGCATTCTGGTTTCGGGCGGACAGACCACGGTTGCGAACCTCTTTTACAACATGGCCGCCCGGAAGGTGGGCTTGGTTGGATTGTGGGACGTGTTGGCGTTTAATGAAGTAGCTGGCATCAACTTCAAAGACCACGATGACATGCAAATTATGAAGGACTACATGGCCTCAGGCTCATTCAGCCGGGGCCGAAAGTCCATCAATGCCAGCGCCCCGATGGTATTCGTCGGCAACATTAGTCAGAGCGTGGAGTCGCTGGTCAAGACCTCGCACCTCCCGGCACCGTTCCCCGAAGCCATGATTGATTCGGCGTTTTTTGACCGTTTCCACGACTATGTGCCGGACTGGGAAATTCCCAAAATACGACCGGAGTTTTTCACTAACCAGTACGGGCTGATTGTCGACTACCTGGCCGAGTATTTGCGTGAGATGCGCAACTAGAGCTTCGCCGACGCCATCGACAAGTGGTTCAAATTGGGCAACAACTTAACCAGCGCGACACCATTGCGGTTCGTAGAACTACCTCAGGCCTTCTCAAACGGTGTCCCCTAACGGCGAATACACCAAGGATTCGGTGCGCAAGTGTTTGGAGTACGCACTCGAGGCAAGGCGCCGAATCAAGGAGCAGCTCAAGAAAATCGGCGGCATGGAGTTCTACGACGTTCATTTCAGCACATCGACCTGGAGGATGGCGTCGAGCGCTTTGTGACCGTGGCCGAACAATCTCGCGGAGCTCTGGTGCCTGGAGGGCGCCTGAGTCCGGATACCTTGCACACCATCAGCGTGGGCGCCGCTGAGATGCCTAGCATCTATCAGATTCAGATTCAGATTCAATCCATTCCTGGCACGGGGAAGGCGAACGTATCAGGCGTGGCTCCGCGTGAAGCAGTACGGGTGGCATTTAACCATTTCAAAGCCAACTCTTACCGCGTCAGTGCGTCCATCAAAATAGATGAGCGTGACTTTCGCGCTCATCTAGTTGAGCTGCGGAACAGTGGTTCTCCGCAGGCATTAACCTTGGCCAGCTTCATCGCTTTGTGTGCTGCAACGTTGGCCAAGCCGGTACAGTCGCAGCTAACGGTGATGGGTGACATGAGCTTGGACGGCACCGTAGTGCAAGTGCGCAACTTGGCCGAGTGCATGCAGGTCGCGTTTGATGCAGGTGCGAAGCGTATTCCGCTGCCGATGTCTAGCGTTACCGACATTGCGACTGTTCTTGGAGAGCTGTTGGGAAGTTTCAAACAAGTTTTTACTCTGACCCAGTTGATGCCGTGTTTAAAGCTCTGGGTGTGGAGCAGTCGCATCTCGTTCAGCGCAAATTACAGGGCAATCCCCACAAATCGTAGCGCACTTCAGCGGGTCTACACTTTGCCTTGCCGACCTCTTTCATCAGAAAACTTTGGTCGTGACAATCTGTGTAATTTTTTAATTAAAAAAAATGTATGCTTGAGCAATTTGCTGATTCCTTTGCCAGTCCTTGCGCAAGGGGAGACGAGGCTACAAAACTGACCTGGAGGGCGCTTTGGCTGTTCGATGTGCGCAAGTCGCTGATGAGCTTCAATCTTTGGGCCTTCTTCGTCCTGAGTTAGAGATACTCGCTCCCACCCATCAAAGTTATCGGGCGTTGCTACTACAGCCCGCAGGCCCGATATTTGCCGACCGCGAGCGCATCGGCCACTGGCACGGCGGTGATGGCAGAAGCCGCTGCAAGGGCTTTCTTTCCCTAGCCGCAGCACGAGGAAATCAGTTAGTCGTTGTTCCTGAATATTGCCTGCCCATCGAGACACTCATCGAGTGCGTCAGGGGGGAGGTGTTTCCTGACGAGCGTGCGGTTTGGGTACTAGGCTGTGAAAGTCTTACGCCGGCAGCGTTAGAGTCGTTCAAGGAGCAAACAGCAACGCACTGCACTGTGGTGCACGAACCTCTTCAAGGGCCGGCGGTACAAGGAACTTACTACGACGCGGTTGCCTACTGTTTCGTCACGGCAGACCTTCACGGACAACGACGACGGGTTGTGATTTTTCAATTTAAGACTGGACCGTCGCGCGACCCCCATTTCCTTGAGAACGAACACCTGAAGGTAGGAAGCGTAATTTATCAGTTCCGCAACGCGGACGACCTTTTCGGATTTTCGGCAATTATCTGCTCGGATGCGTTCACGCTTCAGGACCGAGAGTTATGCCGCAAACTTACGGACCGTGCAACTCTTGTTCACATCCAGCTCAATCCCAATCCGCGCCATGTTGATTATCGACAGTACCGAGCGGAAATCTTTTCCCGGCCGTTGACTTTTTCCAATTGCGACATCGTTTGCCTCAACTGGGCGCAAAAAATTGACCAATATGACAACGACGGAGGGCCGGTAGCTTGGCCAAATATCGGAGGGTCCGCATGGTATTTGCCTAGCGACAGGTGCTCGACACAAGACCAAGAGGTTCTTCGAAACGATTCACGTGGGCTTTACTATGCATTTTTGGACAAGCGACGCCATGTATTGCTCTTCCACTATGACGAGGCTATATTCGAACTAACGGTACCAAAGATTGCAATCCTAGGCGCTGCGGTACAGGGCAACACAATCGGACCGGTGGTAAACACACGTTTCGTCTGGGATTCGCGCAGTGCGACTTGGAGTTCGGACGAAAATGTACCTGATGCGGGATTGACTGATTTGCTGGCGCAAGATGGCTTAGTTACCGCGGCATTCGCCCCCTTGGTTGCAGTCGGCAACAGGCTGAGTATCGAGCGAGCCATTGCGCTTAGTTGTGGGCAAGCGGAGTTGCACGAGTCCTGGCACGTCGTTGGAAAGCTGGAAGCCTGCCAAATGAAATCCGACGAGGTCGTGTATCGAACCACGTTTTGCATGGACCCGTCCGTCGAGGCGAGCACAGCCCGACACGACCGCGTGCAGCGCGTAGCCGCGCTGCATCACGTTCTGATGCATGAGACGCTACCTATACAAGTGAGGGACGTTGGCGGCCCTGGCGCCGCGATTACGTGGGCAAGCGCCGCTCCCCATGTGAATGTTGTAAAACAGGGCTGTCTGCCGGCGTTGGTGGCTTTTCTCGGCTTACAGCCCTTGCCCGAGCGCATCCGTGGAATAGCTGACGGGCTTTTTGAGTTGCTTCGACGGGAGAACAAGCCACATCAGAAACGTGTGGCGGTTTGTTACCGTAAGGCAGATGGAACTATGGAATTTGCGGCGATGCCTGCTTTGACGCGCATTGACCATGACGGCGGTAGCTTGGCGAATATCACGACCGTACTGTAAATCTAAAAGGGTAGGCTATGACAAGTATGGCTGCGGCACGTGATGTTATTTCTCGTCAGTTTCAAAACGTGACTCAAATCGACGACCAAGTAATACGAGGCGAAAAGCTGCATGAAAATAAGGCATATGCGATAGCCTACGTAGACTTGGCAGATGATATAGTCACTCGAGCGAATCATTTGCGCGAGTTCCAAGAGCGAGTATTAGGCGAGGATTTTTTTCAATCCACTGACCAGCTACGGTGGAATAACTATTTGTATATCATAGCCGGCCCCAAATCGATAGCCAGCGACGGATACCTAGACGCCAAGTCGCGGATTGAAGCTGATAAGGACTACGCTAGAAAGCGTGTTGTCTCTGAAGAAGAACTGGTCGAACTGTTAGGGGACTCTAAGTTATTTGAAGCCCAAGAGGTCGCTGCCTCTGCTGACATTGTTGCCACTTGGGCGGAAAAGCTCAAACAGGGGAAGCTCGACACCTTGATGGAACAGCCCACCCCGCGGACTGCCGTGCTCGAAAATATCGGCAAAGGGTCCGCCGCGCGCGCCGCTTCCCCGAAGAAGGCGAAATCACTTAGCTCCGCAGATGGTTGTTTTACGGTATCTCACCTGAGCAAAATTGAGATCTCGCAGTTCCGTCCAGTGCATGATGGAAAAACGTATAATTTTGGCGTTGTGACTCTTATTGTCGGAGCAAACGGGACAGGAAAGACATCCCTGCTGGAGGCAATTGAGTTACTCTACTGCGGCCACAATCGACGTCCAGTGTCAAGTGCAAAAGTGCACGTTAAAGGAACTTTTGCCAATATTGTGACTGGGGCGTTGTCGACGATTGAATCAACGTCAGATAGTAATCGAATACGGGCGAGATGCCTGGAATGGTATGGGCGAAGCGAACGCCAGGGAAAGGCTATAGTCGACGCGTTCACCAGGTTTAATTTTCTTGATACGGACGCTGCTTTCCGCCTTTCAAATGAGCTTGAACCTGGCGACATTTCGCGCGACCTGAGCCGCCTTTTAATCGGAGCGGATGCTGCAACGTTGTGGGATTACCTCGGGAAAACCCAGTCTGCGCTACAAACGGAGTGGGAGAAAAATTCGGCTCAGATAGAACGCAAGATTGAAACTATTGCTTTGTTGGAAAGAGAGCTCACTCAACTGCGTAGCGCCCCCTCTCAAGCAAAGTCACTTTCGACTACCTACCGTGCAGCAATGAAGGCTGCGGGATGGCGGAGCGCCTCACCACCAGATGATGAGGTAGTTGCAAGCAGCGAGCGGAAGCCGTTGGAGAGCTTGTCATCCGAGGTAGCAGCGCTCATTGCGATGTCACTACCTGAAGCCGATACGTCAAGCCAAATCCGTGGCCGAATCTCAGCACTGGCACAGGCAGTGGATGCACTTACGCCAGTTGAACAAGAACGGCATAAATTACACACGCAGCTTGTCACAGTTGACGCGGAATCGACGAAGGTCGCCCAAGAGATTGGGACCCTTACCAAGTGGCTTGACTTCTGCGTGGCAGAGTTTAGCCGAGCGCTACTTGCAAGACAAACTGCCCAGCGACGTTCGGAGGCGATTCGCCAGAAGCTAGGGGCACTTATTGCCTTACCGACGCCAGTGGTCGACGACCATCTTAGTGATGTGGCTCTCGGCGATATTGATACAAGCACGAAACGGACTATAGAAGTAGCGTCAATCTCTATTCAAACGCTCGAAGCGTCCGAAAGGCAATTCGGAATTTGGGAGACCAAATATGCGAAGGCATCGCAACAGCTTAAAGACGCTGCAAAGATACTGACGCAACAAGCCGAAGCCGTCCGCGCCTGTCCTGTTTGTGGCACGGACCATGCTCCGGAGGAACTGCTTGATAAGATTGAACGACTAACAGAGCGCACGGCTTCGTCTGAACCGGCAAAAGAACTTCAGCTGCAACTGCAGACGGAGCGAGTCCGGCTGGCAGATGCGCAAAGACAGGCGGCCATGGTTCAATCGCTTCAGCGAATTGCTGCTCAACTTACTTTGGACCAGAGCACGAAAATCAGCGAAGTCTTATCCTGCTTTCAAGCTGCAAAAGATGAGTCACATCTGGCAGACGCGGCATCTACTGTAGCTAGCGAATCGATTCGCCGTTTTGAGGGAAGCGGTTTGAGCGAGAGCAGCTTTACTTCCCTGCGGGCCCAGGTCTTGTCGCTCTTGAATGAAAAATCCGCAATTGATGATGCAAGTATTGTCGAATTAGCGAGGGCAAAGAGACATGAGTCGCAAGCGGAGTTGGAGGAACAGCGCCTTAATCTTCGCGCAGAGTATGATGCTATCCTGCAAACGATACGTACCCGAATCCAAACACTTGGGCGTTTGTCCTCGCCTGACACCTCATCTGGTGCGTCCGTAACCTTCAATATGTTGGTAAGCGCGTTAGCGAAGTATCGAGATGCGGACGCAAAAATATCAAAGATTGGCACCACAATTAAGCTTTCGGACGGTTTTCAGTTCGTGGAACTCCAAGCTATAATTAGCGCCCTAATCGCTTCGTTCGACCAGGCCCTCTACTCAGTACTTAACGAGTCAAACGCGTCCACGGCATTGAGTCATAAGGAACTCGAGCTAGCGACCTCTCAGAATAGTCTGACTCTACTCCAAGGTATTGGCCAAAACCAACGTGCAGCGCTAGATGTCCTTGAGACGCTTCGTTCAGAAAATTCATTGGAAGATGCAACGCGGAGTGCACTTGATTCCATTCGTGTTCAAATCAATGATGTCTTTAGCCGGGTTCATTCGCCGAGCGAGTATGAATATGACGGCTATGGGGAGACTATCTTGAGGTCGCGAGGAGGCAGCTCGTCCAGGTCACTTGACGAGGTGAGCACAGGACAACGAGCAGCATTTGCCTTATCAATTTTCCTTGCCTTGAATTTGACCGCCCAATCGGCTCCGCCAATAGTGCTAATTGACGACCCAATTGCCCATATTGATGACCTGAATGCTCTATCATTTATGGACTACCTGCGAGACCTTTCAGTGCAATCGCGAAGACAAATATTCTTCGCGACGGCTGATTCAAGAGTTGCCGCATTGTTCGAGAAAAAGTTTTCTTTCCTCGGAGCGGATAAATTCCGTCGGATAGATTTAGTCAGACGGCTGACAGCCTAGCGGCCTAAATGCGCTAGGGAAGCGCTAAATTTCACTTTTGCTTAAAATTTACACGGTAAGTCTTTGATTTTATTGAAAATTTATGACTGAGAGCGGGAATGAAACAGCGTTTCCCCAGTGGCAAGGAGATTCCCGTGAGATATTCAAAGACTTTCCGGGGCGCTTAAGCACTACAATGTTATCCATACTCAGATCCTTAAACCTCGCGGCTGCATTCTGAGCCCACTTCGAACAGGAATCGCCCTGATTATGAGCTTCTCGTCAAGCCAGCGCAGTGTAAGTCCGAGACCAGTGCAGGCCTCGCCGGTCCAAGAGTTTTGAATTGTGCTACGGCCATGCCCTTGGCCTTGACGGCTTCGCACTGCGCGTAGAAGAGAAGTCGTCTACGAAAACTCTGTGCAACTGCACCAAGTCCTTAATTGTTTGAAGTGCGCCACGGATTTCATCTCTATGGGCAGTTTCAGCAAGAGATTGAAATTTGCGATTTGTCCAACATACTCCACACAAGTGGCCATGCGGTCTCCAATAGATGGGTGGGAAGGGCGAAAACATGTGCGCACAATGTGACACGGAGCTTGGGAAGGGTAAAGCTAAAAACCATTTTACAAAAGCTTATTTTATTATAAGGTTCAGGTGAGACCATGACGACAATATTTGACTTTCCTTTTGGCGAAGTTTACGAGTATACCCCCCTGGTAGGAATGACTCCGCCATCTGGAATCGGAAAAGGAACAATGGTGAAGGTCGACGGCGGAACTTTCCAAGACAAGAAATACGTCTATAAATGGGATGGATACCATGATGGGGGTGAATGGGAGGTATATAGCAAGGCTACGGGAATTCATATTGGCGTGCTCGACCCTAAGACGAAAAAATGGCACGGGAAAAAAGGTGCAGTGTCAGGTCGTACACTCTTTATTGTATTTCCGATGCTAGTTAGAAGCAAAGGAACGGTATTCTTTGGACCTATTTTGACAGAATGTCTTTCGGATGATGTACCTGAGTCAGGATTGCGAATTCTTGACAACCAACAAAATGAAAAAATGCTTAAGCAACTGGAATTTTTTGGCATTGATTTTCCTCGCTCTCTTTTCTGGAAATTCTGCATTGGAAATGAAGTGACAGAGGCGCACCTCCAGGCCACACTTTGCCAGCTATCAGAGGACTCTAAAAGTCGTTGGGGAGCAGTTAACGGTTCGCATTGAACTAATCTCTTTGCGGGAGAGAAATAGCGTTCATCGGCGGAGGTGGTAAAAAGCCACAACCGGTTATTCAAAATTTGTCTAAATCAATTTTTCTTGGCTGCATTTTTGCGACCGCGACAGGATGATGCGGCAGTTCGATTCAATTTAAAATATACAATATATAATATATGACAGATTTTAACAATATTATCGAAGAAGCTTTAAAAAAAGCGGTATATGAACGGGGTCACATAAATGTCCTCATCGCCGGTCGCTCTGGTGTGGGAAAAAGTACGCTGATTAATTCTGTATTTCAAGGAAATATTGCAGAAACAGGACAAGGTCGTCCAGTAACTGCAGGAACCAGAGAGTACACTAAGGAAGGGGTTCCAATCACAATTTTTGACACACGCGGTTTAGAAATGGAGGAATACAAAAGCACACTTGATGGGCTCAAGAAGCTTGTGGCGGAGCGCTGCGCAGATAAAGACAGCGACAGGCATATACACGTTGCATGGGTATGTGTTCAGGAAGACGGCAGAAGGGTTGAAGAAGCAGAAATTAAATTACATGAAATGCTAGCTGAAAAAGTGCCAGTTATTGGGGTTATTACAAAAGCTCGTGCCGATGGCGGGTTCCAGAAAGACGTAAAAAACCTGCTACCCCACGTTAGAAATGTAGTCCGGGTGCGTGCTATCCAAGAGACGTTTGATGATGGATATTCCATTCCCGCAATTGGATTGAAAGAACTTATTGAGATTACATCGGGAGCAATTCCTGAGGGAAAGCGGAATGCGCTAGCAGCGGCGCAGAAAGCCGATATAGATTATAAACTCGCCCAGTCGCGTAAGGTTATCATGGGAGCCGCATCTCTTGCTGCTGCAGCGGGTGCTTCCCCCATTCCGTTCTCGGATGCTGCTATCCTTGCTCCAATTCAGATTGGTATGCTTGCTAGCGTTAGTGCTGTATTCGGATTAGAATTATCGAAGGCCGCGTTAGGAACCCTTGTAAGCGCTGCGTTAGGCGTTTCTGGAGCAACTTTGCTCGGCCGTACCATTGCTGTAAATCTTTTGAAGATGATTCCAGGTGCTGGGACATTAGCAGGTGGTGCGATATCGGCTGCAACTGCGGGAGCACTCACTGTAACTTTAGGCGAGGCCTATTCCGCGGTCCTTGCAAAACTTTACTCCGATAAGCCGGATTCAACACCAGCAATGGCAGATATCGTAGAGCGCCTGAAAGATAAAATGCGCGGGGGTTAGTCTAATTGTTGTTCGGAATCACGCTTATTTGCTGTAAATTAGCTAACATCGAACGGGGCGCTAACATCACGAGACGACTGCCAAGACGCATCTAAGTGACTTCGTTATCAAGTCACGGTTTCTAATTCGAGCCAATGTGGGGCTGTTGGGTGAGGTCCGGGCGCCGCTTCATCGCAAAAACTTTGCCGTCGGAAACCTGAGCGCGGATTCTGACACCTTATTCAGCGGCTAGCGGGCAAATGAACCCCCGCGTAGGTGCGCACGACGGTAAAGCCTGTGCGCGGTCTTGCGTTCAACTGAGCCACATGTGCAACGTCGGCCATGAATCTGGGAGGTGCAAGCAGCTGCGGTTGACTGCGGTCGATTTCGCGTAACTGCTTGATTTTTCTGAGTTGGGATGACGTCATGTTCACCTCCTAGGCTCAACGTTCAACTGTTAATCCGCAGGTCCCTGGTTCGAGTCCAGGTCGGGGAGCCAGAATACGAAGGGCCGCATGCAAATGCGGCCCTTTTTGTATTGGGGCCTGTAGATGCTTACTTGCCCGACACCGGCTTGATTTTCGCCGCTGCCGCCAGTGCGCGTTCACGCGCCGTGGCGATATCGTCCGCCGTGGCCAGCGCCACGCCCATGCGCCGGCGTGGAAACGACTCCGGCTTGCCAAACAAACGCACATCGGCGCCCGGGACCTGCAGCGCCTCGGCCACGCCCTCGAACGCAATTCCGGTTTCATCGAGCTGGCCATAGATCACGGCCGACGCGCCTGGCGAACGCAGCGCCACGTTCACCGGCAAGCCGAGAATCGCCTTGGCATGCAGTTCGAACTCGCTCTGCACCTGACTCGCCATCGTCACCATGCCCGTATCGTGTGGGCGCGGGCTCACTTCCGAGAACCACACCATATCGCCTTTCACAAACAGTTCAACGCCGAACACGCCCAGTCCGCCCAGGTTGCCGGTGACCTTGGCGGCGATCTCGCGCGAGCGCTCCAGTGCCAGCGGTTGCATCGGATGCGGCTGCCACGATTCGACGTAGTCGCCCTGGACCTGCTTGTGCCCGATCGGATCGCAGAAGCTCGTTACGACCTCGCCATCCGCGCCCAGCGAGCGCACCGTCAGCAGCGTG
>Ga0308157_10008166_pt1 | contig 11979 bp, 11 predicted proteins | sample PhyBR1_FD_201035 | JGI IMG/M metagenome (GOLD analysis project Ga0308157, IMG submission 201035) | Phyllosphere microbial communities from UC Gill Tract Community Farm, Albany, California, United States - DLSLB.R1 | ecosystem: Host-associated > Plants > Phyllosphere > Unclassified | place: USA...
AGCGTGTCCGCCGCCAAGAATGTTCCTTCGGGTGGCATGCCCGCCGCATCGGTGCAGATCAATGGCGCGACCTTCACACTGCCCGCGCAGGACAGTGCCAGCAGCCGTGTCAACGATCTGGTGCGCCAGATCAATGCCTCCACGTCGACGACACCCAAGGTCGAGGCTTCGATCATCAATGGCGCGCTGTCTTTGACATCGGCGAATGGCGATGTGACGGTGGGTCTGCCCAACCCCAACCCCGCACCGGCCATGGATTCCGCGGCCATCACCTTTGCGACCGGGCTGGCGCTGGGCACAACCAACGAAAGCAGCGGATCGCACATCGCCGGAACCCGTGGTTTCATCGGCGCGGACGCCAACAAGACCGGTTTTGCCGACTTGAATGTGCTGGACGCCGAGTTTGCCGACAACGCCATTCTGGCCATGGATGCTGCTCTGACCACCATCAATGGTGCCCGGGCGACTCTGGGTGCCGTGCAAAGCCGCTTTGAAACGGCGGTGCAGAATTTGAGCGTGAGCACCGAAAACCTGTCGGCTTCCAAGAGCCGCATCATGGACGCGGACTTCGCTGTGGAAACCGCCAATCTGAGCCGCTCGCAGATTCTGCAGCAGGCCGGCACCGCCATGGTGGCCCAGGCCAACCAACTGCCGCAGCAAGTGCTGCAGTTGCTGCAAGGCTGAGTTTTTCAAGCGCGCAGGGCTGCGGCCCTCAAGTTTGCCGTGCGTATGCCGATAAGCCGGTAGTGACGTTGTCGGCAGGTTTGGCTGTGTTTGCAGCCGGCCTGATTATTGTTATGTGCAGCGGCTTCTGGTCAGGGGGCTGGCCGCGAATGGGAGATATGTATGGCGATCAGCTCGGTAGGCCTGGGCAGCGGTATCAATGTCGAGGATACGGTAGCCAAGCTGGTGGCTTTGGAGCAGCGCCCCATTCAGGCGCTGCAGACCAAGGCCACGTCCATCAATTCCCAGGTCTCGGCATACAGCCAGCTCAAGTCGCAGATCTCCAATCTGCAGACCCAGGTGGACAAGCTGACGTCGGCTGCAACCTGGCAGGGCCGGGTACTGACCTCGTCCAATGCTGCCACCGTCACCGGCACCGCAACCAGCAAGGCCGCGTTTGGCACTTTCGATGTCAAGGTAAGCCAGCTGGCATCGGCGCAGACCATAGGTTCCGGCACGGTCGCCAGCGGCACGGCTCTGGGTGAGGGCAAACTGACCATTACCTTGGGCGAGTGGAAGGATGGGGCGCTCGTTGCCAACCAGGTGGATGGCAGGCAGGCATCGGTTTCCGTCGACATCACCGCCGAAGACGATACGCTGGCCAAGGTGGCCGCCAAGATCAATGCGTCCAATGCGGGCGTGACGGCCACCGTGCTGCGCGACCATACGGGCGAACGCCTGACGCTGCAATCCAAGGCCACGGGCGCCAATGCCGCGTTCACCGTGGCAGTGGAAGAAACGCCTGGCAAAACCGGTTTGAAACAGTTTGAATATGTGGGCGAAGCAGTCAGCGGCGCCACGATGAAGCGCTCGCAGATCGCCGTGGACACCAAGGCCACGATCAATGGCATAGACATGTCGTCGCGCGACATGACCTTTGCCGAAGTGGCCGATGGCGTGACGCTGACGGTATCGCAGAAGATGGCGGAGGCCGATGCCCCGGTGCGCATCACCATCAAAGGCGATACCGCGACCGCCAAAAGCGCTTTGACCAATCTGGTGGAGTCTTACAACGCGCTGAGCAGCGCGATGAAGACCATGACCGCCTATGACGAGACCACCAAGACCGCGGGCACGCTGCAAGGAGACTCGACGGCGATCAATCTGCAAAGCGCGCTGCGCCGGCTGCTCAGCGGCAATAGTGGCGCGGGCGGGGCTTTCAACACGTTATCGCAGATTGGCCTGGAATTCCAGACCGATGGCAAGCTCAAGGTCAACGACACGAAGTTGACCAAGGCGCTCGAAGACCCGGACAGCCTGTCCAAGTTCTTTACGGCCGATCTCGAAGGCGAGGCCAATGACGGTCTCGGTCTACGCCTGAAGACATTCACCAGCGGCCTGCTGTCCAGCGATGGCGTGTTTGCCACCAAGGACGACAGCATGAAGGCCCAGCTCAAGCGCAATACGCAGGACCAGGAGCGTCTGACGACGCGCGTCAATGCGTATGAAAAGCGACTGCTGGCGCAGTACACCGCCCTGGACGTGAAGATGTCCAGTCTCACGGCGCTGGACAACTATGTCAGCCAGCAAATCACTTCCTGGAACAAGTCAACCAACTGAGCGGTCTTTGCCCCGCGCTTCGGGGGATTTGACCGGGCGTTACAAATTAAGCTTGAGTTTTCACCGCCTGTGCCGATAAAGAAGGCAAGTAAAAGACAAATCGGCATTGGAAGGAATAGTTGTCATGTTTTCCCCCGTAAGCGCTCGTGCAACTTCGGCCTACCGTCAGGTGGGTGTGCAATCTATCGTCGACGGTGCGTCACCGCACCAGTTGATCAAGATGCTGTTTGATGGCCTGATCCTCTCGATCAATGGCGCGCGTGGTGCCATGGAGCGGGGCGATGTGGGCGAGAAGATCCGCCATATCGGCAAGGCCGTGCGCATCCTGCAGGAAGGCCTGCTGAGCGCGCTGGACCGTGAGCGTGGCGGTGAAGTGGCAAATAACCTGGCCCAGTTGTATGAGTACTGCGTGGGCCGCCTGACTCTGGCGAATGCGCGCAACGATGTGAAGCTGGTCGAGGAAGTCGCGGGCCTGGTGGGGACCGTGTCGCAAGGTTGGACTGAAATGGGCCTTCAAGGCGGCAATAGTGCTGGTGGAGGCTGAAATGGAGCATAGCTTGATCGATTACTACAAGGCCATAGAAGACAGCAGCCTCAAGATGCTTGAGGCCGCACGGGGGAAAGACTGGGAAGGCGTGGCGCGCTACGAAGGTGCCTGCGCGGTATTGATCGAGCAGTTGCGCTTCAAGTCCCAGGAGCTGCAATTGCTGCCCGAGCAGCGCCGCGAAAAGGCGCGCATCATGCAGCGCATCCTGCGCAACGACGCCCAGATCCGCACGCTGGCCGAGCCCTGGCTGGCCCAGGTCGAACACATGTTCGACGGGCAGCCGCAAGTGCTGCACTGAAACGCTGAGGCCGCTGCAAGCGGCCGCCAACGGCCCAAAAGAACCCGCGTTCGCGAGAACGTGGGTTTTTTTCATGGTGCCCAGACGCAAAAAAGCCGCCAGCGCAATGCGGGCGGCCGATGGAGGGACAACGCGCCGCTGCGCGCCGCCGTCAAACCTGCATGTTCATCACATCCGTATAGGCCTGCACCAGCCGGTTGCGCACGTGCAGCGAGGCCTGGAAGCCGATCTGCGACTTCTGCATGGCAACCATGGTTTCTTCCAGGCTCACGGCCGGGTTTTCCAGCTGCACTTCGCGCTGCAGCCGGCCCGCGTGTTCCTGCGAGGCGCTCACGGACTGGAGCGCACCCTTGAGGGCCTCGGTGAAGCCGCCTGTGACCTCACGCGTGGAGGTGGGCGTTGCGGCAACGCGGCGGGCCAGGTCGGCGCCGGAGAGGGAGGGAATAGAGGTATTGATGCGCAGGTCCATGACAAATCCCAGGGGAGTTTGTGAGATGGGCTGAATCGTAGGCCCTCGCGAACCGTTCATCTCGGCAAATAGATGCCCAAAGGTGCGCCTTATCGGCGGAACGTGTCGGCCCGATTTCCGAATAATCGGCCCCACGTCAGGCTCCCTGTGGGGCCTCACCAAATTGGAACCAAGATGTCTGCAGTCGCTGAAATCCCCGTCGCACTTTCTCCCGCCAGCCCCTCGTGGTCGCAGCGGCTGTCCGCGCTCGATCGCGGCCAGCGCCTGCGCCTGGGCGCCGTTGCCGCCCTGGTGGTGATCGGCCTGGTCGCTGCGGTGATGTTCAACCGCCAGCCCGACTACAAGGTGCTGTTCTCCAACCTCAGCGACAAGGACGGCGGCGCCATCGTCGCGCAGCTGACCACGCTCAACGTGCCCTACCAGTACGCCGAAGGCGGTGGTGCCATCCTGATTCCCGCCGACCGCGTGCACGACGTGCGCCTCAAGCTGGCCACGCAAGGCCTGCCCAAGGGTTCGGTCACGGGCTTCGAGCTGATGGAGACCAGCCGCTTCGGCATCACCCAGTTCCAGGAACGCCTGAACTTCCAGCGCGGCCTCGAAGGCGAGCTGACGCGTTCCATCCAGGCGCTGGCCTCGGTGCAGACCGCCCGCGTGCACCTGGCGCTGCCCAACCAGAACGGTTTTTTCCGCGAACAGCAAAAGCCTTCGGCTTCGGTGCTGGTGACGCTGCACCCCGGCCGCTTCCTGGACCGCGCGCAGATCGCCGGCATCGTTCACCTTGTGGCGTCGAGCGTGCCTGAACTCCAGCCCTCGGCGGTGAGCATTCTGGACGACACCGGCAAGCTGCTGTCGCAATCGCCGGACAGCAACGGCGATGCGGTCGACGTGCAAAAGCTGATGTACACCCAGCAGATCGAGCAGCAGTACACGCGCCGCATCCTGGACATCCTCGAGCCCGTCGTCGGCAAGGACAATGTGCGCGCCCAGGTCACGGCCGAAATGGATTTCAGCCAGACCGAGTCCACCTCCGAGCAGCACCGCCCCAATCAAGGCGCCGACACCGGCGCGATCCGCAGCCAGCAGGTCGTGGAAAGCACCGGCGCCCAGCAGCCTGCGCAGCCTTCGGGCGTGCCCGGCGCGACCAGCAACCAGCCCCCGGTGGCCGCGGCCGCGCCCGTCAATGGCGCCAACCCCGCGCCCGTGGCCGGCAATGGCCAGCAGGGCGCGGCACCCGGTGGCAAGCGTGAATCGCTGACGAATTACGAAGTCGACAAGACGGTGCGCGTCACGCGCGGCAGCAACAGCGCGATCAAGCGCCTCACCGCCGCCGTGGTCGTCAACTACCAGCCCGTGGTGGCCGAAGCCGGCCAGGCGCCGGTGCAGCAGGCGCTGAGCGCCGCGCAGCAGGCCAGCATGCTGGCGCTGGTGCGCGAGACCATTGGCTTCAGCCAGGAGCGCGGCGATTCGGTCAATCTGATGAATGCGAAATTCCGCGACGACAGCACGCCCGTGGTCGAGCTGCCGCTGTGGAAGCAGCCCGAAACCATCGAGCTGGTGCGCACGCTGGCTTGGCCGCTGGGCCTGGCGCTGTTTGGCGCCATCCTGATCCTGGGCCTGCTGCGTCCGCTGCTCAAGAGCCGTGCGCCCGAGCGCAATGGCCCGCAGTTCGAGGCGCTCGAAGCCGAGGACCTGGAGCGCCCGGCGCTGGCCGGCCCGGCGCAGGATCTGCAGCCCACCGATGGCCAGCTGCGCCTGGAGCAGGCACGCCAGCTGACCAAGCAGAACCCGATCGCCGTGGCGAACATTGTGAAAACCTGGGTCAACGGCGAAAGCTGATCCCGCATTTGGACGGACGAGTACCCCATGGATGAACGAGGCCTGAACGACGCCGCCATCTTGCTGATGTCGCTTGGCGAGGAAGAAGCCGCCGAGGTGTTCAAGCACCTCACGCCCAAGGAAGTGCAAAAGCTCGGCGAAACGATTGCGCGCATGCGCGGCGTCTCGCGCGAGAAGGTGGACTTCGTGATCAACCGCTTTCACGACGACGCCGGCGCGCAGAGCCTGCTGGTCAACGACGCCAGCGACTACGTGCGCTCGGTGCTCAAGCGCGCGCTGGGCGAGGACAAGGCCTCGCTGCTGATCGATCGCATCCTGCAGGGCGGCGACGTCTCGGGCATCGAAAGCCTCAAGTGGATGGACCCGCTGTCGGTGGCCGAACTGCTGCGCGGCGAACACCCGCAGATCGTCGCCGCCATCCTGGTCCACCTGGAGCATGAGCAGGCGGCGGCGGTGCTGATGCAGCTGCCCGAGCGCTTTCGCAGCGAGGTCGTGCTGCGCGTGGCCACGCTCGAAGGCATTCAGCCGACCGCGCTCAAGGATCTCAACGAAGTGCTGTTCAAGGTGCTGGCCGGTGGCGACAAGATCCGCAAGACCTCGCTGGGCGGCGTCAAGACCGCGGCCGAGATGATCAACCAGCTCGGCGGCAATGCCGACGTGGCGGTGCTCGAAGTCATCCGCAACTACGACGTCGACCTGGCGCAGAAGATCATGGACAAGATGTTCGTGTTCGACGACCTGGTCAACCTCGACGACCGTTCGCTGCAGCTGGTGCTGCGCGAAGTGGCGTCCGAAACCCTCATCGTCGCGCTCAAGGGCGGCACGATGGAAGTGCGCGACAAGATCCTCGCCAACATGTCGATGCGCGCTTCGGAAGCGCTGCGCGAAGACCTGGAGTCGCGCGGCCCCATGCGCCTGTCCGAAGTCGAGGCGCAGCAAAAGGAAATCCTCAAGGTGGTGCGCCGCCTCGCGGAAGAAGGCCAGATCACCATAGGCGGCGCCGCCGAAGACAGCTATGTCTAACGGCATCCATTCGCGCTTCATTCCCAGCGAGGAAATCGACAGCGGCAGCGTGGTGCAGTGGCGCTTTGGCGCCGTGGGCAACGCCGGCCTGGTGCCGGCCCTGCCGCTGGCCGCGGCCGCCCAGCCACAGGAAGTGGAAGTCGTCGACGCTCCGGTGTCCGCCCCCCAGGTCGACACCGCCCACATCGAACAATTGCTGCAGCAGGCGCGCGAACAGGCGCTGGCCGAAGGCCGGGCCCAGGGCCTGGCCCAGGGCCGTGCCGAAGCCACCAACGAGTGGCAGCAGCGCATGGACAGCTACACCTCGGGCGCCGGCCGCGAGACCGCGCAGCGCCTGCAAGGCCTGGTGGAAAAGTGCGAAGACAGCCTGCTGGCGCTCGAACAGAACATGGCTTCCGAAGTGCTGCAACTGGCTTGCGACATCGCGCGCCAGGTGGTGCGCCAGGAGCTGGCCTGCAAGCCCGAGGCCTTGCTGCCGGTGGTGCGCGAAGCACTCGACATGCTGGTCACCGAAGGCCGCGCCGTCACCGTGCGCCTCAATCCCGTCGACTGGGAAGTGCTGGACGCACCGCTGCGCGCCGAGCATGGCGCCGCGGGCAAGGTGCAATGGCTGGCGGACGCCTCGGTGCATGCGGGCGATGTGCGCGTCGACTCGGGCGGCGCGGTGATCGAAGCCGGTCTCGACAGCCGCTGGCGCCGTGCCGTGGCCGCGCTGGGTCTGGTGTCTTCCTGGTACGAGGGTGGCCATGCCGAATGAGACCGCACTCGGACCCTGGAAGGACTTCGTGGCCGGCGCGCGTGCGCGCTACGCCCAGCCCGTGGCGCTGGAGAGCCGCGGCACGCTGAGCCGCCTCACCGGCCTGGTGCTCGAGGCCTCGGGCCTGCGCGTGCCCGTCGGTGCGCAATGCCATGTGCAGATGCCGCACCAGGCACCGGTGCTGGCCGAAGTCGTCGGTTTTGCGGGTGAAAAAGCCTTTCTGATGCCTGCGGGCGACATCCAGGGCCTGTCCAGTGGCGCCGTGGTCACGCCGGCGCCGGCCTTCGTGCCCGCGCCGCGCTTTGGCGAGCCGGCGGCCGAAGTGTCGCTGGCCACGGGCATGCTGCGCCTGCCCATGGGCGACGGCCTGCTGGGCCGCGTGGTCGACTCGCAAGGCATTCCGCTGGACCATGCGGGCCCGGTGACCGATGTCACGGCCGAGCCCATGGACCGGCGCCAGATCAACGCCATGGACCGCGACCCGGTGCGCGAGCCGCTCGACACCGGCGTGCGCGCGCTCAACGCGCTGCTGAGCGTAGGCCGCGGCCAGCGCCTGGGCCTGTTTGCGGGTTCGGGCGTGGGCAAGAGCGTGCTGCTGGGCATGATGGCGCGCTACACCAAGGCCGATGTGATCGTCGTCGGCCTGATCGGCGAGCGCGGCCGCGAAGTCAAGGAATTCGTCGAAGACATCCTGGGTGCCGAGGACCGCGGCCGGGCCGTGGTGGTCGCGGCCCCCGCCGATGCGCCGCCGCTGCTGCGCATGCAGGGCGCGGCCTATGCCACGGCGATTGCCGAGCATTTCCGCGACAAGGGCCAGCATGTGCTGCTGCTGATGGATTCGCTCACGCGCTATGCCATGGCCCAGCGCGAGATTGCGCTGGCCATCGGCGAGCCGCCGGCCACCAAGGGCTATCCGCCATCGTGCTTTGCCAAGCTGCCCCAGCTGGTCGAGCGCAGCGGCAACGGTTTGAACGGCGTCGGCTCGATCACCGCCTTCTATACCGTGCTGTCCGAAGGCGATGACCAGCAGGACCCGATTGCCGACGCGGCGCGCGCCATTCTCGACGGCCACATCGTGCTGTCGCGGGCCCTGGCCGAAACCGGCCATTTCCCCGCGATCGACATCGAACAGTCGGCCTCGCGCGTGATGCACAACGTGGTCTCGCGCGAGCATTTCGAGCTGGCACGGCGTTTTCGCGCCGTGTACTCGCGCTACCAGAAGAGCCGCGACCTGATCCAGGTCGGCGCCTATGTCGCGGGCTCGGACCCGCAGATCGATGAAGCCGTGAAGCTGCAGCCCGCGATGGCCGGCTTCCTGCAACAGAACATGTTTGAAGCCGCCACCATGGACGAGAGTGTCTCGGGCATGGCGGGCTTGCTTGGCCACTAACCCAAAGGTCCTGGAATGTCTTCGCTGAATGCACTGATGGTGGCAATCGACGCAGCAATGCGCAAGCGCGATGAAGCGCGCCAGGCGCTGCAGGCGCGGGTCCAGGCCTGCCAGGCCGCGCAGGCGCAAATGGACCAGCTGCAGGACTACGCGGCGCAGATGCAGCAGCGCTGGGGCGCGCACGAAAACCAGGCCGTGCAGCCCGAGGTGATGTACCACCAGTACCAGTTCATGGAACGGCTCAATCATGCGATGGGCCTGCAGACCAAGGCCATCAATGACCAGGCCATCCGCCTGGAAACCGCGCAAAAGGCGCTGATGGCCTGCGAACTGCGTGTCACCAGCCTGCAGAAGGTCGTCGCCGCACGCCAGCGCGACATCTCGCTGGCGCAGATGCGCCGCGAACAGAAACAGACCGATGAACGCGCCGCGCTGCAGTTCATAGGCCGCACCTTTGGCCTGCAGTTTCAGGAAGCATGAACATGGAAAAAGCCGCCATCCGTTCCCCCCAGACCCCGTCGAGCACCAACCCGGTCGCGCGCAACGCCAGTGCCCGCCAGGCCGCGGGCAGCGAGGCCAGCGGCGCCAAGGTCGGCTTCTCGCTGCTGCTGGCCGACATGGCCGCGCCCGGCGCGCAGGCGCTGCCCGGCGTCGCCACGGGTGAAGATCCACTGGCCGGCGGGGATCTGTCTCTGGCCACCCTGACCGTCGATGGGCTGACTGCCGTCGATGGCCTGGCGCAAACCGGCATCTTTTCCCTGACCGGCCTCGCCAGCCTGGTCGGCCAGACCGCGCGCATGGACGGCGCCGCCGATGCCGCGCAGCGCGACGGCCGCGACCTGCCCCCAACCGAGGGCCTGCGCCGCAGCGTGGCCCTGCCCATGGGCGCGGGCGAGCCCGCTAGCGCCGCGCAACTGCCGGCCCTGGCCGCGCACCAGGCACATGGCACGGCAACGTCCGCCACCGATACCGCCGTGGCGCCAACCCTGGCCGACGGCGTGGCCGACGCTGCCAGCACCCTGGCCCTGCCTTCCTCCGAGCGCAGCGCACAGCCGCAGGCGCTGGCCGCGCTGCTGGCGCAGATGGAGCCCGAGCCCCAGCCCAGCGCTTTTGCACCCGCCGGCCTGCCAGGCCTGGCCGCGGGCCAGTTAACCGCCAACGGCGCCACGCCCGTCGCCGGCCTCGGCTCGGCCGATGCCTCGGCCCCGGTGGCGGGGGCCGATACTTCGCCAGCGGACAGCGCGGCCGATGCGGTACTGGCCCAGCCCGACGATGCCTTTGTCGACCAGCTCTCCGAGCAGGTCGCGTTCTGGGTCCAGCAAAAGACCCAGCGCGCCGAAATGACCATAGACCGCCAGGGCCAGCCGGTCCAGGTGCAGGTGGCCATCACCGGCAACGAAGCCCATGTCACCTTCCGCAGCAACGAGCAGCAGACGCGCGACATGCTCGACGCCAGCGCCGCCCAGCTGCGCGAGATGCTCGAACAGCAGGGCCTGAACCTGGCCAGCGTCACGGTGCAGACCGGCGATGCCGGCGGCCAGGGCGCCTCCTCGGGCCGTGATGCCTCGGGTCAAGCCAACTCGGGGCGCGGCCAGCCAGGCCCGGATCAAACCGCCCAGGTCCCGGTGGATCTGCGCGCGCGGCCTGATGCGCGGCGCACGGTCGATCTGTTTGTCTAGCGGCTTTGACGCGGGGCGGGGGGTGAACCCCAAGCCCCAATAAAGCCCCGGTTTCGCTTGTCTATTCGGCTTATGAAGCACCGCTGAACGCTCAATAATAGGCGCATCGGTCAAGCCGAATCTGACCATTGCAAGGAAACCCAACGTGTCCGCCAAACCCCCCGCCGCCGCAGCCCCCGCCAAGGAACCCGCCAAGAGCAAGCTGGTCCTGATCGGCGCCATTGTCGTGGTGCTGGCCGTGGCAGCCGTGGCCGCTTTCCTGTTTCTCAATTCCCGCAACCACGAGGGTGATGAAGAGCACGAAAGTGCTCCCGCCGCTGCCGTGGTGCCGACTTTCCTGCCGCTGGACAACATGGTGGTCAACCTGGCCGATCCCGGCGGTGACCGCTTCGTGCAGCTGGGCATCACGCTGGAGCTGCAGGACGACAAGACCGCCAGCCTGGTCAAGCAATACCTGCCCAGCATCCGCAGCGGCGTGCTGCTGCTGGTCTCGCAGCGTTCCTCGGAGGAGCTGCTGCTGCGCGAAGGCAAGGAAAAGCTCGCCGCCGAAATCCGCGACGAAGTCAGCCGTCCGCTGGGCCTGGCAGGAGCGACCAAGGCGCGCGCCCAGGCCGATGAAGAATCGGCCGATGAAGAAGAGCGCCCACGCCGCCGCCAGCAGGCACAAGGTGCGGTGCGCCGCGTGCTGTTCTCCAGCTTCATCATCCAGTGAACCACCAGGGGATTTGCCATGAGTGATTCATTTCTCTCCCAGGAAGAAGTCGATGCCCTGTTGGAGGGCGTGACCGGAGAGAGCCAGAAGTCGGCTGTCGAAGAGGTCGAGGCGGGCACGGTCCGCAACTACGACATCTCGAGCCAGGAGCGCATCGTGCGCGGGCGCATGCCGACGATGGAAATCGTCAACGAGCGCTTTGCCCGCAACTTCCGCATCGGCCTGTTCAACTTCATCCGCCGCAGCCCTGAGGTGTCGGTGGGCACGGTGCAGGTGCAGCGCTACAGCGCTTTCCTGCGCGACCTCGCGGTGCCGACCAATTTCAACATCGTCGCCATCCGCCCGCTGCGCGGCAACGGCCTGGTGGTCTGCGACCCGTCGCTGGTCTTCGGCGTGATCGACACGCTCTACGGCGGCACCGGCCGGCTGCAGACCCGCATCGAGGGGCGCGACTTCTCGCACACCGAGCAGCGCGTGATCAACCGCCTGGTCGAAGTGATCTGCGAGGAATACCGCAAGGCCTGGCAGGGCATCTATCCGCTGGAGCTGGGCTACCAGCGCTCGGAAATGCAGCCGCAGTTCGCCAACATCGCCACGCCCAGCGAGATCGTCGTCTCCACGGCCTTCCAGCTGGAAATCGGCGACATCTCGGGTGCCATCCACATCTGCATGCCCTATGCGACGCTGGAGCCCATCCGCGATGTGCTTTACTCCTCGACGCAAGGTGATTCGATCGAAGTCGACCGCCGCTGGGTCAAGGTGCTGACGCGCGAGATCCAGGCCGCCGAAGTGACGCTGGTCGCCGAATTGGCACGCGCCGACGCGACCGTCGAACAACTGCTGGCCATGAAGGCCGGTGATTTCATCGAGCTCGACCGCGAGCCGCGCATCCGCGCCTCGATCGGCGGGGTTCCGGTGTTCGAGTGCCAGTACGGCACACACAACGACAAATACGCAATCCGCATCGAGCAGTGCCTGCGCGGCA
>Ga0308157_10008168_pt1 | contig 11978 bp, 11 predicted proteins | sample PhyBR1_FD_201035 | JGI IMG/M metagenome (GOLD analysis project Ga0308157, IMG submission 201035) | Phyllosphere microbial communities from UC Gill Tract Community Farm, Albany, California, United States - DLSLB.R1 | ecosystem: Host-associated > Plants > Phyllosphere > Unclassified | place: USA...
GCTCCAGATGATGACGGTTGCACGGTGAAAGGTCAGAGCCCGTCTGCGCAATGCCGATGATCGGTCGACCGGATTGCAGCTCTTCCTGACTGAGACCGTAATTCATGTAGCGCTCAAGATAGAGCGCAGTCATGTCGACATTGTCCGGATTATCGAACCATGCGCGCGAGCGGAATCTTGGTGCCTTTGGCGTAACGGGCTTATTCATTTCACTGTCCTGCGTGGGTAAGAGACCGTCGGGCGGTCCCAATTCCTTCGACACCGATCCTCAAAGTCAGATCGGCGTGCTGAATGTTTGTTTCATCGCGCATCTTGTTCCGAAAACCGTTTCACACTTTTCGGGATGCGCTTTAATCTTCAAAAGCTTCAACCACATGCCGCTGCCCCAGAAGGAAGGCATCGGCAACATGGGTCAGAGGTGCCAGATCAACATCACTCTGCCCTTCGCCAACCAGCTTCACAAAATTCTGGTAAAGGCGCTGATATTCACGATCCGGCTCGGCCATTTTCTCCGTGCCTGCGATGGTCAACCGACTACCGCCATGGCTCAACAGCAGCGTTCCTTTATCGGTCTCGACACGAATATCCCATGTCTGCGGACCCGTCTGTCGCCAGTCGAGCTCAAACGAGACCGGCACGCCGCTTTCCGTCTCAAACTTTAGATCAGCAGCAATCGGTGCCGCTCTATTTTCGGGGAAAAACAGGTCGGATTTCGTCAGGAAAAACCTTTCCGGCATAATATGCGTGACAATAGACAGCGCATTGATGCCCGGGTCGAAAACGCCAAGACCGCCTGGCTCCCAGATCCACTGCTGGCCGGGATGCCAATGGCGCACGTCTTCTTTCCACGAAACCGCAACAGACTTGATTGCAGCGTCTTTCAGAAATTCGCGTGCAGGTTCGACGGCTGCGGCTTCGCGCGAATGCCATGTTGCATAAAGCGTCACGCCCTGTTTCTCAGCGAAACGCATCAGCGCCTGCACTTCCGAAATCGTAGCCCCCGGAGGCTTTTCCAGCATCACATGCTTGCGCGCTTTGAGTGCCGCATAGGCTTGGTTAAAGCGCCCCTGCGGCGGCGTGCAGAGCGAAACCGCATCAATGGCGACATCACTTCCAAGCAGCTGGTCGATATCGTGGAAAGATGGCAGACCATCGAGACCGGCGTTGCGGCTGGCAACGGCGGCAAGATGAATGCCGTTTACGACTTCAATGGACGGTAGATGCTGGTCGCGCGCAATCTTGCCAAGACCAACAATAGCAAGAGAGATATTGGACTGAGCTGACATCTTACAGCGCCTTCACTGCAACATCTTCGGCTTTCGCCTGTGCCAGTCTGTTGACCAGCGGATAACGGAAAGGCTTTGCCGAAATTTCGAACTGGTCGCCATTTTCCGTCTTCACACCTTCCGAGAAAGACAGTGTCGCCGTGCCAAAGAAATGTACATGAATATCGCCCGGACGACGGAACAGTTCATACTTGAAATGATGATGTTCCAGATTGGCAATCGTGTGCGACATGTTCGCTTCGCCCGAAAGGAACGGCTTTTCAAAGATCACCTGATCGCCGCGACGAATCCGTGAAACGCCTTCAACATGATCCGGCAGGTCCCCCACATAAAGCTCCGGCCCCAGCGACGCCTGACGCAGCTTGGAATGCGCGAGCCAGAGATAATTCTGCTTTTCCGTCACATGATCTGAAAACTCATTGGCAAGGCAGAAGCCGAGGCGAAACGGCGTGCCATCTGGCCCAATCAGATAGACGCCTGCGAGTTCCGGTTCTTCACCACCATCTTCGGCAAAAGATGGCGAGACCAATTCACCGCCCGTTTCAACCAGCGCCGAACCATCACCTTTATAGAACCATTCCGGCTGCACGCCGGTTTGGCCGGGCTTCGGCTTGCCGCCTTCAACACCCATCAAAAACATACGCATGGAGTCGGTCGGCTTTTCAGCAGCCTGTGCTGCCTTGTGCATCTTGTCGCGACCGTCAGCAGAACCAAGATGTGTGAGGCCCGTACCTGCAACAATCAGATGTGCTGGATCTTCATGGGTAATCGGCAGGCCAACCTGACCACCTGCAAGTGCTGCATGAATATCGACAGCCTCACCCTTGCCATTATGTTTCACTTGCTCGGCCACCTGCTCGGCAAGACTGATACCTGCAGAAATTGCTGCCCAGGCCAATTCATAAGTTGTCGTTACGCCATTAACGATGTGTGCCGCGCCCTCGTCATCGCAAGCAGCCACACGTGTTTCTCCGCGCGCGTCGCGGAACTGTATCAGACGTAACATTGAACCTCCCAATTTCCGCAAAACCATCGCGGAACATTATCCTGACCGTTCAAAAACACATCCGTGCCATTTGACGGCTCCTTCTTATTAATATGACTATTTTGCCAAACACCGCTTTGTCAAGCAAGCTCGAAGAACTGATCATGCGCCCGGTCGCTACCTTACCGGGAAAGTAGATTTAGCCTATTGATTTTAAATAATTATTCTAAATTATGCACGTTTGTCGCACCTCTATCGCTTACCAGGATTCAGAAATATACTTGCTATAAAGTAATATTATATGCTTCATAATCGCTAAGGCCGGGAGGGCCTTTTATTGGGAGGAACTATTATGAAACGCAGTTTGACGGCCCTGACGGCCGCATTTTCTTTCGCCCTGATTTCGAGTGTATCTGCAGCCTCACTGACGGTCGGCTTTTCGCAGATCGGTTCGGAATCGGGCTGGCGTGCAGCCGAAACCAGCGTCACCAAGCAGGAAGCTGAAAAGCGCGGCCATACATTGAAATTCGCCGACGCACAGCAGAAGCAGGAAAACCAGATCAAGGCCGTTCGCGGCTTCATTGCGCAGGGCGTCGATGCAATCCTGATCGCGCCAGTGGTTGCGACAGGCTGGGATGCGGTGCTGAAGGAAGCCAAGGAAGCAGAAATTCCTGTTGTGCTTCTCGACCGCCAGATCGATGCACCGGAAGATCTCTATCTCACTGCTGTTACCTCCGATCAAGTCCATGAAGGCAAGGTCGCTGGCGAGTGGCTGGTGAAAGACGTGGGCGACAAGCCTTGTTCCGTAGTTGAACTTCAGGGAACCACAGGTTCGTCCCCGGCAATCAACCGTAAAAAGGGCTTCGAAGAAGCTCTTGCCGGCCACGACAATATCAAGATTTCCCGCTCTCAGACCGGCGACTTCACCCGCACCAAGGGCAAGGAAGTCATGGAAAGCTTCATCAAGGCTGAAGGTGGCGGCAAGGATATTTGTGCTGTCTACGCCCATAATGACGACATGGCCGTCGGCGCAATTCAGGCCATCAAAGAAGCAGGTCTAAAGCCAGGCACCGACATCAAGATCGTGTCGATCGATTCCGTGCCGGATATTTTCCAGGCAATGGCCAATGGTGAAGCCAATGCAACGGTTGAGCTGACGCCAAATATGGCTGGCCCGGCATTCGATGCCATCGAAGCTTTCAAAGAAAAGGGCACGGTTCCACCAAAGTGGATCCAGACCGAATCCAAGCTTTATACACAGGCTGACGATCCGAAGGCTGTTTATGAGGCCAAGAAGGGCCTGGGCTACTGATCGCATCATCTTATCCGGGCTGCGCAAGTTGCGTAGCCCGGATAGAACTCGCAAATCAGCAGGCGGAAAAATCATATGGCTCGCTCTGATATCGGCGCAGCGTCAGTAACGGCGACCCCGCTGCTTGAAGCTCGTGGAATAACAAAATCATTTTTCGGCGTCACAGCGCTTGATCATGTCGACTTTGCTCTTGCGACAGGTGAAATCCACGCTTTGCTTGGGGAAAACGGCGCAGGGAAATCGACGCTCATCAAGATATTGACCGGCGCTTATCACAATTTTGACGGCGCGATACTGCTCGAAGGCCAGTCGATCGCCCCCGCATCCGTCACCGACGCGCAAAAACTTGGCATCGGCACAGTCTATCAGGAAGTCAATCTTCTCGAAAACCTCACAGTCGCCGAAAACCTTTTTCTTGGCCGGCAACCAAGTCGGTTCGGCTTTGTTGATCGCCGTCAGATGGAACGCGATGCAGCAGCACTTCTATCACGCTATGGACTGACGATTGAGGTCAGCGCACCACTTTCAGCCTATTCCGTCGCTATACGACAGATCATCGCCATCGCCCGCGCCGTCGATCTTTCGGGCAAGGTTCTCGTACTGGATGAACCGACCGCCAGCCTTGACGCGCGTGAGGTCGATATGCTGTTCGGCGTGTTGCGGCAATTGAAAGCTGAAGGTCTCGGCATCATCGTCATCACCCACTTTTTGGATCAAGTCTATGCTATCGCCGATTGCGCCACCGTCTTGCGCAATGGACGGCTGGTTGGCAGCCGCAATCTTTCCGAATTACCACGCACCGACCTCATTTCCATGATGCTCGGCCATCAACTGCAAGAGACCGTGCGCAGACAACTCACCGAAGAAGTGAGCGACGACACCGCCGCACCAATTCGATTTTCGGATTTTGGCAAAAAAGGCAGCGTTGTGCCTTTCGATCTTGTGATCAAGCCGGGCGAAGCGGTCGGTATTGCAGGATTGCTCGGTTCAGGACGCACCGAAACCGCACTTCTCATGTTCGGTGTAGATCGAGCCGACAGCGGCACACTGACGGTAGACGGCAAAGAGACAAAACTGCCTACACCTGTGGCGGCTATCGCTGAACGCTTCGCCTTTTGCCCAGAGGAACGTAAAACGGATGGCATCATCGGCGACTTTTCGGTTGCTGAAAACATTGCCCTCGCCGTGCAAGCAAAACGGGGCTGGTCAAAGCCTATTTCCTCCCGCGAAAAAGCAGCTCTCGCCCAGCGCTATATCAAGGCGCTCGATATTCGCCCGCCTGATCCCAACAAACCAATCAAATTTTTGTCCGGCGGCAACCAGCAAAAAGCCATTCTGGCCCGCTGGCTCGCTACCGATCCGCGCCTTTTGATCCTCGATGAACCGACGCGCGGCATCGACATAGGCGCACATGCGGAAATTCTGAAACTGATCGGCGAACTCTGTACTGAAGGCATGTCACTCGTCATCATCTCTTCGGAATTTGAAGAGCTGGCTGCTGTCGCCAATCGTGTCATCGTGCTTTCCGACCGTCGCCATGTCGCAGAACTCAAAGGCGAAGAAATCACCGCTGACAATATTGTTCGCGCAATTGCCGAGACCGGTCATGTCAGCGAAAAGGAAGCTGCAGCATGATCGCTCGCCTGCTCAAAAAACTTAAAAGACTAGCGCCCCAGCTCGCCGCGCTTGTGGCAATTCTTGCTGCAAACACGATCATATCGCCGGGATTTCTGGACGTATCATTTCAAAACGGACGTCTGTATGGAAGCTTGATCGACATTCTGGTGCGTGCAGCACCCGTGGCTATTCTCGCCATCGGCATGACGCTGGTGATCGCCACACGTGGCATTGATCTATCCGTCGGCGCCGTGATGGCGATAAGCGGCGCGTGCGCTGCGTCGTTGGTCGTCTCAGGCTATCCGCTGGCAATTGTCATTCCGGTCGCATTGGGCGTTGGCCTGCTCTGCGGATTGTGGAATGGGTTTCTGGTTGCAGTTTTCGATATTCAGCCCATCATCGCGACGCTCATCTTAATGGTCGCGGGGCGTGGCATTGCGCAGCTCATCACCGAAGGCGCGATCCTCACTTTCAATAATGATGCCTTTGCGGCGCTTGGTTCGGGCTCGCTGCTTGGTGTGCCCATTCCGGTGCTGATCTGGCTACTTGCTGGTATCGTCGTTGGCTTTGCAGTGCGTTCAAGTGCGCTTGGATTCCTCATCGAGGCGACCGGCATCAATCGCCGCGCAGCCATGCTGGCAGGTGTTAAAGCGCGCTTTCTTCTATTCAGTGTCTATGCGGTTTCAGGCGCAGGTGCAGCGCTCGCAGGTCTGATCGCAACCGCCGATATTCGCGGTGCAGATGCCAACAATGCAGGCCTCTGGCTTGAACTCGACGCCATTTTGGCAGTCGTTATCGGCGGCACCTCGCTTAATGGTGGTCGTTTCTCGATCATGGCCTCACTGCTTGGCGCACTCATTATCCAGTCGATCAATACAGGCATTCTGATGGCGGGCTTCCCACCGGAATTCAACCTAATCATCAAGGCGGGCATCATCATTATCGTACTGACATTCCAGTCACCGGCAATTGTCAATCTGATCGCCTTCCTGCGTACTGAGCGCAAAGGCAATGCAGCCAAAACAACACATCAAAACCAGCAGGGAGCACAATGATGAGAGTGCTTCGCAATCTTCCATTCCTGACAACCGTGGCCATTTTTCTACTCGCTTATGCGATCTGCGTCATCCAGTTTCCGAACATGCTTTCAACGCGGGTTATCGGAAATCTACTGACAGATAATGCCTTTCTTGGCATTGCCGCAGTCGGCATGACATTTGTCATCATCTCCGGCGGCATCGACCTTTCAGTCGGATCGGTTATCGCTTTCACCAGCGTTTTTGTGGCTGTCCTTGTCGGCCAGTTGGGTGTGCACCCTCTAGTGGCTTTTGGATTGGTGCTGGTGCTTGCTGCCCTCTTCGGTGCGTGGATGGGCATGATGATCCATTTTCTGGGTATTCCGCCCTTTGTGGCGACGCTTGCAGGTATGTTTCTAGCGCGTGGCGCAGCCTTCCTCATCTCGACACAATCCGTGCCGATTTCGCACCCCTTCCTCGATACGCTTCAGGGGCTTTATTTCCGGCTTCCGGGCGGAGGCAGACTGACATTCATTGCAATGGTGATGCTGTCCGTCTTCATAATCGGCGGTATTATCGCGCATCGCACGCGCTTTGGTGCTAATATTTATGCACTCGGCGGCAATCAGCAATCAGCCGAACTGATGGGTGTTCCCGTTGGCCGCACAACAATCGGCATCTATACGATGTCCGGTGTGCTTTCGGGTCTCGCTGGCATTGTCTATACGCTCTACACGTCTTCTGGCTATTCGCTGGCAACCGTCGGTGTAGAACTCGATGCTATCGCTTCGGTGGTAATCGGTGGAACGCTTCTGACCGGTGGCGCAGGTCTTGTAGCAGGTACTTTCGTCGGGATTCTGATCCAAGGCCTGATACAGACCTATATTGTTTTCGATGGAACGCTGTCTTCCTGGTGGACGAAAATCGCAATCGGTATATTGCTGTTCCTGTTCATAGCACTACAGCGTGGACTTGTTTGGTTTGCTGATATGAGATTAGCACGCCAACGTATGAAGGAGGCCTGAATTGGGATTGCTGGAAACGGCTATAACAGGGCGTAAACGACATAACAGCCATTCGGTTGTCGTGGGTGAGCTCGGTCGCGGCATCGTCGCGGGAACCATCCCCGAAGGCTCAATCCTGCCCGGCGACAACGAGCTTTCGTTGCGATTTGGAGTTTCCCGCACTGTTCTGCGTGAAGCGATGAAGACCCTTGCCGCAAAGCGGTTGATTGAAGCCAAGGCAAAGGTAGGCACCCGCGTTTTAGGTCGAGCAAGCTGGAACTTCTTCGATCCCGATGTGCTGACATGGCGTTTTGACGCTGGCTTTGACGAAGTCTTCGTCGACCATCTAGCTGAAATGCGCATGGCGCTTGAACCTGCTGCCGCCGCTGCCGCCGCACAAAATGCGACCAGCGAAGAACTCGTCGAACTCTATGCCCTGGCTGCGAAATTCGACGATCCCGCACACACACCAGAATCGATTGCCAAGGTCGATCTCGAATTTCATCTCGCTATTGCGCGCATGTCTGGCAATCCGTTCATGCGTTCGGTCAGTGGGCTGATCGAGGCAGCTCTCGCCATCTCGTTCCAGCTATCCTCGCCCGCAGCTTCCCCCGAAGGCATTGCGGAATGCGCCGCCAATCATCTGCGTATCGCTCATGCCATTGCGTCACGTGACCGCCAGAAAGCGCGCGCAGCTATGGAGAGTGTGATCACACTTGGCGTCGAACGCATCCGCGTCGCGATCTAAACCACTGGTCAGGATACCTTCAGATCAAATTTCGGATCGCCGCGCAACGTATTGCTGACGGTGCAGATTTCTTCGGCCATCTCCGCAAGACGATGCTTCTCGCCTTCGGTCAGCTCGCCATCAAAATGGAATGTTATATCGAATCGTTCGATCCGTGACGGCCCCTCATGTGCCTTGTCACCTTTTACTTCCACCCGAACATTGGTGAGCTTTTCACGCAATTCGAGCTTGGTAGCAGCAATCCGCGCACTCAGCGCCATGCAGGCAGCAACCGACGCATAAATCAGGTCAAGCGGGTTAAACCCCGCCTGACTGACGCTGGTGACAATCTCCACCGTGCCGCCTGTCGGCGTGGTGATCGTTGGAAGCTTACCATGCGGCATTTCCGCGACCGCCCCGGTCTCACGGGTCCTGACCTTCAGTTCACTCATGGCTGAACTCTCCTGTATTCGATACCGCGTGCAAGCCAGCAGCTGACACTCACATCTGGTATTCCACCTTTAGCATCGCGGCGGAAAACGAGTTTCCATTCACCAGGCGACGGCGCATCCAGCGAACGCTGAACCGGTAACAGCCAGACATCCGCCCCGACACTATAAAGCGGATACATATCGCTCTTGCCCAGAAAACCTTCGAAAGCACCATAGATCGCACCACCTTCAGCAACGAGCAAAAGATCGGCATAAAGCTCATCGCTGTGATAGCGGCCAACGATGTCCTGCCTGGCTTCGCCCTTGATGCGGTTCATCGTCAGACGCAGATTCTCGTCGTCGCGTGAAAGCTCGATCACGTCGCCATCGCGCTTAATCGTCGTCACGGACGAGCGAGCCTCATTCACGCCCACCACATCCATCATTTCTGGCCCGGTGCCAAAACGTGCTTTGATCAGACCGGGTCCAGAATCCTCAAGGCTCAGAACAAGGCCTGTTTCCTGACACAACCATGAACCGAACCAGGCCGCACCCGCTTCGACGCGCTGTGGTTTGGACGTCGATGCGCCCAAAGCAATATTCATCAATTTGAAGGCAACGTCCGAGGCACCGCCCTCGAAGTTAAACATGGCAATCGTTGATAACCGCTCATCAGCGCAATGCCAGCGCTGGCAGCGCCAACCACGCAACGCTCCGCCATGGCCGGTTAGCCTTTTGCCGCCCGCTTCCTCAAATTTGAGGCCGAAACCATAAGGTGCATTTGTACCGTCGCTGAATGTTTGCGGTCCGCTCAGGCGGCGATAAATACTGCTCTCATCGTCCCGCGTTGCATCAATGAACTTCTCCCACGCGATCATGTCATCAAGGGATGCGCAGATACCCGCGTCACCCATCCAGTGAAGGCGATTGATTGCGGGCAGAAAGCCGCGAACCGTGTCGCCCTCATATCCGGTGCATTCAGTGAAAAGCGCTGTATCCGGGATCAATTCGGCTGTCTTCATGCCCGCAGGCTCAAAAATGCGTTCGGACAAAAGCTCGACCAGCGAGCGTCCGGTATGGGCTTCAATCAAATCTGCCAGAATACGGAAATTACCGTTGCAGTAGGAATAGTGCGAACCGGGTTCAAAATGCGTGGTTTTCAACCGTCGCAGCAGGCTTTGTGCCTGTTCAGGCAAGAATACGGCTTCAGGATCCGCACCGCACAAAACCGTCAGCGCCCAATAATCGCGCAAACCAGACTGGTTATTGCAAAGTTCACGCGTGCTCGGGCGCTCTTCTTCGAACTTGTCGAGATAGGCTGCTAAGGCATCATCCAGCAGTTCTGGTTCACCAATAGCGTCAAGCAACACGCCACAAGTGAACTGCTTGCTGATCGAGCAAATCGGCATCCGCGTTTCTGCGGTCATCACTTGCCGCGTCGCAAGATCGGCAAAGCCCCACGCGTGCCGCAAAACAACCTCGCCGTCCTTGACGACGGCTACGACGCCGCCGGGGCCTTTGTAGTTTTGGGGAATGTTGCGAACAAAGGCTTCAAGGGCGGACGTATCAAACTTGGACATGATCGACTCAAGACTCACAAAAAATCAATGCGTGACAAGACGCATCATTTTACGCGATCTATCAAGGCCATAGCCGCGTGTGGATTATGCGCCTTATGGCCGCTGATGACATAGAGATAGACATCGCGGGCCACATTATCGGGCATTGGCGGCTTTATTGTTTTAAGACTATCGGGCACATGACCAACCGCTATGGCTTTGGCCCGCTCGGCCCAATGATCAAGCTCGCCCTGACTGTAACCAAGCCTCAAGTCTTCCTGTGTACCCATGATCCGCAGATAGGCAAAAGGCGCGGTCATGTCGGCGATTTCGACAAATTTGCTGTCACCCGCAATCACCACCGCAACGCCATATTCCCGCAGCAGTGCAATGAAATCCGGCGAGTTGAAACTGTCGTGACGCACTTCGACAGCATGACGCAGATCGCGCCCATCAGCCCGCTTCGGCAGAAGCTTGAGAAATGCCTCAAAGTCGACAGGATCGAATTTCTTCGTTCCCATGAATTGCCAGTTGATGACGCCGAGCTTGTCTTTCAGCTCTAGAAGACCACCATTTATAAACTTCTCGATGCCCTCGCCTGCTTCAGCCAGCACCCGTCGGTTGGTAGAAAAGCGCGGTGCCTTCAGCGAGAAAACAAAGTCACCAGGCGTTTCATCATGCCACTTGGCAAAAGTCGTAGGCTTCTGCGGGCCATAATAAGTGCTGTTGATTTCGATGGAAGTCAGCTTGCTCGAAGCATATTCGAGCTGGCGCTTTTTGGAGAGCTTTTCCGGATAGAAACTCTTGTCCCACTCCTCAAAAGCCCAGCCACCGATACCCACACGGATTTTGCCTGAGTTTTTTTGGCTCATCATATCCATACCTCCGCGACATGAGTTCATGAGCGTTGCTCATGATGTTTAAGCTGTATTCATATCGTTCGCTATGCTGTTATCAATAGGCTTTACTGGAGGAGTAAACAAATGTCGGAAACAAAAGATCCGATCGTCATCGCCAGTGCGGTGCGAACACCGATCGGAAGTTTTCAGGGAGCGCTCAAGGGGGAGAGTGCAACAGCACTGGGCGCTATCGCAATCAAGGAAGCTGTCCACCGAGCCAGCCTCAATCCGGATCAGATCGACGAAGTGCTTATGGGCTGTGTATTGCCGGCGGGGCTGGGACAGGCCCCCGGACGTCAAGCCTCAATTCATGCCGGTCTCCCGCAGGCTGTGCCGTGTTCGACTATCAACAAGGTTTGCGGATCAGGCATGAAAACAGTCATGCTGGGCGCTGATCTCATTTCGGCAGGAAGCGCGGAAATCGTTGTTGCGGGCGGCATGGAAAGCATGACCAATGCACCATATCTGCTTGAAAAGGCGCGCGGTGGCTATCGCATGGGCCACGGCAAAATCTACGATCATATGTTCCTCGACGGCCTTGAAGACGCCTATGACAAAGGCCGTGCCATGGGAACTTTTGCGGAAGAAACCGCAGACCATTATCAGTTTACCCGCCAACAGCAGGATGAGTTTGCTCTGCGCTCACTCTCGCGCGCACTCAAGGCTACTGAAGCGGGCTATTTTGCGAAAGAGCTGGTCAATGTTGCGGAGCTTGACCGCGACGAACAACCGACCCGCGCAAAGCCTGAAAAGATACCAAACCTCAAGCCTGCCTTCCGCGAAGGCGGCACGATCACTGCTGCTAATTCTTCCTCAATTTCGGATGGCGGGGCTGCCCTCACCCTGATGCGGCTATCCAAAGCTGAAAAGCTTGGCATAGAACCGCTTGCCATTATTCGTGGTCATGCAAGTCAGGCACAACAGCCAGCCCTTTTCACCACGGCCCCGATTTTTGCGATGAGGAAACTCTTCGACAAAACCGGCTGGAATGCACGCGACGTCGATTTGTTTGAAATCAATGAAGCTTTCGCCGTTGTTGTTATGGCTGCAATGCAGGAACTCGACCTCCCCGCCGACAAGGTGAATATCCATGGCGGTGCCTGCGCTATGGGCCATCCGATTGGCTGCTCTGGCGCACGCAT
>Ga0308157_10008170_pt1 | contig 11975 bp, 7 predicted proteins | sample PhyBR1_FD_201035 | JGI IMG/M metagenome (GOLD analysis project Ga0308157, IMG submission 201035) | Phyllosphere microbial communities from UC Gill Tract Community Farm, Albany, California, United States - DLSLB.R1 | ecosystem: Host-associated > Plants > Phyllosphere > Unclassified | place: USA...
CGCTTTGCCAAGATGACGGAGAAGGAACTGCGTCTTCCGGTCGGCGAAGACGATCGTACGGTATCCACCGTCGTCGTGATGGAACAAGACGGCAGTCTGCGTCATGTGCCGACCCGCTTCGAAGCGAGAGACGGTATCATGTACGCGGTCGTGAGCACGTTGACCAACAGCGTTTATCTGCCGGTCAAACACACCGCGGTCTTCCGCGATCTGGCAGGACATTGGGCAGAAGAAGCGATCAACGGTTTGTCTTCGCGCCTGATCGTCAACGGCATCTCGGCGACCCGCTTCGATCCGTCGCGCAGCATGTCGCGCGCCGAACTCGCGGCGCTGATGGCCCGCGCATTCGGTCTGAAGTCGGTCGCGGATTCGAACGCGTCGTTTGCCGACGTGAAATCCACGGATTGGTATAACGATGCGGTACGCACCGCGACGGAATACGGCCTGATGTCCGGCTACAGCGGCAGCCGCTTCGGTCCGAAGGACGTCATGACGCGCGAGCAGGCCATGGTCATGCTGATGCGTGCTTATGAACTAGCCGGAAAAGCAGCGCCGTCCGCAGCCGATACAGCGTCCGCGCTGAACAGCTACGCGGACGCCGCAAGCCTGTCCGCTTGGGCCAAGACCAGCGCCGCGCAAGCGGTGAAGCTCGGCCTGATCCAAGGCAAATCCGCAGGGAAGCTGGAGCCGAAAGCTCCGGTGACGCGCGCAGAGATGACAATGCTGGTGCGTCGATTGTTGACGGAGTTGGAATTGATGTAAGGAAACAAGCCCCTGGTTCTCTGACGAGAGCTAGGGGCTTTCAACGTGCCTTCGAAAGTCACGTTGGTGCGGGAAGCGAGAAGACTGCGAGAGAAATTGTCAGCATAGGCTTCCGAAGTGCATTTCTTCGAAAAGACTGTAGCTCCTACACTGAATTTCTCTCTCCGTCTTCTCGCTTCCAGCTATGTTGGACGTTCTCGATACGTTGAGACCCAAGTTCTCGTTAGAGAACTTGGGTCTTTATTTATTTTGTGGAGATGAACAGATAAAGATTCCAAAAGATGATAGAATGAACTTGTTTTCTCTGAAAAAGGGGTGGCGGTTTTGGTGGTTGTCGCGGGCTTTTTGCAAATTTTTTTGATGTTCATTAATACTCATGTCATTAACGACAAGGCAGCCATAGGTTTGAAGCAGATGGCTTCATTTCTTCTCGTCTCGCTCATATCGATTTACTTGTATGGAAGTATCGGGGTTTACGCGTCGGCGTTTATGCTGATTGGCTTATTTGCCGTTATCGCTGCTTTTGATCGGAATTTCTCTGATGTCTTGGTGGCTCTTTCGGCCTCCGTTATTCTAATGTTATTGAGCGATCCGATTACGGCAACGATTGAGACGATGCTGGACGTACAGACGAATTCGGGTTTTGACGTGATTTATCTGATCTCGATCAGTATCCTCACCGTATCCGGCAGCTTGGGGCTGCGGGCTTTGAAACGGCGTTTTCGCTGGAGGGAGAAGGTTGACGGTCGGTTGAAAAACACCATCGCTGCACTCGGAGTTATAACCGTGATCATTTGTTACCTTTGTATCTATCTGAGCGCCTATATCGGCGAGACGATCGAGCTGATCCAGTTGAACCTGTTCTTTTTCGCGATATATTTGATCATCTCGCTCGTGTCGCTCTATGTCTATGCAAAGTCGCTCCGCAAGAGTTATGCCGCTCGGCAACGGGAAAGCCAATTTCGACTTGATGCAGCGGTATACGGAAGAGTTGGAGCAGCAGTATACCGAGATCCGCAAGTTTCGGCACGACCATCAGAATATCCTTTCCTCATTGGACGCGTTCGTGCAAGAAGATGATTTTACGGGTTTGAAGCGTTATTGCGAAGAACAATTGAAGCGCACCTCCGAGCATCTGGAAAGCAATAATTTCAAGCTGGAGAACCTGAGCCGAATCAAGGTCAAGGAGATCAAAAGCCTGATCGCGTCCAAACTGGTCCGTGCGCAAAAGTTGGGAATAGACGCGACCTTCGAAGCGAAAGAAGAGATTCACTCGATCCCCGCCGATTCGGTCGCGTTGGTGCGGGCGATCGGCATTCTGCTGGACAACGCCATCGAAGAACTGCAAGAGATCAAGCATGGCAGCATGACCGTGGGTTTGATCGGAGACCGCAAAGCCGTACATATTATCGTGCAAAACGACTGCCGCGACGATCTGCCGAGAGTCCACAAATTGAAGGAAGCCGGATTTTCGACGAAAGGCAGCAACCGAGGTTTAGGTCTTGCCAATCTCGCCGAACTGGTCGCGCAGCTTCCTAACGTGGTTTCCGAGACGCTGGTGAAGGAAGGGCGTTTTACGCAGATTCTGGTCGTTCATTATGCCTGAATCATCAGGGGTATGAACGATTCCGATCAAAAAAAGAGGGTTGCGGATCAAGGTGCATTTTCCAAAGTATTGCACGCTAGAATACATAAGGAATGATGAAGGATGACATTTCTCGTTATAGGCATTCAGTTTCTGATTATGCTGGCTTCGGGATCTATCGTGAGCGAAAGTAAACCGTTGTCTGCAAAAAGTAAAGCGATCGCGATCCTGCTCGCCGTATTTAGCGGCTTTTTATTTCAATGGATCGGCGTTTATGCCTCGATTTTTATGCTATTGGCTTCTTTTTCGATCTTGTACGCGTCCGAACGCAATGCGTTACGGATATTAGGCGGACTTTCCTATGGAACATTAGGCATGCTGCTGCTCGACCCGGTCATTACGCTGTTCGAATCTAAGTTTTTTTCGTGGGAGAGTGGACCTTTTTATCTGTTTTACTTGTTTTTTTGGAGTCTACTCAGCCTATTGGTCAGCTTTAGCCTGCGTCGTCTCAAGCAATATATCCGCCGGAAAAGAAACCTCGACGATCGTTTGAAAAAGGTGATCGTCTATCTGGGCGCAATGATGGTCGTTGTGTATTATTTATGCATCTATCTAAGTGCCTATATTGGAGAAACGATCGAACTGATCCAGCTTAACTTGCTATTTTTCGTAATCTATCTGCTGATCGCATTCGCTGCCTTCTTCGTCTATTCGCAGTCTTTGCGCAAGTCGTACGAGGTCAAGCAAAAGGAAGCGGAGTACAGCACCATGCAGCGCTATACCGACGAGCTGGAACGGCAGTACACCGAGATCCGCAAATTCCGCCACGATCATCAGAATATTTTGGCTTCGCTCGACGCTTTTATTCAGGAAGAAGATTTCGACGGACTGAAGCGGTATTATCAAGACAAGCTGAAGCGCACCTCCGAGCATTTGGAAAGCAATAATTTCAAGCTAGAGAATCTAAGCCGGATCAAAGTCAAAGAAGTCAAAAGTCTCGTGGCTGCCAAGCTGATCCGGGCGCAAGAGCTGGGAATCGACGCTACTTTTGAAGCCAAAGAAGAGATCGGCGCCATCGCTGCGGATTCGGTTGTGCTGGTGCGTGCGCTCGGCATTCTGCTGGACAACGCGATCGAAGAACTTCAGGAGATCCGGCGAGGAGGCATGACGGTCGGCATGATCCAAGACCGCAAAGCGGTCCATATCATCGTGCAAAACGACTGCCGTGACGATCTGCCGAGAGTCCACAAACTGAAGGAAGCCGGCTTTTCGACCAAAGGAAGCAATCGGGGGTTAGGTCTTGCGAATCTGGCCGAGCTGATCGGACAGCTTCCCAATGCCGTATCCGAGACGGTCGTCGAACCGGGCGTATTCAAGCAAATTCTCGTCATTAATCATACTTAGAAGGTGATAGCATGTTGTCCGTATTGATCTGCGAAGACGATCCGAAGCAGCGCGAACGGTTGGAAAAGATCGTCGCCGACTACATCATGATCGAAGCGCTCGATATGGAATTGACGCTGAGCGCGGGCAATCCGATCGAAGTGCTGACGTATTTGGAGAAGCATCCGAAGACGACGGGGTTATACTTTCTTGACGTCGATTTGAAGCATGAAATGTCGGGGATCGCGCTGGCTTCCGAGATTCGGGAGCGTGACGATTCCGGCAAGATCGTGTTCGTGACCACGCATGGAGAGCTTTCTTATCTGACCTTTATCTATAAAGTGGAAGCGATGGATTACATCGTGAAAGATCAACCGGAAGAGATCGAGCGCAGGGTGCGCGAATGTATTCAGGTGGCGCAGAAGCGTCATTTGAACGAAAGTGGTCCGCAGCAGAAACGTTTTAAAGTCAAAGTCGGCGAGAAGACCCGATCTATCGATCACCGGGATATCATGTTTTTCGAATCTTCTCCGGTTCCGCATAAGATTGTGCTGCATATGGACAATAGCCAGCTCGAATTTTACGGGTCAATCAAAGAGCTGGAAGAGGTCGGGGAAAGCTTTTACCGCTGCCACAAGTCGTTCGTCGTGAATCGGGATAACATCAAAAGCATCGACCGTGCCAAGCGCGAGATCGAGATGGTGAACGAAGAAGTCTGCCTGGTGTCTATTCGTGCGCTGAAAGCTTTTCGATAACGGGAATTTGCAGGAAAAGAGGTCATTTAACGCTTTGCTTTCGTTGCCTTAGGGTGACGGAGACGAGGCGTTTTTTATTGAATTTTTCTATACGCCTCGGAACGATTCGGAGTAAAAACCGTTCGTTTACGAGCAAAACAATGCTTCCGCTTCCTTCCGTCCTATACTGAAAACACAAGAACGACTGATAATCAGATTGGGAATTCGGGGAGGGAATCGGATGAGCATGGTTCGACTGGATCATTTATCGAAGACATACGGGGAAAAAGCGGCTTTACATAACGTCAATTTCAGCGTGGAGCGCGGCAGTATCGTGGCGGTGCTGGGACATAACGGAGCAGGCAAAACGACTTTAATCAACTCGATCATGAATCTCACGGATTACGAAGGGAAGATCGAATACGGCTTTGACCGCAAATTGATATACCGCAAGATCGGCTACCAGATGCAATCTTCGTCTTATGAAAAAGAAGCCAAAGTGTATGAGGTCTGCAAGCTGTATCGCAAAATTCTCAAAAGTTCCGTCGATCTCGACCGGCTGCTTGCGGACTTCGGACTGACGGAGAGCCGGAATCTGCATATCAAAAATCTGTCCGGCGGTCAGCGTCAATCGTTGTCCGTTCTACTGACGCTGATCGGGGAACCGGAGTTGATCATTTTCGATGAACTGTCTACCGGAATGGATGCGATGGCCCGCCGTCGAACCTGGGATTACATCAAGCAATTAAATGAAGAAAAAGGCGTGACGATTCTTCTGACCAGTCATTTTCTCGATGAAGTGGAGTACCTGGCGAACCGGGTGGTGATTTTGAATCAGGGAAAGGTCAGTCGGATCGGAACGGTATCGGATATCGTGCGCGAAGAATTCGACAGGGCCAAAAAAATCGAATTTCGCACGGATGACCGCGAAGCCTTCGGACGTTCTTTTGGCAGCGAATTATCCGGTCGCGGGGAAATGTTATGCGTCCAGTATCAAGAGGAAGATGAGGAAGACGTGTATCGAAAGGTGAAAGGATTGGGCGGATACGATATTTCGATCAAAAATTACACGTTCGAAGATGCTTTTTTGAACATGCTCGGCTATACATTGGTGAAGAACGGAGAGATGTCGCATGGATAATTTGATCGCCCTGTCGGGGTACCAGATCAAGCTGCTGATGCGCAACGCCAAAAGTCTGATCCTCGGATTTTCGCTGCCGATCGCGATGTTTTTCATCTTCAGCAATCTGCTTGGCGGTTATACGGTAGGCGAGGGGATGGCGATCATTGACCTGCTCATCCCCGCATACTTGCCGATTATTATCGTCAACGGCGTTCTGGTCATCTACGGACAGACATTTTTGCAATATAAGGAGCAGGGCAATTTATTGAAGTTCAAGCTGTTGGGCATTTCGGGGTTGACGGTATCGTCGGGGTTGTATGTCGCGACCTTCCTGTTCCAGATTGCCGCTTCTTTGCTGCTGGTGGCTTTTGCCGTCGTGTTAAAAGGAATGACGCTTCCGTATCAAAGCCTGCCTGCAATCGCCGTCGTTTTTTTGCTTATCAATGCTTATCAGTTTGCGCTTGTGTATGTCCTGACGTCGATCATTCATAAAAGTGTAACGTACCAGGCTGTTTCGCAGTTGCTTTTCTACTATCAGATCTTCCTGGGCGGCCTAACGTTCCCTCCCGAGATGTTCCCTGATTTTCTGCACAAGTTCGTCTACCTGTTCAATCCGATCGTGTACGGGTTGGAGATGATGCGCGGAGTATGGGCGGGGACAGGCAGTTTGCTCAATTACGGAAAAGAGGCAGCGATTCTGCTCGGGGTATCGGTTGTGATGATTGCGGTCGGTGTGTGGATGCAGAGAAGATCCAATAAAATGGCGTAAGGCAGCTTGCTGTACCCTTTGAAAATAACATCCCTGTATCACTGTTCGAGAAGTTTTCCCGCCGAGGAAAGCTTCTTTTTCTGCTGTATGATTTTCTTAGGTATAGTATAACTTGACGATTCTTTGGACTTCGTTCGTTCTTTAGCTATTATTCCAACTGCATGGAATTGGAAGGTTTGAAGCATCTATGTGAAGACGTTTTGCAGCCGATTTATCGATAAAAAGGGACATTTGTCTTTGACACGTTATTGTATAATCAATACAGTTGCTTCTATGATTATTCATACATTGTACGGAAAAGGAGAACCATTCAACCATGCTGCATAACCCCACGGGCCGCGAGCGGCTCGGACTTGCGCTGCTGCTGTCCACGCTCGGCATTCTCGGTCCGCTCAACATCGACATGTACCTGCCCAGCTTCCCCGGGATCGCTTCCGATCTGGGCGCGCAAGCTTCGCTCGTGCAGCTCAGTCTCACCGCCTGCCTGATCGGCCTTGCGATCGGCCAGATCATCGTCGGTCCGATCAGCGACGCCCGCGGCCGGCGGGGGCCGCTGCTGATCTCGCTGCTTCTGTTCGCCGCATCTTCGGTCATGTGCGCGCTGTCGACCAGCATCGAGATGCTGATCGCAGCCCGTTTCCTGCAAGGTCTGACCGCTTCGGGCGGCATCGTGCTGTCCCGGGCCGTCGTGCGCGACGTGTTCAGCGGCCGCGAGCTGACGCAGTTCTTCTCGCTGCTGATGGTCATCAACGCCGTCGCGCCGCTGCTCGCCCCGATCATTGGCGGAGCCGTGCTGCTGCTGCCGGGTTCGAGCTGGCACACTATTTTCTACGTGCTCGGATTGCTCGGCTTCATCATTCTGCTGATCGTCGGCTTCCGGCTTAAGGAGACTTTGCCGCCGGAAAAAAGACAGCCGAGCTCGATCGGTCATTCTCTACGCACGATGGGCAGCCTGATGAAAGACCGTTCGTTCATGGGCTATGCCCTGACGCTCGGATTTATCCACGGCGGCAGCTTCGCTTATGTATCCGGTACGCCGTTCGTGTATCAGGATATTTACGGCGTATCGCCGCAGGCATTCAGTATCCTGTTCGGCATCAACGGCATCGCGATCATTCTGGGCAGCTTCATCATCGGGCGTTTCAGCAGCTTCGTGCCCGAGCGAAATCTGCTTCGGATCGGCGTCGTTACGGCAGCGAGCGCCACGCTTGTGCTGCTGATATCTTCGATCATTCAAGGGCCTTTGTACACGATCGTCGTTCCGCTATTCGTCTACATGATCACGATCGGGATCACGGCAACCAGTACGTTCACGCTCGCCATCGCGCGCCAAGGCCATCGGGCCGGCAGCGCCAGCGCGGTGCTGGGATTGTTCCCGCTGCTGATCGGCTCGATCGTATCGCCGCTCGTCGGATTGGACGAGACGACGCCGGTCCCGATGGGAGCTATTCTGTTCGTTACCGCCGTACTCGGAGCCGCAGCTTTCTTTATGATGACGCGCCCCGAGAAGGAAGAATCGGTCAAATCGTAAGAACGATCCTATTTAAAACTCCTGCATGGACTTAAGTCCAGACAGGAGTTTTGTTTTGTTATCCCGGAATCTCGTACGGGATAAGGATATTTAATTTTCCTTTCCTTCCCGCCCTAGAAAAATTCGGATTGGATTTCAGGCGCATCAGCGGAGGGAGGGATTCAGTGAAAGACGCCTTTGAAGTCGTAAAGCTGAAAGCTTTATGACTGAGACAGCGTCTTGTGAAGCATTTCGAAGAAATGCACTTCGGAAGCATATGCTGGTAATTTCTCCCGCAGCGTCTCAAGCGCCTACCCTTCCCCGATCCGACTTTTTCACAAAAATTCATAATCTTTTTTTGTCCTTTTTAACGAGACATCTACTCTGAACGCTTTTGCCCGGATGCCTGATTCTTTTTCTTTCCGAATGAATGTTTGTCCTTCATAGGCGCACTACAGTCCCCCTAACATACCGTAACCGTGTCAGAGCCGTGAGATTTCCTGTTGTTTTTTCAAAACGATTGGCATAGAATTTGCTGGTGCGATTCTGCGACGCTTTAACGTGCGATGAAATTAACTTTCTATGCGCAGCAGAGCCGATTCATGCGGAAAATAAGAAACAGTGAGAATGTTGGAGGCGTTGGTTGTGGAAGAGAAACAATTAAGCCGGGGGCTTAAAGCCCGGCATATCGAGCTGATCGCGCTGGGGGGAACCATCGGAGTCGGCCTGTTCATGGGGTCCTCAAGCACGATACAATGGGCGGGACCGTCGGTGCTGCTGGCGTACATGCTGGCAGGACTCGTGATGTTCCTTGTCATGCGAATTATGGGAGAGATGCTGATTGCCGAGCCGGTCACGGGATCTTTCGCCACGTTCGCGCATAAATATATCCATCCGGTCGCGGGTTATTTGACGGCTTGGAGCTATTGGTTCCTATGGGTAACGGTCGGCATGTCCGAAGTGACGGCGATCGGGATCTACTTCGGTTACTGGTACCCGGATATCCCGCAGTGGATTCCGGCTCTGGTCGGTGTCGGAATTATCGCGGCAGCCAATATGGCGGCAGTGAAATTCTACGGCGAATTCGAATTCTGGTTCGCCATGATCAAAGTCGTCGCGATCGTGGCCATGCTGATTCTCGGTACGGGCCTGATCTTTTTCGGATGGGGCAACGGCGGCGTTCCGATCGGCTTCGCGAATCTGTATGAACACGGCGGGTTTTTCGCGGGCGGGCTGAAAGGCTTCCTGTTCGCGCTCTGTATCGTCACCGCCGCTTACCAGGGCATCGAGATGATCGGGATCACGGCGGGCGAAGCGGAGAATCCGAAAGTGACGCTGCGAAGAGCGATCAAAAACATCGTGTGGCGGATTCTCGTGTTCTACGTCGGCGCGATCTTCGTGATCGTGACTATCTATCCGTGGAACGAAGTCGGCGTGACGGGCAGTCCCTTCGTATTGACCTTCGCCAAGGTCGGCATCGTCGCGGCGGCGGGCATCATCAACTTCGTCGTATTGACGGCGGCGATGTCCGGCTGCAACAGCGGCATTTACAGCGCGGGACGCATGCTGTTCACGCTGGCGGAGAACGGTCAAGCGCCGAAGTTCTTCGGGAAAATTTCCAAAAGCGGCGTGCCGCGCAACAGTATCATGACGACGATCGCTTTGCTGCTGATCGGCGTGCTGCTCAACTATCTGATGCCGGATTCCAAGCTGTTCTTGTATATCTACAGCGCGAGTATCCTGCCGGGCATGGTGCCGTGGTTCGCAATGGCGATCGGCCAATTCCGGTTCCGCCGCGAGCATGCGAGCGAGATGGACAGCCATCCGTTCAAGTCCCTGTTCTTCCCGGCGGCGAATTACTTCGTAATCGTCTTCCTGCTGCTGGTGCTGGTCGGCATGGTCATCAATGCGGATACGCGCATCCCGCTCGGCGTGGGCGCTGCGTTCATTCTGATTATGTTCGCGGTCTATTATCTGTTCGGGATCGGGAAAAAGTCGACGAACGCGCACGGAGATTCCTCCAAGTAAAAGGCTGTCTCGAAAGCTTGAACCGGAAAGTCTTTTCAACGAAAAATCGAAAAAAGCGAAACTGCGCTTCGGCGTCGGTTTCGCTTTTTTGCTATATTCAAGGCGTTCGTCCATATTGCGGTCACGGCATTGTATTTGCTCGAGCCATATGAATCCGGGAAGTTCGTGGCGGGCATGGGGTTGGTTGTGAACGTAGGTTGAACGAGTAACTAAGAAGAGCTTTTGGGAGTCGATAAATGTCGAAACTATAATCAATCAACCGATATATTTCGAGAAAAATAGAAATTTCCGGAAAAAGTCCTATTCACAATTGTCGGAAAATGCCGATAAGTAGAAATAAGATCTTTTACCCGGAAGGATGATCCATATGTTCAAATGGCTGCGCTTTAACAATGTGCCTCTTAGCTTCAAGATGCTGCTGCCGCTGGTGCCGCCGTTGATCGCGCTTGTTCTGCTCTCCTCGCTTTCGGTCAACCTGGTTTCCCGATTGTCTGACCGATTGATCGAACGTCTGTATAACGAAGCGCACCAAAGCATCACTTGGCTGCTGAACGCCGATCGCGACTTTTATCAGGCGCTGACGGAGCAGCAGAGCATGGCAGCGGCTTCGGGACAAGCGCTGACCGACCTCAAAGCCGACTTTGACGAAAACGTCGCGCAGACGGAAGAACGCGTGTTGAAAGCCGAGACGATCATGAAGGCGCATCCGGAACGTATTGAAGGCTATAAACATCCGGATTCCGGCAAAACCGCGTTTGAATTGTTTGACGACTTCAAGATTCAATTCGCCGCGTGGAAAGCGGACGCGCAGGGCGGAACGATGGAACAATTCGATGCCGCGCGCGACGATATCAATCAGATCGAAGAAATTCTCGATACGTACAGCAACGATATCATCGCCGACAGCTTGGCCTACCAGCTTCAAATTCAACGCACGCTGTGGATCGGCTTGGCCGCGGCGCTTGCCGTGTCCGCCGTGGTTGGCGCAATCGTTATTCGCAATGTACGCCAACGTACGCAGGTTGCGGTCAGTTTGATTCGAAAGACGGCTGAACTGGATCTGAAGTATGACCCGACGTACGAGCGGTTTTTGGAGGAAAAAGACGAGTTTGCTCTGCTGATCCGTTCGGAAGCCGAAGCTCGCAAAGAATTCCGGGTCATCATCGAGGATGTGCAGCGCGAAAGTCACGGCATTGAACAAGTCATGGATAGCGTAGCGGGCCGGATGGCCGAGCTTGACGATAGCGTGCAGGACATTTCCGCCACGACCGAGCAGTTGTCGGCGGGAATGGAGGAGACTTCGTCTTCGACGCTGAGCATGAGCGAGACGTCGGCCGAGATCGGTCGAGCACTCGAATCGATCGCCATGAAAGCGCAGGAAGGCGCGCGTTCGTCGGAACGCCTCAGCATTCGCGCAGCCGAGTTGAAATCCACGTTCCAACAGTCGTATCGCGAAGGCACGGCTTCTTATGAAGAGGTCAAAGGCAATCTGGAGCTGGCGATGGAAGAGTCCCGCGCGGTTGAACGCATCACATTGCTCGCCGAATCCATTCTCCAAATCACGGCACAAACCAATCTGCTGTCGCTTAATGCTTCGATCGAAGCGGCAAGAGCAGGCGAAGCAGGACGAGGCTTTGCGGTAGTTGCTGCCGAGATTCGCAAGCTTGCGGAAGATTCCAAGCAAGCCGCCGACGAAATTCAGGAAGTAACAGGAGCCGTGCTGCGTTCCGTGGGAAGCCTGAAGACCAATTCGGAGAGCTTGCTGGAGTTCTTTGCAGGCAGCGTGCAAGGCGATTACGCACTGATGCTCAAAGCCTCCGAGGAGTACGCGGAAGGCGCCGGAGATACCGAAGCCTTGTCGACTGACTTGAGCGCAACTACGGAAGAGCTGCTCGCTTCGATGGAAACCCTGGTCAAGTCCACCGACGAGATCGCGATGTCCGCCGGAGAAGGGGCAAGCGGCACGGGAACCATCGCGGAAAAAGCCAGCCTGGCTGCCGAAAATGCTTCCGACGTACTCAGCGGAGTGCGCTCTTCGAAGCAAGGCATCGAGACCTTGGCAAGCTCGGTCAAGAAATTCA
>Ga0308157_10008175_pt1 | contig 11973 bp, 7 predicted proteins | sample PhyBR1_FD_201035 | JGI IMG/M metagenome (GOLD analysis project Ga0308157, IMG submission 201035) | Phyllosphere microbial communities from UC Gill Tract Community Farm, Albany, California, United States - DLSLB.R1 | ecosystem: Host-associated > Plants > Phyllosphere > Unclassified | place: USA...
CGCGTGCTTTGACTGTGCTTGCGACCGGTCTTGGGAAAACGTATCTCAGTGCATTCTTTGCACGTGGTTTTAAGCGGATTTTGTTCCTCGCACATCAACGCGAGTTGCTGGAACAAGCGGAACGTTCGTTTCAAAAGGTCGAACCCAATTGGCAGACAGCCTTTTATATTGGATCAGACCGTACGAACGATGAACAGACGGACGTGCTGTTTGGATCAGTACAAACGTTATCCCAAAACCGGCATCTCGAACGGTTTGCAAAAGACCATTTTGATTTGATCATCATCGATGAGTTTCACCACGCAGCAGCTAAAAGTTATCAAAAAGTGCTTGCGCATTTCGACCCCCGGTTTTTGCTGGGACTGACAGCGACGCCGGACCGGATGGACGGAGCGGACGTCTATGCACTGTGCGACAATCACGTTGCGTTTCAAATGCACTTCACGTCAGCGATCAACGAAGGATTTCTGACTCCATTCCATTATTACGGGATTCATGACGTCATCGACTATTCGCAACTGCGGCGGATGGGACGGAAATATGATGCGATGGAACTGGAACAGGCACAGATTGATCGGGCAGTCTCGGAAAACATCTATGCCGCCTGGTCGAAGCACCGGCAGACGAAGACAATCGGCTTTTGTTCGTCGATCCGCCAAGCTGAATACTTGGCACAAACGTTCCGGGAAATGGGACACCAGGCGATTGCCTTGACCGGGCAGACTGTTAATCGGCGGGAACGGATTCAGGAGTTTGAACAGGGAACGTTAGAAATCGTCTTTACGGTCGATTTATTTAATGAAGGAGTCGACATTCCGAAAGTCGATACGTTACTGTTTTGCCGTCCGACGGAATCGATTGCAATCTACACACAGCAAATTGGACGGGGCTTACGTTTAGCGAACAAGAAATCACATTGTGTCATCATCGATTTGATCGGCAACTATAAAAATGTCGAAACGAAGCTGATGTTACTTGGAACGGTAAAAGACAAGCTCAAGCGGGGAGACAAGGAGCCGATTACCCCACCAAAGGGATGCATCATCGAGTTTGATACACAAGCACTGAATATCATTCATCGGATGCGTCAGCCGAATCAGCGAAAACTACGTTTGATCGAGAGTTATGAACAATTGAAGCTCGATCTCGGGCGTCGTCCAACCTACGTTGAGATTGGTCAACTGACAGCCGTACCAACGGGCTATAAACAAGAGTGGGGATCGTACGTCGGTTTCCTGAAGGAACAAGGTGAATTGACGGATGAAGAAGTCGAGACTTACGATGCTAACCGTGAATTGATTGAACAGATTGAAAAGACAGTCATGAACCGAAGTTACAAGATGATTGTATTGCTGGCAATGCTCGAACGGGGAGAAGAACGTTGGATGGAGCCGATTACGGCCAAAGAAGTCGCACCGTTTTTTTATGAGTATTTGCATGCGGAGAAGTACCGAGAAGTAAAGGATGCGCAAGGGAAGGTTTTTGAGAATGGATACAATGAATCCAAAATAGTGACATTGCTGAAGCAACAGCCGTTTCCGAAGATGGGTTATCCGTTTGAAACGACGAAAGATCAGAAAACGTTATATATCCAACAAAACTTTAAAACTACCAATAGGATAATATTAACGAAATGGATAACGGACATCCTTCATTTTCGGATTAAAAGTTATTTTTCAAACTAGACTAATAAAGTTAGTAAGAGTGATAACATAGTAATATATATTTGATTTTTAATAAAATAATTCACGAGATGTGATTGGGAGTTTTATAGATGTCGATACCAGAAAAAGAAACTGTTGTTAAAATGATTAGCGAAAGATACGATTGTATACTTAAACTCATGAAACAAAAGAAAATCATGTATGAAGGAACAACATGTAATGAGAAATCAGTAGTCTTATGTACACCAGAAACGAAACTGCACAATCAAGAGCACGGTTGGTTTGACTTATCGATAAAGCAAGTTGAAATTTTAGATGGTGCAAATATGGCGATCATGGCCGTTCGAATTGAAGGTAACAAAGTATATTTTGTAGAATTCAAAAATTTGAGACGGTTAATGACAGAAGATATAACTTTAGATTATTCGAAAGATGGAAAATGGAGATTTTATATCTGGGAAAATCATATCAAGGTTCGAGGAAACGATGAGAAGTTTTATGTGAGTGGAGAAGTTGTTAGATAAAGAAACTAGAATTTATTTACAGTATATTATTCATTATTTTGTTTCTTCGAATAGTATTATTTAAATACTTGAACTGAATCAAGAAAGATTGGAAAAAAGAATATGTAAGATAGTATTTAAAAATAAATCTTTAAGGAATTTAACGTTTAATTTTAACAGAGTAGGAAGTGCTATGTGATGACTGGAAATATTTTTGAGGACCGCCCTCAAAAGAATGAAAAAGCAGATTCTATTGCTTACATTAATCAACTAATTGAACAAGCACGACACGAAAATCGTAGAGAGGATATTTTAAAACTCGAGAATATAATTCGAATACTGAATACAACAAAATATGGTTTGGTTTGGGAAGAACATGCTGAAAAAGTGGAAGAAGAAATGAAGACTAAGATACCAGTTTTTGTAGAAGATGAAAGTAAGAAAATTAGTGAGAATTTACAATCAGAAGATTATAACTTCTTATTGGAAGGTGATAACTTACATAGTCTACATTTACTAGAGAAAACGCATCTCGGTGCTATCGATGTAATCTATGTTGACCCACCTTATAATACTGGAACAAAAGACGGAGCTTTTAGATACAATGATAAGTTGATATTGAATGATGATACATATATTCATTCAAAATGGTTAAGCTTTATGCATAGCAGACTTAAAATTGCTGAAAGATTATTATCAGATAATGGTGTGCTATTTTTACATATTGATGAAAATGAGTATGCTCAAATAAAATTATTATTGGATGAAGTATTTGGTGAGAAAGCTTTTGTGGAAAATCTGATTTGGAATAAACGAGTTCCTAAAAATGACAAGGGTATTGGAGCAATCCACGAATATGTTTTAATATATACTAAAAATCCTAAAAATGAATTTAAGGTAGAAAAAGAGGGATTAGAAAGCATTTTTTTATTAATAGATAAAGCTAAAAAAAATGGTGAAACTCCTTTAGAAGCTCAAAACCGTCTTAGAAAGTATTATGCAGAAAATGATTTCCCAAGAGCTGTTACTTTATATAATAATGTAGATAATAATTTTAGAATATATGGAAAAATAAATATGTCCTGGCCCAATGCAAATACCTTTGGTCCTAGATATGATGTTATACATCCTAAAACGAATAAGCCTGTTAAAGTTCCAGCAAGAGGCTGGAGATGGCGTTATGAAACACTAGAAAAAGCTTTAGAAGGTGATTTTCAAGAATTAGAAGATGGAAGTTTTTTGAAAGGGAGAGTCTGGTATTCGAAGGACGAGAGAACTCAAATTTCAAGTATAAATTATCTTGAAGAGACTAATAGAATGCTTTTAAGGTCGATAGTTTCATTAAAATCAGATGGATCATTAGAACTTGAAAAATTAGGATTTGAAAAAAATGATTTTGCATATGCTAAACCCGTAACTTTAGCAAAAGAACTAATCGAATCTATCACGTTTAATAATTTAGATGCAACTGTACTTGATTTTTTTGCAGGTTCTGGAACAACTGGACAAGCAGTTATAGAACTAAATGCAGAAGATGGCGGTACTCGGAAGTTTATTATGGCCACTAATAATGAAAATAATATCTCTGAAGAAGTAACCTATGAGCGCATGAAACGAATCTCTAGCGGTACTGAAAGATATCAAGCACATCCAATAAATCTCAAGTATTTTAAAACAGATTTCGTTATCAGGAGAGAATTTCCAGATTTTTCTCTTGAATATGAACTATTGAAATATATAACTCCGCTTATTGAATTAGAATTTTCAGTCGATATTACGAATCCTAAAGTTCAGATTGTACTAAACGAAGAACAACTTGAAGTGCTAATTGCTGATGGAAATCTTATCAATAATTCGGTACTGTTCATGCATCCAGATGTCTTTAGAGATGCCGAACAAAACCAGTTATTAAAGGAATTAAAAATTGAAATACAAGAAATTCCAAATTATTTCTTCGGAATGGAGTTGTGGTCGAAATGATACAGCTAAAAAATTTTCAACAAGATGTGTTTGATAAACTACTGGCGTTCACAGCTCCAGAATATAAAGTTGATCAATTGATTATAAAAGCACCAACTGGATCTGGAAAGACTATCATACTTCTATCATGGATAGATGAATATATTCGCTCAACTGGAGATAATGTTTCTTTTATTTGGTTTACTCCAGGTGCGGGAGAACTTGAAGAGCAGTCACAAGATAAAGCAAATAATTTTTCAAGTATAAAGGCACAAAATGTTGAGGAAGCATTACTAAACGGCTTTACTCGAGGCTCGGCAACTTTTATTAACTATGAACGCGTAGTTGGTAAAAAATCAAAAGCAATGCTTACTGATAGTGAGCGTGACAATTTGGTTGATAAAATTGAAGAAGCTTTTCTAAATAATCGACATTTTATAGTAATTATTGATGAAGCACATCGAAATGACACTGTTAAAGCACGTGAGATCATTTCAAGATTCAAAGCATCTAAATTAGTTCGCGTGTCAGCAACGATCGATAATCCGAATACACCGGATGTAGTCGAGTTTTATGAAGTCTTAGAAGAGTCAGTAATTAATTCTGGATTAATCACAAAGGCCGTAGTTGTAAATGAAGAAATTGATTTAAGTCACGAAGGTACAGACGAATTTTCAATTTTATTTGATGCAGCTGAAAAGAAACGTCAACAAATTATAGAGTGTTACGCTGAAAATAATATAACTGATATTAATCCATTAGTGTTAGTTCAACTTCCCGATGAATCAACACCAGATTTATCTTTACGAATTGAGAATCACCTTCAAGAAGTGATGCATAAAACGTATGAAAACGGAAAACTAGGTATTTGGCTTTCTGAGCAAAAACGTAATGTAATTGATGTCAAAAATCTTGATAATAAAGTAGAATATTTAATTATTAAACAAGCAATTGCAACCGGTTGGGATGCGCCACGTGCAAAAATTTTAATAAAAATTCGTGAAAATATGGGAGAACAATTTACAATTCAAACACTTGGACGAATTCGTCGTATGCCACAACCATGGATAGGTCACTACAATGTTGACATACTCGATAATGCCTACTTATATACTTTTGATACAGACTTTTTAAATGGTGTATTTGCACAAGGTGCAGCAGTAGCACCCACTCCAATGTTACATCTTCAAGATAGACTTAAAAATTTTCAACTGACTTCTGAACGAGTCATTAATTATGATAAAGTTTTGAATGAAAAATTGATACTTGATAATATATTTGAAGGATTAAAGATACGTTTTAATCTTACAAATGACTTAGAAGCTAACAAGCATATTTTTGAAGCTAATGGTTATATTTTAGGTAGTGAAATACTAACAACTTTTAAGCAAGGACGTTTTGATACACTTAAAAATGCAGAAAATCTTGTAGACAAAGAACGTTGGATAGAAGCAGATTATCAAGATAATCGAATAGATTTACTTCATGCTTTTCATGAACTTGACCGTGTGATCCATTTACCAGTCTCTAAAGTGGAAGCAATTCTAAAGCGTTTCTTCTTATGGCGAGGTTATGCTCTTACAACTTCTATCTTAAAATTAAATGCAAATGAATGGACAGCATTTATTTTAAACAACTGGAAATTTTTACGAGAAGAGTTTAGAAATATAGATGTAGCACAAGCAATCCAAGGAAGTCTTGATCTAGATAATATTCAAACAAATGATTTTAAGCTTCCTTTGATAGAACGTTATACGTATAATCCTAAATTATCAGATACAACCATAATTCAAACAAATGCTTATCGTGGTTATACGACAGCCTCTATTGCAGTTAGACCAAGTATTGTCGAGCGTTTGATGGAACGTTGGCTTGAAGAAAATGTGGATATTGTCGATTTCGTTTATAAAAACGGAGATAAAGGCTCACAGTATTTTTCGCTTGTGTACACTACTAACGGTGGAGTTTCACATTTCTACCCAGATTTCATTATTAAAATGAATAATGATGATATTTATGTAATTGAAACAAAGGGTGGTCAAGACATTAACGGTCGTGATAAAAATATGGATTTATACGCACCAGCCAAATATGAAGCTTTGAAAAAATATGCTGCGACTTACAATATTAAATGGGCATTTGTACGCGATTTGAATGAAGAACTTTACTATCTTAATACTGGTGAATGGGTAGACGAAATGATATCTGATAGATGGAAATCTATTATTGAGCTTTTCTAAGTTAGAGAAAAAATAAATAATTCAAAGTGGTAAGCTCCAACAAAAGTAGACAGTTGAAATAATAAAACTGCTTACTTTTGTGGGAGCTTTTTTCTATAGTTACATTAAAAGTGTGACACAATCGTAAATGAGCATTTAGTTGTGTAATGTAGAATAAGAGTGAGTTATGTAATGTTAGTAAAGTAATGTTTTCAATATTATGAAGAAAAAGTTAAAAAAGACTGGTTTCTATGTACAAAATCAAAGAATTGGATTCGTATATTCGTAATGACGATGGACAATGATCGGCGACCTATTTAGAATAGAGCATTGTATCTAACACACTCTTCTAATCCTGAAATGGTTTTGCGATAACTTGAACTAAGAACGCATCATTTTTACTAAATCTTTTAAGTATGCAGAAACTTATTCTCGACGAATCAATCGGGTAGAGAATGTGTTGATGACGTTAATATTTGTCATGAACGCTAAGGAAGCGGGACATGTCTTCTGTCTAACGATTGGTAGACGAGGCAAGCAGTTACGATACGTTCTCAAGATTTTGAGACGTGCCCTTGTTACTTTGGAACATCCGGATATCATCAGTGTTGATAACTTAGCCTTCAGGAAAGGACATGGTTACGGAATAATCATCTGTAATATACAGACTCATCGTCTAATCGAATTATTCCATTCATGCAATCTTAATGAGCTGTTCGAATGGATTGATTAATCAATCGAAAAGCTTCTTAGAGCTTCATCTTACAAATTCTAAAGATAGTAAGAAACACTTCAGAAAAAAGTGTGATATAAGTAAATGATCGTTTGTACCTATTCACAATCTGTAGAAATTGCTCGTTACCGCTTGTAGCCTAGACCTGCCCTATCGACTAATTTACAAGATGCAGTCTGTAGTAAAGAAACTTGCGTCATCTATCATACCTTTCTCGCTCGTAGATTCTAATATTCAAAAACTCGTCTCTTTTATTCAAGTTGTGTATCGAAAGGGCGTGTCTCTGAATGCAATCGCTCATTCTCTGAGTATTGCGGAGGGACAAAGCCACCTATGCGGACTTGTGAGCCACCCGTTGCGGACAACTGAGCCGAGGATTGCGGAGAAAAGACCATCGATTGCTCGATGATCTGATTTTCAACGTATTCCTAATCCATGTCGTTCTCTCATTGAGGTTTCACCATCAACCAGGATTTTGTAAGAATCATGTACGATCCTATCCAAAATGGCATCTGCGATTTGTGCCTGACCTAATTTCACATGCCACCCTTCGGGTGCGAATTGAGAACAGAAGATGGTCGAAGAACGCTTGAGTCGCGCTTCTATGATTTCTAAAAGGTGTAGCACATGTTCTTGGGGAAGTTCCGTGAGTAGCCATTCATCAAGGATAAGAAGGTCAATCGTCCGATACTTTTGGATTAATTTTCGGAAGCTTCCGTCTGCTTCGTACTTCGCCACTGCCAGTTCATCTAAGAGTTCTGGTAGCCGGATGTACTTCACCTTATAGAATTGACGACAGGCCTGAATAGCTAATGCATTTGCTAGCCACGTCTTCCCGTTACCTGATGCCCCCATGAGGATCATATTATGATGATTCTTGATGTAGTTGCCGGAGGCAAGCTCGAGAATTAATTTTTTGTCCAGTCTTCGTTCCGGATGATACTCGATGTGTTCAACCGATGCCGATGGATCGGATAGTGTCGCTCCAGCCCAATTGACCTCCATGATCTCACCTGGCTTTCGACGAATCGGCATCGTCAGTTTGTATTTCTTTGCGTACTTGCCATATTTCTCCGCAAAGGAACGATACGCGTAGGGAATCTTGCCGGCGTCTCTCGCAGAAGTGCTGTACTCATGGTGAAGCAGTTTCAACGTCACGTTTTTCTTCTGCAGTTCCTTGTGGATCTGTTCGAAATCAACAGGGTAGTATCCCTTCTCTGTCGGCTCAAGTTCTGGGAATAGAAATTCGTACAGCCACTTTTAGTCATCCGTTCATCCAAACTTTCCATGCCTCGTTCTTTTCCTCGGTGAATCACGTCACTCACAGTATTTCTAGAATGACCAGTACTCGAACTGATTGTGCGTTGGCTAATTCCATCGAAATGAAGTTCTAATATCTTTCGGCAATCAATCAAAACAAAACCCCCATACTTCAACGTCATGCCGTCGGCATGCATCTCAAGTATAGGGGAGAAGAAGGTAAAGAACTGTTATGAATGGTATAGTGGTCGCACTTGGTGGCTCAGTTGTCCGAAACGAGTGGCTTATAAGAGCGCACAAGTGGCTTTATTTAGATGCAATAATCAATTCTCCGCATCTGAACCGGCGAACTGTCAAGAAGGATTATTAACCATTGTCACTACGATGGGAACGTTCCTACTTAATTGATCCCTACATGCATTATTTAAATGAGTACGTCATGAACTGTTTGACATCGAAGAAAATCGATCGTCTACTCAGACTTCTAATATATAAAGGTCCCTACAGTACTATTCGCTGTCAGGATCTAGATATCCAGAAAAAAGCAGAGAGAAGCAATTGGACATGAACAAAAAAGTACAATAGTTCTCGTTTAAAAGAAAAATTGCACTTTGTAGTCAGTCTGCTTTTAGATACTAGTGAGTTCACTGAACAGTAATCATCAAATGATGAAATGAAAAAAATGCATTGGTTAAATTTCAATTAAAGTTCGTTAATAAAGTTTATCAATGTATTTAAAGAACTATGTTCGAAATCCCAATATCCTTTATGAGCACCTAAACCTAGATTATTCACAATAACAGGCATTGATGCTAAGAACATTAAAGTTTTTGCTTTAGACATATTTTTTGGTATATCTAGTGCATCTATCTGAGTTATCGCGGATATATATTTATCTATTTCTATTGTTAGTGGGTGGTCATTTACTGTTTCTAAGCAAAGATCTTCAAGCATATTGCCATTAATAGATCCAGGCATAATAAATATACCTGTTCTGATTTGTGAATCTGAGTAGGTAAATATATTTTGGGGGTAGGATAATCCACTATTCATAAGAATTCTCTGGACACTTTGAAAAGCCGCTTCTTTATCTCCATCAGAATCTCTTATTATAGCTATAGATTTTACTAATTCAAAACCAGTTCGACTTTTTAATGCATTAAGCTTGTTATTTAAATTATCTACACCGCCTAGTTCAACAATTTCAATTAAGTTTTTCTTTTCATTAAACATTTGTATTTTACTTAATAAAGCATTAAAAAAATTTAATTCATCACGACCTTCTACCAAGATTAACTTAGGTTTGGTTATTGACTCAGTGAGTGTAGATGTTGGCAATATAGGCATTATCTAATTTCCCAACCTTTCTCAATGGATACTTTTAAAGTGGAAAAGTCAAAATTCTTTACAATTTGTTTATTTTCTAGTGAACGCTCGACACGAAAGTATCTAAAATTATTTTCTAAACTCTGTTCTATTCCAATGGTGGCAGCTGCTAAGCATTCATAGCTATGTGTAGAAGCGAATATTTGACAATTGTATTCATTTGAAACTTTTGAAATCACACTCCATAAGGTTGGAAGTACAGAATAGTGTATTCCATTTTCAATCTCGTCAATCAAAACAATCCCATTCCTGTTAGACATTATCGAGAGTAAGATGGTCAAGAATCTTCCGATGCCATCTCCCATATACGATAATGGCATTTTTTTACCTATTCCTATATCTCCATATAGATTAGAAGAATTATTAGATAAAGTAATGGATGTCAGACTAAGTAATCTTGGTTCAATTTCTTTAAGATATTCTAACAATTTATCGGATTCACCATTCATATCGATTTCACCATATAAAATAGAATTTTCATTTAAACCCATACTATTTTTAGTAGATAAAAATCGAACATTTTTCCCAACGTTTTTTGCATTTTCAATATTTAAAGAGATTCCATTTGGTTCAATAGAAAATTTAGAGATTTGTTTATTTTTATTTTTGTCACCTTGATATGTTAATTCTAAAACACTTGAGTTGAAAACCTGGTCTTCATTAACTGCCGCATTTTTTCCGACAGGAACAAAAGTTTTTTGATTAGAAATATCTTCTATGTACTTTATTATTAAGTTCTCTTGCAAAAAATTTCCTTGTTTTAGTGAAATTGTAATTTCTTCTTCAAAATTATAATTAGTGAAGATTGGTTGGAAAAGTGTTTCTGGTTTCAATAGTAGTTCATTCATTCCTCTTCTAGCATACTGGTTTATCAACATATTAGGATTTAACCTATCAAAAAATAAAAAAATAGCTTCAAGTAATGTAGTTTTACCAGCATTATTTTTCCCACCAAATAAATTAATTTTTGAAAAATTATCTATTTCTAGTTCGGATAAACCTTTGAAATTATTTACTTTTAAGTATTTTATCATAATCATATCCCCTTAATTTTTCTTTGTTGTTATTTATTTCTATTATATACAAAGCAACCTATGGAAAATTAATTTATTTTTAGAAATATGAATTTATGTAGGAAATGAAAATTTTATAAGTCTTGAATAATCGTTCAGGAGGGCTAAAATCGGTTGGAAATGTTCAATTAGTTAATTTAAGCTTACGTGTTCGCATTGAATACATTGCAATATCAATACTTATTTCACATGCTCGTTGAATGTTTAAAATGATACTGTGTTGTTTTGTATAATCTTTTATATTACCTTGTTCATTTTCGTAGGTATCGTTCAATCGTTGTTATTTTGTTCAACAACACATCATTCATACTAAAAAACACTCCCTTGATCTTTGACGGCTTGCACGATTGGAGCACGTTCTTCGGCAAATGCTGCGTACATACTATATGCTCGTATTTGTTGTCGCGTCAGTTCATTTTGATTTTGACAGTCGATGACCTGACCCTCTGTGAAAATCTGCATTGTAAAAATCGTATCGATTTGTTTGATATCCACAAGATCAACTTCACGTCCAGCTATCCTTGCCAATTTACCTGCTAAGATAAAACGATCGTATGCTGAAAGTATTTGATCACTCAAATAAGCGATATCTAAATCACTGTCCTCTGTCATATTGCCTGTAGCACCGGAGCCAAACAAGATAATGAAATGAGCATTGACATGTGCATTAATCGTTTGAACGAGTTGTTGTTTCAACGTCATTGATATCATGAATGTTCGCTCCTTTGAGTCCTTTTGATATCATTGTACCATGAAGAAAACAGACTAAAAATGAACTCCCTGAGGTCTCGGGGAGTTCATGGTTTTAAGCCGTTACTTCACTCACTTCATGATTCAACTGCCACTGCACACCAAACGGATCTTCGACGATGCCGTAGGCTTCACTCCAAAACGTTTTTTGGATCGGCATGATGACGTTGCCGTCTTGCGCGAGCTTATCGAATGTCTCGTGAATGACTTGGACGTCTGGCAGATGCAGGGCCAGCGTGACATTTTGTCCGATCGTCACTGGATCCTGTGGCATGGCATCGGAAAACATGACGCGCGTCCCGTGAACAATCAATTGCGAATGCAGGACAAGCGACTGGACATCTTTTTCAAACGGTTGACCGTCCGGACCATTGCCGGGACCAAATTCCATGATTTCGGGAATGTCCTGGCCGAAGACTTTGGCAT
>Ga0308157_10008177_pt1 | contig 11973 bp, 8 predicted proteins | sample PhyBR1_FD_201035 | JGI IMG/M metagenome (GOLD analysis project Ga0308157, IMG submission 201035) | Phyllosphere microbial communities from UC Gill Tract Community Farm, Albany, California, United States - DLSLB.R1 | ecosystem: Host-associated > Plants > Phyllosphere > Unclassified | place: USA...
GAATTTTGCTCTTTGTACACCATAGGCTTTGATGAATTCTTTTAAGGCACTTGCCACCATCTTTTTAGAGTCCTTTTGACTTCGATGATCGTCCATCGCCTGCTCCAAATAAGTTAGCCCTACGTAAAAAGGTCCTTCCTGAATCGCTTTAATTTCATTCGTAAACATATCAAACAGTTGCGCCTGTTCAGCTTCTAATTTAATTAACCTGTCTACCATTTCTTTTTTCTGTTTTACCCCTTTGTATACTTTGAATCCTGTTAACATACCTGAAACCATTAGATCAATCATTCGTTTATTCTCCTTTTATGTATAAGGCAGATTATCAATCGTAAATCTCAATTTGTACTTTTTAAAAGTGTATCAAAGCTTTTTTTAAATTACCAATAAATGGATTAAAATCAACTAATACAGGCTTAGTCAAGCATGATAGTTCCGACTTCCATTGATGATACCCCGGTTTTAATTCATAAGCTACTTGAGATAAACGATACTCTGCCAGAATTCGTCAGCTTTCACAGCGTTGGTTTCATTTTTTGGTAGATCGGAGATGTATGCCTTGTGGAATCGAAACGGTACAGTACTAGTTGAAACCTCGCGATCGCTGATGCAAAACTGGCGAAGCCGGTATCAATTCTTGCTCAGGTGTTTGTCTATTCTCCCCCCATCTGGCAAAGGACCTTGGAAATAAATCATTATTCGAAAAATCGATTTTGTCCGACAAGACAGACAGTTCAGCGCAACGTATTATCTTTTGAAGCTAGAAGATACTTACCATCATCTCGCTTCTCTTATATGTTACTCAGCTGAAAGACTTACCGCAGACAGTCGTCATAACGCCAGAGCTAGATTCTCCGGCTCAGGAAAACTGTCAGTATGTGGCACGCTTAAAAGCGACGAGTTACTAAGCATTTGACAACTATTTTCAATTATATATAATGACCTTTCAAACATCTTTAGTAATATTTTCACAATTACTATCAGCAAATTTTTTTAATACCATTTTTCTCTCTTCATTACTTTATAATTATTTTTCGCTTTACTTAATTCATTTCTTCCTAAATAATAATACTTGCCTTTTTTGTATATCTGTTGTAAGCTGGGAACACTTGTTCTTTTAAGTTGTTAAGGAGTGATTTTTATATGTCTGTTTTAAACGACAGTTCTAGAGTCCCCACTGTTCTCGATATGTTTTGCGGTTGCGGTGGTTTATCCCGTGGTTTTATGGATGCAGGATATAAAGTACTTTTAGGAATTGATAACAATACCGCAGCATTAAAAACGTTTGTGGCTAACCACGGATCTGCTATTGGATTCAAAGGTGATTTATTTGATACCGGCACTATCTTAGAAATGGCTACATTAATTAAAAATAAAGAGGTTGATTTAATTATTGGAGGACCACCTTGCCAAGGATTTTCATTAACCGGCACAAGGCTAGAAGAAGATCCTCGTAACACGTTATTTTTGTCTATGGTCAATGCAGTTGCTTATTTTCAACCTAAAGCATTTTTACTTGAGAATGTTCCTGGTATTGCTACTTTGTACAATGGTAAATCTAAAAATGCAATTATAAAAGAGTTTACGGATTTAGGATATACAGTATCTTATAAAGTTTTGTATGGGCCTGATTATGGTCTTCCTCAAATAAGAAAACGATTGTTTTTTGTTGGTATTAAAGGAGAGAAAGAATTTGTTTTTCCAACGCCTACACATACACCTTCTGACTACGTTTCTTGCGAAGAAGCTATTGGTGATTTACATGATTTTAGTCAGGATGATCTTGGTAAGGAAACTGCAAAATATTTATTAAAGCCTTTCTCAAATTATCAAAAAATAATGAGAAAGAAGTCAAAAGGCATCCTTCATAACCATGTTGGTACAAAGCATACGGAATTAGTTATAGATGTAATCTCTCAAGTACCTGAAGGCGGTAATCATAAAGATTTACCACCGGGTGTAGGAGACAGCAGAAAATTTAATGAGGCATGGACGCGATATCACAGTAAAAAACCTTCTAAAACTATTGATACTGGACATCGTAATCATTTTCATTACAAGTACAATCGCGTTCCAACTGTAAGAGAAAATGCAAGACTTCAATCTTTTCCTGATGATTTTATTGTGTATGGAAATAAAACCGAACAGTATAAACAAATTGGAAATGCTGTTCCACCATTATTGGGTAAAGTTCTTGGAGAAGAAATAAAAAAATATTTATAAGCAGAGGAAATATAATGAGTACAAAAATTAATTTTATTGATCTGTTTTCAGGATGTGGCGGTTTATCAGAAGGCTTTAAACTTTCAGGGAAATATAATATGTTAGCTGCTGTTGAATGGGAAAAACCTCAAGTGAAAACACTTATTCACCGACTTGAAACAAAATGGAGATATAGTGATGCTAAAAATCGTGTGCTTCATTTTGATATACAAAGATTTGACGATTTAATAACAGGTTGGGCAGATGATCCTGTTTTCGGTAGTCATGGTGGATTAGACAAAACTGTTGGTGAACAGAATGTAGATTTAATTATAGGAGGTCCTCCGTGCCAAGCCTATTCTTTAGCTGGAAGAATACGAGATGGTAATGGAATGAGAGAAGATTATCGAAATTATTTATTCGAAAGCTATATGAAAGTGGTTCGTCACTATCAGCCTAAGCTTTTTGTATTTGAGAACGTACCAGGCATTTTAAGTGCAGCTCCAGGTGGAATTCCTGTTCCCCAGTTGATTGCAGAAGATATTGAACGTTCTGGGTATCATGTTGTTGATGATTTTCGAAAATATGCTCAAGTTGATATGACTGAGTACGGTGTACCTCAAAAAAGAAAGCGGATTATTATTGTTGGTATTCGGAAAGATTTAGTGAGTGATCCTGAACGGACTTTAGAGAACTTTTATACGAATGTTTTGACTGAATATAAAACGTTCCGAAAAACAGTTAAAGATGCTATTGGTGATTTACCACCTATATATCCATTATCTAATGATTTAAGGAACACTAAAGGGCGAAAATCTCATGTAAGTAATAATGAAATTCCCAACCACCTTCCAAGATATCATAGCGAGAGGGATATAAATATTTTTCGTTTTCTAGCTAATGATATTGAATCAGGAAAGTTAGCATATATAAGCACTAATAAATTAAAAGAGCTGTATACAGAATGGACCGGAAAAACGTCTAATATTCATAAATATTATGTCCTTAGATGGAATGAAACCAGTAATACGATCCCTGCTCATCTATACAAAGATGGATTAAGACATATTCATCCTGATCCTAAACAAGCCAGAAGTATTACCGTACGAGAAGCTGCAAGACTACAAACATTTCCAGATGACTTTGAGTTTATTTGTTCTGCAGGTGACAATTACAAAATGATTGGAAATGCTGTACCACCCTTATTTTCTGAAAAACTTTCTAATGCAATATTCGATATGAAACTCTTTTAGAGGTATATTATGGACGACAAAAACAACTTATAATTTCTATTGAATGCTTTAATATTGTAAACGAACTTACAAAAAAATTATCTTTTAGATGCTAAATACAAATTAGAAAATCTAACAAGAAAAATTCAAGGTGAAACCGTAGAAGTTAAAACGTATACTAAAAACGATATTTATAAAATGCATGCATATAAAGATTCTATATACAACACTATAGCTGCATACATTTTATATCCAAATGATGAAAGTACGTTATTTCAAAAAAAGTCAGACACTTTCGAAGGTGTTGGAGCATTTAATCTTGTTCCGGGTAAAGTCATTGATATGAATAATCTTGAAAAGCACTGACAGGCACTTCTTTTCTTATAAGAGTCTGTCAGTGCTTTTTGCAATTATTAATAAAATCATAAATTTCATTTATAATTCTTTGAGGATCTGATTTAATATCGTGTTCCCACACTCTTTTTATATTCCAATTAATACTCTGATAATAATTGTTTACTTCAGTATCCCGTTGTGAGTTCTTATTTAATTTTTCCTCCCAAAATAATCTATTAGAAGTTGGTATTTTCCCATGAATAGGACACAAATGCCAAAAACAAGAATCGATAAAGATTACGATCTTATATTTCTTTATTGATATATCAGGTTTCCCCAAGAGTGATTTGCTGTTTTTTCTATATCGAACTCCTTTACGCCATAATTCTTTCGCAATAATGCTTTCTAATTTAGATACAGATTTAATCGCCTTCATATTTTTAGTGCGCTGTTCGGAAGTAAGATTATCAACCATAATTTAACGCCTCTTTATTTCAAATTTTCAACTCAATTTTATAAATAAACTTCTAAATTTACCATATTTATATAAATAATATTTTTATAAGCGAAATTATTAAAACCATTATTTTCAATTAATTACTACCATGACCCTTTTTTGAATTACTTTTATCTAGATAAATGTTATTTATATACTGTACTTGTACGTAGTATACTTAAAAAAAACATTTAAAATATATATAAGGCAGTGATGTAATGAAAGATTTGATATTAAATCCTTATGCACCAAATTTAGTTGAATCTACGCGATCGATTGGGTATTCTTTCGAAACTGCGCTAGCAGATATAATTGATAATTCAATTAGCAATTTCGCGAAACGAGTTGATGTAAAATTTTCAAATTCAGATATTCCGTATGTTGCTATAATTGACAACGGTATAGGAATGAATCGGATTGAATTAGAAAAAGCAATGAGATACGGCAGCAGTAATTCTCTAGATGAACGTGGAGAAAATGACCTGGGCAGATTCGGTTTAGGACTAAAAATGGCATCAATGTCTCAATGCAGAAAACTGACGGTTATTTCAAAACAAGAAGGACAACTTTCAGCAGCATGTTGGGACTTAGATTATATCCATAAAACAGAACAGTGGTCATTAATAAGATACACAGACAATGAAATTAATAATCTTAAATTTGTATCTGATTTATCACATTATAAATCAGGAACCATCATAATTTGGGAAAAATTAGATAAAATTTCGGAATCTCAAAATGAATTCAGCAGAGAATTTAATGAAAAATTAAGCTTTGCAGATAAACACATAAGTTTAGTATTCCACAGATTTTTAGAAAACAAACTATCAAAGCAGTTTTTTGAACTATATTTCAATAATCGTAAAGTTGAAGCAATAGATCCATATATGTTGTCTAATCGTGCTACTCAGCAACTTGAAGAAGAAACGTTATTTATAAACAAAGTACGAATAAAAATTACTCCATTTATTACTCCTTTTGTTAGTAAACTTTCTACAAAAGAACGAACATTGTTGAACGATTATAAAGAGCTAAACTTAAAACAAGGATTATATATTTATCGAAATAATAGACTTATTGTCTGGGGAAAATGGTTTCGCCTCCTCAGTGAGGGTGAACTTAAACGTCTTGCTAAAATACGAATAGATTTACCAAACAACATCGATTCGCATTGGAAAATAGATGTAAAGAAGTCATCTGCTCAAATACCCAGTATGATTAAAGACCAATTAAGAAAAATAGTTGAACGTGCTGTTGGTAAGAGTGAACGCGTTTATAAATATCGTGGAAGAAAAGTTACAAACGATAATTATCAACATATATGGAATAAGGTTGAAAACAGAGAAAAAATGCAATACTTGGTGAATAGAGACATACCAATTTACAAAGTATTACAAGAATCTTTAAGTGAAGAACAATTAAAACTTTTAGATGGATTTATCAAAAGTATCGAAGACAGCTTCCCCTACTCCGCTGTCTATTACGACTTGGCTCAGGATAAACAATTTGAAGATCAAGTGCTCGAAGTCGAACAAGTATATGAATTAGCCAAAAACACTATTGATGGATTATCCAAAAATAAGGATGAGCAAATTAAACACTTAAAAAATTTAGCTACAATTGATATGTTTCAAAAATATCCTCAAGTTATTGAGATGTTAGAACAGGAGCTACAATAAAATGAGTACAGAAATCATTGCTGCTATAGAAGATTTATCCAGCATTATGTTGCCAAAAGATAACTTAGAAAAAATTACTGAGAAACAGATCAAAACAACTGTAGAAGCAGTTATTCCAATGGTTAAAATGAAATTCAACATCTCCGAAATTACTAAATTAGATATTGATACTGCAATAGTAAATCTTGAAGAACGTTATGCGATTACAATGGATACCGGAACGTTGCTTAAAGAAGATAATTATAAAAAATGGTATTACAATTCCAAAGCTGACAGAGGTAATGCTTATTGGAACAGATATAGCAGATATCTGGTCAATGATGTGAGACTGCCGCAAGCTGTTATTAATAAAATTGATGATTCATCTGAAGATATAATGGATGTTCTAGGTGATCCTTTGTCAAATGAGGGGTTTCAACGTCAAGGACTAATTATAGGATCTGTTCAATCCGGTAAAACATCAAACTATACAGCACTAATTAATAAAGCAGCTGATAGTGGTTACAAAGTAATTATCTTACTTACAGGTACAATCGAAAAACTGAGAAAACAAACTCAAGGACGTATTGACGAAGGATTCGTTGGAATGGACAGCCGTAACTTTTTACAATTCAAAAAAGTGAATTCCAAAACTTCATCTCTTGGTGTAGGTAAATATAATAAAGATATTGGTGTAGTTTCATTCACTACAACGGATAAAGATTTTGATTTAAAAGGCTTGAACATGCGGCTCTCATCTGTTACAGATCCAGTTATTTTTGTAATTAAGAAAAACAAATCTGTTTTAGAAAAGTTGCATCATTGGTTGAAAGAAAAAAATACAGATCAATCGACAGGTATGATTGATTTGCCTATGTTACTTATTGATGATGAAGCAGATAACGCATCTGTAAATACGAATAATCCTGATCAAGATCCCACAGCAATAAATAATGGAATTCGAAATTTATTAAAATTATTTAAAAAATATAGTTATGTCGGTTTCACTGCCACACCTTTTGCAAATATTTTTATTGATCCACAATTAGAAAACGAAATGGAAAACGACTTATTCCCAAAAGATTTTATCTATTTATTGGAACAGCCTTCAAATTATGTAGGCCCGATAGACATGTACAGTGAGAATGGAAAATACAATTATATGATTCGTCATAACGATGATATGGAAAGTATCTTAGAACTAAAACACAAAAATAATACAAATATTTCTTCACTACCCGACTCTCTCAAAACATCTATACTATTATTTTTGTTGTCCAACGCAGTTCGTGATTTGCGAGGACAAGAAAAGAAGCATAGATCCATGCTGATTCATGTATCCAGATTCATCAGCGTACAAAAAACAGTTCAAGAAAAAGTTAAAAATTATTTTAATTATGCTAAAGAACAAATTAAAAACTATGTACTTTCTGAAACTGAAGAGCCTTTCATCAAAGAATTACGACTTCTATTCGACAAAGAATTTGGAAAAGATACAAAAGCTTATTATGAAAATACAGCTTTTAAAAAGGTTGAAATTGAAGAATCATGGGAGGATGTAAAGAAAGTTCTTTATAAATCAATCAGCCCTATTCAAGTTCACACTGTAAACAGCGGTTCTGCGTCTCAAAGAATGAATTATGACGAGTATGAGGACGGTTTGCGATTAATTGCAATCGGAGGACTAAGCTTAGCACGTGGACTGACACTCGAAGGATTAACAGTAAGCTATTTTTATCGTAATACTAAAATGTACGACACATTAATGCAAATGGGAAGATGGTTTGGATATCGTGACGGCTATTCTGATTTGTGCCGATTATGGACATCACATGAGTCTGCCGGATGGTATGAACATATCGCAGAAGCAACTGAAGAACTAAGAAATCAAGTTAAGAGAATGTCCAGAGAAAACAAACGTCCGATAGATTTTGGTTTACGTGTCCGCTCTGCTGAAGATGCTCCATTAATCGTAACTGCAAAAAATAAAATGAGACATTCTGAGCAAATCAAGCTTTTACGACAATTAAATGGTCGTATGATCGAAACACCTATCCTCCCCTCTAAAGAAGAAGAAATAGAGGCCAACAACGAGGTCATCGAAAAATGGTTAGTTAAGAACAATAAGTATTTAATAAGGGACCTCTCTACCCTAGGTCGCCGGAAGCCTACTTTAAAAAATGTTCCCAAAGAGACAATAATTGAATTATTGACATTTTTAGAGTATCCATACATGAACGAGTTCTCAAAAGACAGCATGATTTTAAATGAAATAAAGAACAGTACATCGAAAATATTTGCTACTTGGGACGTTGTTATTGCTACTAAAAACACTACAGAAAAAGAAAATGAAATTCCTTGTGACTACGGTGAAATTCCCATTTATCCAATTGAACGTTCTTTTGATTTTTTCGGAACCGGAAATTATGTCAGAATATCTAAATCCAAAAAGAGATTAGGATCCACAGATTACGCCTTGACCGGACTCGACAAACAACAATTGAAATCTATTAAAAGTAATGTCGATGATTTTCTTAAAGGACAGACTAATAAAAAGGGCGGTCAAAAATCCCCCACTCAAAATATGTACTTCAATACAGGTATTTCAAGAAATCCACTCATAGTTATTTATCCTGTAAAGTTGATACACAGTAAGGAAGAGACAAATTCTAAAATCAAAGACTATGTTAGCTCCTCGAAACAATTAATTACTGGTGTTAGCATAGGTATTCCAGATATTGAAGGAGTACAATCTGTCACCTACGAATACGTGGTGAATAAAGTTTATCAGATGGAACTCATAGAAGGAAGCTCTCGCGAGTACGATTGGGATGATAGCTACGACGAAGATGAAGAAGATGAATTGAATGATTAACGAGGAGAAAAATAACGTTTTGGAAGAAAACCAATACAAGAGAATTCCTAAGACCGATAAATTCGGCATATATATGGGATTAGATGATTTAGGCAGAACAAGTATGTTTGTTAAACTATCAAAAAAACCTGTACTTGATAACAGCGGTAAATATCTACTTTACGAATACAATAAACGAGAAGACGGTTTGTGGGCTCTAACTGTCTCAATTGCCGAACAGCGATACATCGGCGTCTTCAATAAACTCGTTTTTGACTTAGTAGATATAATTCTTGAATCAAGTACTTCAACAGTTGCTGAAAGAATTTTCATGAAACGTTTTATTGAATGGAAAACACTTTTCGAACACCTTGTAACTTCAACTCTTGATTTTAATAAAATCGTAGGTCTGGCTGGTGAGTTACATTTTTTGAGTGAATTCATGTTTAAGTACTATGGAGTAAATAACAGTTTAAATTCATGGTGCGGTCCACATGGTGCAGATAAAGACTTTAGTATAAATAACACTTGGTTTGAAGTAAAAACAAAATCAATGAATAAAGATATAATTCATTTAAACAGTAAGTCACAGCTTGTATCCAAGGACATCGGTTATTTAACTGTTATACCCTATGAAAAAACCAGTCCATTAAACTCTAAATCTACTAATTTACTTAAATTATACAAAAAAATTACTGCCTCGATTCATTCACAACAGATACAAGCAGAATTCGATAAAAAATTAGTTGATTTAGGTTTCATTCCTGATGAAAAATATGACAAAATAAATTTAGAATTTCACAAACTTGTTTTCTATGAAATAAATGAGGAGTTTCCTCAAGTATTTAGTACCGAATTTGATAAAGCAATAATTAATATTACCTATGATCTTTTTTTACCTGAAGTCAAACAATTTAGGGTGGAGTTATGAATATGGATTTGTATAGAGATGGTCTAGTAAATGAGATAAAAGTATATGCATCATCTGAAAACATGTCAGATCGGGAATCTTTTTTTCAGATATATTGTGAAAAACTCGAACAAGCTGACATTATAGAAGATTTTCACTACCTTCAATTTAAGGGTAAAGGAAATCGTAATCGTTCTATTCAAATTGATGGTTATGTATACAATGAATTGGATAATAAATTAACGATTTTTATTATTCCTTCCTTAACATACTATGATGATAAAGTTTTGACCCTTACTGAAACTGAATCTTTATTTAGTCGCGCTAAATACTTTTATTTTGACGCGGAAAAAATAATTTCAAGCGCTGAAGAAAGTTCCGAAGGTTATGGTTTGGCTTATGATATTGTAAATAAAAAAATAACTATTGATGTACTCGAGATAATTTTATTAACTGATTACTCAAAATCAAGTAAAATCAACGTTATTGAGAGTACTTTCGAAAATAGTATACGAGTTGATTATTCAGTTTATGATATTTCTCGCATGAAGTTGCTTGATGAATCTGAAAACGGTAAAGAACCTCTGGTTATTGACCTTTGGGATGAGTTTCAAGCAGAAGGAATTCCGGTTCTTCCGGCCTCTAAGAATGATGAATATCAAGCATATTTATGTAATATTCCCGGAGAACTCTTGGCACGCATGTATAATAAATATCAATCAAGATTACTTGAAGGTAACGTACGATCATTCCTTCAAACCAAGGGAAAAGTAAATAAAGGCATACGAAGCACTATTCTAAATCAACCTGAAATGTTTTTTGCATTCAACAACGGTATTGCTGCAACTGCCGAATCAATTAATATCTTAGAGGGACCAGAAGGAAAGATCATTACAGGATTTAAATCATTGCAGATCGTAAACGGAGGACAAACAACTGCCTCTCTTGCAAACGCTTGGGAAAACGATGTGAGACTAGATTCTCGCAACCAGATAAAACGAATTTTTGTACCCATGAAGGTTTCAGTTGTATCTCAAAAATCAGCAGAAGAGTTAATACCTAATATATCAAGATACGCAAACAGTCAAAACAAAGTAAGTGACGCAGACCTAGCATCAAATCATCCATTCCATAGACAAATAGAAGATCTTTCAAGAAGAATACATGCACCCGCAATAGATGGAGCTCAATTCGGAAAGTTTTGGTACTATGAACGTGCAAATGGGCAATACAGACAAGAAACCTATAAATCAACAGATTCAGTCAAAAAGGCTTTCGAATCCCGCAATCCGAAAAATCAAATGTTCAAAAAAGTGGACTTAGCAAAATATTATAATATATATCTTCAAAAGCCTCATATCGCCAGCGCAGGATCTCAAATGAGCTTTAATAAATTTAGTGAGTGGATGATTAAAGAATGGGATAAAAACTCCGATTTTGCAAATGAACAATTTTATCGTAAAGTAATTTCTTTAGGTATTCTTTTTAAAAAAACAGACACTATTGTAAAAAATCAAGATTGGTATGATAGTTATAAAGCTAACATCGTTGCATATACACTCTCACTGATTTTTTATAAAACGGAAAGAGATTTTCCTGAATCATCAGTTGATTTTCAGCAAATATGGAAAAAACAAGATTTATCTCCTGGTTGGGTTAAACAAATTCAAAAAGTATCGTACTTAGTTTATAAACACCTAACAAGTAAAGATCGATTAGTTGAAAACGTTACAGAATGGGCTAAACGTGAATCGTCATGGAATATAGCTAAAGAAATACAGTTTGATTACGAAGAAGACTTTATTAAGGATTTAGTTAACAAAGACTATGTTATTACACAAGATCACAGTGCAGTAAAAGAACAAAAAAAGGTCAAGGAAATGAATGCGTTACTTCAAGTTTATGATTATGGATCTTTATTTTGGAAAGATGTTTACAATTGGGGACAACGAAGTAAAATATGGAATACTCAAGATATCAGCCTATTGAAATTAGCTATGGGAATTGATGAAGGCAAAGTTCCTTCTGATAAGCAATCCATAAAAATTTTACAAATACTTGAAAAAGCAAGATCTGACAGTTTTCCAAAATAAGTTCATTAATTAAAAAGATCGGTTATGTTCCTTAATTAAAGGAATGTAACCGATCTTTTTTATTTGACGGTTTGTCAAATTAAGTGCAACACTTCTTCCGTGAAGACCTCGTATGCAGTTTTCCAGTTAAGACATTTTCGTGGTCTCCCATTAATCCAGGCGAGCGCTTGAGCGATTTCAGAACGACTGACC
>Ga0308157_10008178_pt1 | contig 11972 bp, 11 predicted proteins | sample PhyBR1_FD_201035 | JGI IMG/M metagenome (GOLD analysis project Ga0308157, IMG submission 201035) | Phyllosphere microbial communities from UC Gill Tract Community Farm, Albany, California, United States - DLSLB.R1 | ecosystem: Host-associated > Plants > Phyllosphere > Unclassified | place: USA...
ATTTCTTTTTGTAATCCTTTGATAGTTAGTTTAGTTTCTATTGTCCAAATAAGAGATACAAACATCAAAACATACAATAGTATGGGAAGCAATAAAGCTTTAGAAGACAAAAAATCTACTTTTTTTGCTTTGAGAAAGGAAAATAATAAAAAAATAATACAGGTTAAACTCCCGATATTATGTTTGAATGGAAGTGTTATTAACATTGCTGCCAAAAGATAAGCTAGCAAGGTTTTGTTCTTCCATAATTCATCTATTTTACTGAAGACTTTTTTCAAACAATCTAAGGTATGACTCATTTATTTTGTTCCAATTAAATTCTTGAACTATTGTATTAAAGTTATCTTGAACCATTTTTTCATAATCTTTTCTTTTTATGGTTTTTAGAAGGCGTTTAATATCTTCTGTATTCGAAAAATAAAATGCATTTTCCTGTAAAATAGCGCGATTAAATTCGTTGTTATGGGCTACAATTAATGCTTTTGCAGCCATCGCTTCCAACAAAGAAGGATTCGTTCCTCCTACTGAATGGCCATGAAAATAAAGATTAGAAAAATATCTTAGATTATCTAAATGTCCTTTATTATAGACCCCGCCTATAAAACGTATGTTTCCGCAATTATAAAACTTCTTTTTGAGATAATCTCCATAACTATTATCATTATTCCCTACAACCAACATCACTTTATTATCTTGACTATCTGCAATACCGTCCAAAATTACTTCGATATTATTTTCTGGTTCAAAACGTGCTATCAACAAGTTATAGTTGTTTTTTTCAACATTATATTGTGAAAGTACCTTTTCTTGTGGATCAGAAAACAAATCTGCTCCATAAGCAATATAAACAGCTTCTCTCCGATATTTCTCTTCCAAATATTTTTTAATACCAAGCGAATCTGCAACTAGATAATCACTGCTTTTTACAGCTTTATTTTCGGCAAATTTTAAGAATTTTTGGATTGATTTAGAATATTTGGTTCTCTTCCACTCCAACCCATCCATATTGGTAATAATAATTGGCTTTTTTGGTAAAAGAAAAGACCATATAGAATTGCTAGTGTAGCCCAATTGCAAAATGACATCAAAATTTCTTTTCCTAGAATCCAGAATGCAATTCAGATCATAAATAAATTGTCCAGCAGTGCCTAGTTTATATTCTGGGTCATATTGATGAATTATATTTACTCCCATGAAATTTTTCTCCTGAAAAATGTGTTTATGCGAATTATAGACATAAACCTCATGTTTTTTTTCAGCTAAATAAATGGCAAAAATTTCAGCAAACTGCTCAAATCCTCCGTAATTATTTGGAATACCTCTAGTACCAAGAATGGCTATCTTCATTTAAATCTTATAAAATGGGACCCAAAAATAATGATTTTAAAATTCTGAATTTTTTATTACCTATAAATTCATTTATAATTAATGATTATTTGATTTAATTTCTACTTTTGTTCGCAAGCGGTTTAAAATAATACTTATGATTAATTTTGATTACCTGGAAAAAAATTTAGAGGAGTTGCGCTTAAAATATTTAACCGCTAATCCGTTTCCGCATTTAATAATTGATAACTTTTGTGAAGAAGAAAAGTTAGTAAAAGCTCATAAAAGTATTCCTGAACTCCAAAATAAAAGTCGTGACTATTCTTTTGCCAATAATAAATTTGAAAAATCAAATTATAAAGAGCTAGGTTCTGAAATGCAGGAGTTGTATGAAGAGCTCTCTTCAAAAAGATTCAATAAAATTATATCTTATATAACCTCAAAATCTGTTTTTGTTGACCCAAAAAATCACGGCGGCGGGTTACATCAGGGCAAGAAAAATAGCTTTCTGGATATGCATTTAGATTTTAATTACCATCCCATTAACAAAAACTGGTATCGAGAATTAAATCTACTTTTATATTTAAATAAAGATTGGAAACCAGAATATAAAGGAGGTTTAAAAATTTTCGATCTAAGAACTGGAGAAAATGCCGAACTTGACGTTCCTTTTAATCGTTTAATTATTCAGCAATGTGCTCCGTACACTCTCCACGGATATGATATGACAAATTTTCCTGAAGGAAATTTTAGAACATCTGTTGCCACTTATGCTTACCAAATTCATAAAGTACAAATTGAGAAGCCAAGAACAACAGATTGGTTTCCTAAGGATGATGCTTCATTTTTAAAAAAGCAGTTTGCCAAAAATTATAATTTTTTGGTTCAAACAAAAAACAAATTCTTTGGAAGCAATACGGCAAAAAATCAATAAACTGAATTTATTCTTATTCATGTTTTTTAATAAGCTGATATAATATATCTGCCGATTTTTGCCAGCTGTACTTTTCTTTTATCTTTTGTGCCATTGTCTCAAAATCTGATGCCACGTTTTGAGTTAAGATTTTTTGAAGCTTTTGATTAAACTCATCTTGATTATATGGCTCAAAATAATAATCTTCAAAAAAACTAAAATCTGACATTGCCGTTTTATTAGAACAGATTGTCGGAATTTTTGCCGCTACCGATTCCAAAGGAGGAATTCCAAAACCTTCGGCCAAAGAAGGATAAACAGATGCATCTGCTCCTCGCAATAGCAATAACATTGTTTTTAAATCGGTATTTTTTAAAGAAACAATCTCATTTTTTATTTCAGAATCTAATTTGTCAAAGATATCGTCGTATTCCTGATTGGATGAAGTGTCATTTCCTAAAAAAAGAAGCTTGTAGTTTTTATACAATTTAAGATCTAAAAAAGCTTTTAAAACCATTTGATGATTTTTTCTCTGCTCCCATCTGCTTACATAAATAATGTAATTTTTTAATGAAAATTTGTCTTCAACCTCAGCTTTAATCTGCTGTTTATCATATTCTTCAAAAAATGTATCATGAATAGCGTTTGGAGTTATCTCATAATTTGACACTGCAAAATGCTGTTGGATTTTCTGTTTAGAATACTCCGAAACTGTCAATTTGATTTCTGACCTTTTTGCGCTTTGTTTATATAAAAATGTATTGACAATTCTGCTTAAAGAAGTAAAATATTCCGGAAAATCAATAAACAATACATCATGTGTTGTAACAATGTATTTACATCTTTTTATTGGTGAAACGGTATATTGAAAATGAGCAAAATCAATTTTATTCTTTTTTATAATCTTCGGTACATCAATAAGCAGTCTTAAATACTTGTTATGATATTTATATTTTAAATAAGTAACGTTTGAATGGTTCCCAAAAATAGATTCTAAGTAATCTGGATTTGAAGACACTAAAAAAAAATGAAGATCTCTCTTTTTAATTAACTCAGAGTACAGACCTTTTATATATGTTCTTGTTCCCTGAAAACCACTATCAAAAACATGGCAGTCAACAAAAATACTGGTTGTGTTTTTAATACTCATCTTCAATTCTTTTTTGGCTATTATGCTCTTTTATAATTACTTCTCTTAATGCAATCAGAAATCCTATTATTATCGATTTATTGTCTAATTTTAAATATAAGCCTAAAAATACCCAGTTAGACACGATAAGAAAAACACTCGTTCCAATTAATAAATAATTGATTGCCTGAACATTCTTGATGTCAGATTTTTTTTGTCTGTATAAAATAATCAGAAAGACCAGAAGAAATAAAACCCCTAATAATCCTGATTTTAAAAATATAGTCATATATGCATTGTGTGCAATTGGAATATATTGAACATATTCATGATCATTCGTCCAGATTTTCCTGCCCAAATTGAGTGTAGATCCTAAACCTTCTCCAAAAAAAATAGCTCTATTGCCTTTGGCCGAAACTTGATTTACAGCAATTATATTTTCAAATGATCTGTAATTGTCGTTGAAATCTTTCCAATCATCTTTATCAATTTTTGTTTTAAAAGCTTCTTGTGGTGCAATTTTTATTTTATATAAAAAAGCTTGAATACCTTTTCCTTCTCTTTTTGGGTTGATATAAACAATTGATGCGTAACCTATTATTGACATTAAAAAAACAGCCAAAATTACTTTTAGAGATTTTTTATTAAAAATCAAATATCCTTTCAGACCAACATATAGAATAATAAACTGAATCAAGTTTGTTCTTGCTAGGTATAAAAAACTAGACAAACCAATTATTGCTAAAAATAATATCCTCTGCTTTTTTGATATTTCTAAATTTAGCTCTCTGTAGAAAATAAGAATAATCAGTACGTAGATTTCATAGTCACTAAAATAGCCTCCATGTTCTCTTAAAAGATTTACACTCAAAGTTCTGAATTCAATGACCGTAAAAGATAACATTGCCAAATGCATTACAGAAATTGCCAATCCAGCATAGACCATCACTTTTAAAGCCAATTTACTGCTGAATCTACATAGCTGATATCCTACCAATAATCCTAAAATAGGCTTCACTAAATAGGTAAAATCTCTTATGAATAAAAAGGGTGTTGTAGTGCTAAAAAATGTAGAAAAAATGGCAATAAGAAGTATAATGAGAAAAATGGCATTATACTGAATTATGGTAAAAGAATATTTTCTTTTAATTGTTAACAGTAAAGTTAAAGACCATACCGCAAAAGTGAGCTCGTAATTAGCAAACAAAGAAACTCCGATGCAAAGCAAAAATAAAATCTGGTACGGAAAACTTTTATAAACTGTTATATTCATTATTTACTCAATCTTATTATTGGTTTTAAAACTGCACAATATAAAACTATTACCATTATTTCGATGATAATCGTAGCTATAAATGCCCCTTGTAATCCAATACTTTTTACTAATAGAAAAAATAAAAGCAAACTAAAAACTGAAGAACCAATAGTAATATTTATATAAACATTATTCTTGTCTAAAGCAAAAAGCAATTGTTTTAAAGCAAAAGTGATTGACATAAATATAGGGATAATCAAACCTAATCTGAAAAAGTATACCATTGATTCTAAGTCATTTGATGTAATATTGAAATATAGCAAGATCTGTTCTGCAAATGCAAATGCAGTAAATGCTAATAATAAAACAAATGAATAATTTAAACCATTGTACTTCAGCCATTGTGAAATTCCGTTTTTTAAACTTGTATGCATCTGCAGACAAACATCGGCATAGATAAAATTGAAGAACATTTGTAAATAACTTCTAAAAGTCATTACAATCTGTTCTATAATTCTATATTGTCCAGCCATACCATTTCCCCCAACATAACTAACTATCATTATAGGCAGATATTGATAAAATGAAAGAAACAATTGTGAAAAAGTCAGAGAGAATTCCTGCTTTAATAACAGAAATGCATCTTTAATGACATTGTGATAGAATTGTAAATTGTATTTTTTTATCAGATAAATTAGTCCAATCAAGCTCGAAACAATCAATCCAATTCCTAAATAAGCATTAGCATAAATATAATCGTCCTTTTCTTTGATAAAAATAAAAATACAAACTACGTATATTGCTTTGGAAATAATATTAATAAAAGAAATCCATTTATAGTTTTCCAATCCTTGAAAAATCCAGGTTGGGTTTAAGAATTGACCAATTACATACAAAAAACTAAAAAAGAAGACGGCTTGCTCTTTATTAAAAAAAGGAATAAAACAAATCAGCAAAAAAGCAATAAAAAATGTGATTAAAATCAAAAAGAACTTCATTACATAAATTGAGACCATTTTTGTTTTAATAATTTCAGCATTCTCTCTGTTTATTGATATTTCTTTGGTTCCATTAATATAAGAGCCATAGTCAATCAAAACATTTAATACTAAAGCAAACGAAAACCCAACACCAATTTTTCCTAATCCTTCTTTTTCACAAACTGCTACTAAATAAGGCATTACCAAAAGCGGACTTACCAGATTAACAATCTGACCAATCCCATAAATAACAAAATTCTTGATTCGGTTATTCTGTAATACATTTTGGTATTTTAATTTAAACAAGATAATAGGATTTGTTTAGAAATAGTATCAACATCAGATAAAAAAAGCCACATTTTTGTGGCTCTTAAATATTATTTTACGATTAATTGAATTTGATCGTAAAGTGCTTTTTCTGAATAAAACAACGGATCGTATTTTCCTTCTTTTGTTTTGAAGTTTTGTATAATTGAGTTTTTCTTGTCTACAATTTTTACGCAATCATTTGGAATAAAGTAATTGAAAAATAATGAATCTTTGGCTTCAAAACTTTTACTGTAATACTTCATTTTAAAGTTTTTAATAATGATTTCTTTTTGTTCTTCATTTGTTCCAAAATCAATTCTGATATAGTTTGGAATTACATCTTCAGGAAGATTAAAAACAATGTCCTGAGGATTTTCATTTGCTTTTACTTCTGTCCAAACTGAATTTTCTTCCTTATACGGAACTTCGTAAGCATCTTGGCTGTAATACAACTGAAAATGATCGTCTGTTTTTACGGTTACTGTCAGAGTTACCTGAAAATTATTGTTTTTTGTTTCAACTTCAGCTGGTTTAACCTCATCTTGTTTTTGATTTGCTTCTTTCTTACATGAAGTAAACGCTACAAGTAAAATCAAACTTGCAAAAAATAGTTTTGTTTTCATTTTAAATTTTTGGGCTAATTTGGTTTTTAAACTTTATAAAATTTTATCTCAACTAATGCTGTTGTTCTATTTTTAAACATTTGTTTTCTCTACAATTAATAACTTCTGTTTTCTGTAAAAAGTCTTAAAGAAATTTAGTAAAATGTAAAGAAAAACAAATAAAACAGGAAATATTAGCTTCATATGTCCATAAAAGAAACCTTCTTTTTCAATATTTACTGTTGTGCTAATATCTTTTATAACCTTATCATACCCGATTAATTCAATTCTGTGCGAACCCTGTTCATTAATTAAATCTCCTTTTGTTTTAATAACCTCATTTAGCTGCGTGTTTTCATTATAATAAACTAAGCTGTTGCTTTTTTGAGGGCTATTTGCAGTATTGGAAAATTCTTTTAAGATTCCGTCAATCTGAGAAATAGTAGAATCATTTTGTTTCATTTTCTCTTTAACATTAACCAATCTTGCTTCTTGAATTTTTTTATAGAATTCTGTTCTATTTAAAAAATTTAAAAGTGGTTCAATAATTTTTTTACTATCAGCTATTTCATCTGTACTAATTGAAATTCTGTGATATCGGTAATTTTTACTTGTTAGATTATCCTCAATAATCTTTTTGATGTCTCCATTATCCGCCATCAACTTAATCAATTCAAAATTCTCCGGTTTATTCTCAATCAATTTATAGACATCAGATATAGGTCTAATTGCAATAAATTTAAGGTTTTTAGGATACTGAATTCCGACAGTATTTTTTAAAAAAAGAGTATCGCCTTCTTTAATTTTAGAGTAGATTAAATCAATTTTTGCATATAAATACTCTGTGCTATCAAAATTTGGTGCCACAATAATTTCATGGTTGTATTTTTTTTGGGTTATATCTATCAATAATCCCAAACCAAACCCACTTAAAACTAAAATCAAAGCAATAACCCAATTGCGAACAAAAAATTGAATTAAGCGAAAAATATTGGCATTAATTCTGCTGAAAAAATTACCAATACTTTTTGAAACCTGAACTATATCAATCTCTTGATCTTCTATGTTTTGCGGTACTTTTGTACTCATTTATGATTTTTATTTGATGTTGAAAATCTGCTCTAAAATTTTAATAGTAATCAAATAGGTTGGTTTTACACCCGTTGTTCCTAATCCGCCAGAAGCTAGAGTGCTTCCTGTTTCTAAAGGATTATCTGAAGCATAATAAGCATAACGAACTTTAATGTCATGCGGAACGCTTTTTCTAATTTTAGATGCTGACTGAATCGCTTTCTGGTAATAAGATCCTTCCATTTCAAGACCAATTACACCCCAAGTTGATTCGTGGAAGAATTTCAATAAATCTCTGTTTTGTAATGAAGTTCCAAGAACGGTAACCATCGCACCTTCATAGATGTCAATATCGTTTCCTTCGAACATTGCGCCTGTTAGTTCGTTTTCGAAGAAATAATTATCTGCTGTTCCTTCGTTAATATGTGCCGTCGGAATCATGATATCTCCTTTTCCTCCTTCCAAAATTCCGGCTTTTCCCATAATAGAAACCGATTTTACATTAAGCAAAGTTTCTTTTTTGAATGGTTTCAAAAGCTCGTCGATAGTCTCGTAAGCTTGCTCTCCAAAAGCATAATCCATTACGATTATAACTGGTTTTTCTTCACCAACATTAGCATGTAAAAAAGCTGTTTTTGACCAGTCGATTTTTGCAGTATCAAAAATCTGAACATCGATATTTGTTCCCGAACAATCTGGCAGCGAAATCATTCCGTTTTTTAAAGCCAAATCTTCAACTTGAGATCTGATTTCTTTTGATCCCGAACTGCTTAATTCCTCATAAATAAAGAAATCTGTTTTTCCTTTATATTTTGTTTTCAACAAAGGCGTAGCAAAAATCGAATTCATCACACTGTGCATATTGGCACTGATTACGTGAATTGGTCTTTTCAGCAAATCGTTTGCTTTAAGAACTTCTTTGATGTTTGTCGCCCAGATTTCTCCGTGAATATGATGCCCTAGTCTTTCACGCAAAACAGGACTAAAAGTGATCGTTCGTTTATTGTTTTCAACAATTTCTTCAATTGCCAGTTTCCCTAACCAGTAAATAACGTGCAAGAAACGGTCTGGCGCTGATTCAGAACCAAAAGCATCGTAAATATCTAAAACTTCTTCAAAGGTTCTAGCCAAAATGTTTGCTACGTGAGAAATCGCTTTTTCTTTCTCAATCTGCGTCAGCTTTTTGGTTTGCATTACAGATTGCTCTAATTTCTGCCAATCGCGCGAAACTTCTCCTCCATCGTCTATTAAAACTCTATTTTTAATTTTATGAGATTCGATGAAAATGAAAGTCAAATGCGTAAGAATATCATAAATATCCGAACGCCCACGAGTGATTTCAACATTCATCTGTTCTTCGTCGATTCTGTAGCAATTTCTTCTTCTTTTTGGAGGAACAATTGGCTGAAAATGCGATTTAGAATATCCTTCGTCTGAAGTCAAATTAATAAAACGGCATTGTTCAATTCCAATTGGAAGACGTTCTATAACGTACAAAAGTCCGTTTAGTTCTACTTTCTCTTCGGCAATATTTCCATAAATTTCTGGACGTAAAGCCAATAATGATTCACGTAAGCTATCACCAGAAACTCCCATTGGTTTGTAAAAACCACGGTTGAATAAATGGCGCATTGTAATGTACATTTTTTCTATCGCCGCAGAAGATTCTTGCGCTCTAGATCTTGATATATGTTTAGTTTCTTTCATTTCTTTTTAATTTTAAAATCATCTTCATTTGTAAAGAAGATGCGAATATTTCAATAAACGAAAGTAGGAATTAAAATTATTATTTTCTAAAAGTCTGACGTTACCAAACTATTACTTATACTTTTCAAAATCAACTTCTACTTTTTTAAATTTTTTACTTTCTGATAATAATAAACTGATCTTATTTATACATTTCTGGTCCTCTGACATTATAAAAGCAAAATTCCAAATATCTTTTGAGATAGAAAATAAACCAGAGTCTGAGCTGACATCCATTAAAATTTCATCATTCATCCATAAGTCATTAATTTTATCAACTTTTGGATTTATCTCATCTATTGTACTTAATAAATCAGTAAGAAAACATTCGTCTTCTACTCCACTAAATATTTCAATTAATAAATTCTGAGATTTATATCCAGGCCTTAAATGATATTTATATTTCATAGATAAAATTTGTTTTCCTACCGCAAATTATCCGCAATATCCCTATTATTTGATAATCTCGGAATTTTATTCTGTCCGCCCAATTTTCCTTGCGATTTCATGTAATCTTGGAATCCGTTTTTAGAAACTTTAGTGATAACTACTTTTCTTAAAACATTTCCAGTAATTAAATCATCGTAATAAATATTCTGCTTTCGCATCGAGCTGTCAATCGCTTCAGCAAAAACTTCCATGTTTTCAGGTTCTTTTTCAAATTCTATCAGCCATTCGTGATATGGAAGTCCGTTTTCTGGATTAATCTGAGGCGCAACTGTAAATTCGTTAATCACAATATTGGTTGAATTTACAGCTTCTTTCATCGCATTTTCAACTTCATTTGCAATTACATGTTCTCCAAAAGCCGAAATATAATGTTTAATACGTCCAGAAACTATAACACGATACGGCGCCAAAGATGTAAACTGAACGGTATCTCCAATATTATAACGCCAAAGCCCTGCGTTGGTAGAGATAATCAAAACATAGTTTACTCCTACCTCAACTTCACCAATTGTATATACTTTCGGGTTTTCGCTAAAAAATTCATCTGCTTTTATAAACTCATAGAAAATTCCGGAATTCAAAAGTAATAACATTCCTTTTTCTTTCTGCGAATCTTGGTACGCAAAAAATCCTTCAGAGGCAGGAAACAATTCGATACTGTCCACTTTTCGGCCAATCATGTTTTCAAATTTGGCACGATAAGGTTCATAATTAACTCCACCGTAAATGAACAAATTGAAATTTTTGAATATTTCACTAATCTTTTTACCACCGCTTTTTTGCTGCAAACGCTCAAAATACATCTGAACCCAAGACGGAATTCCAGAAATAACCGACATATCTTCTTTTATCGTTTCGTCTACAATAGCATCTACTTTGGTTTCCCAATCATCAATACAATTGGTTTCCCAAGACGGCATTCGGTTTTTCTGCAGATATTTAGGAACAAAATGCGCCACAATTCCAGAAAGTCTTCCAAATTTAATTCCGTATTTCTCAGTGAGAATTGGGCTTCCTTGTAAAAAGATCATTTTTCCGTCAACAAAATCTGCTTTTCCCGTTTCGTTAATATAATGCAGAATTGCATTTCGGGCCGCTTCTATGTGATACGGCATCGATTCTTTGGTCAGCGGAATAAATTTTGCTCCCGAAGTTGTTCCCGAAGTTTTAGCAAAATACAATGGTTTTCCTTTCCATAAAATATTTGCTTCGCCTTTTACAACCTTTTCAACATACGATTTTAAATCTTCGTAATCTCTTACTGGAACTTGTTTTTGGAAATCTTCAACCGTTTTTATTTGATTAAAATGGTGATCTTTTCCAAACTCAGTGTTTTGAGCATTTTCAATCAAACTTTCAAAAACCTTATGTTGCGTTTCAACAGGTTTTTCAGCCCATCTAAGAGTTTGTTTATATATTTTTCGGGCAAAAATTTTCGCCGCAATTGACTTAATTGACATTTTCAGTGGTATTATTTTTTGTCACTTTTCTTTTTGTCTTTAGATTCAGCCTTCAATTCTTTTTCTGTTTCAGCGACATCTTCTCTCAGTTTTATTTCAGCATCAGATGCTTTCATATTTAAGTCTGAAGCATCTTCAACAGATTCTGCTAATATAGAATCTTTATTAAATTTTGAATATTCTAATTCCCCTTTTAAAACTTTTTGAATTCCTTTTATATAAATTTCATTTTGTTTTAAAGCTGTTTCTAAAGAATCCGATTTAATTGCTAGTCTTGTCGCGTTTCGTTTCAATTCTGTAGACGAATATCCAGGAATAAATTCGCGAAGGGGCGTAAAAGCAATGATGAAAGTAGTGACCAAAATTAGAAATATTCCGCCTAAAGTAAACGTTACAAAGACATTCATTAAAGTAAGCCTAAAAGAAAATATCTCTTCAAAAGTGTCTTCATTTAAAATTACTAATCGGTTTTTAATGAACAATTTTTTTCTAAAATTCTTTTTCTTTTTTTGAGTCATTATCCTTCTTTATGCTAGCAAATATAATAATTAATCATCATGATATTTATTCAAAAAATTTCATGAAGACCTATAATTTACGATTTTATAAAATATTTAACGCGGTCTAATCGAAATATTTTAAACTAAAAATACTTCTATTTCGTATATTTCTATATACCTTTGCGGAATAATTAAGAAAAACAATTTGCTTCGGCATTAAATATATTAGTC
>Ga0308157_10008179_pt1 | contig 11967 bp, 9 predicted proteins | sample PhyBR1_FD_201035 | JGI IMG/M metagenome (GOLD analysis project Ga0308157, IMG submission 201035) | Phyllosphere microbial communities from UC Gill Tract Community Farm, Albany, California, United States - DLSLB.R1 | ecosystem: Host-associated > Plants > Phyllosphere > Unclassified | place: USA...
TAATACACATTATGCGCATTACACCAAGGCGGCAGGGTTCGGCGAGACCTGCCGTCTTAGATCAAGGTTTCAACATCCGTTCAGCCTCTTTAGACAAGTCGACGCCGCCCCCCTCGCTTTTTTGTTCGCCCCAGCTATATGCGCTACCGCCCGTGGACAACGCCATGCAGACGTCCAGCTTTTCCAACCCGGTCAAGTCCACCAGGTTGATCCGTAGCCGCGGCTTCTCGCGGTGTATTTCTTTCGCCGTGGCACACACGTCCTCTCCGCAAGAATCATCGCCACCCGCGAACACAAAAATCAATCCATCTCGTTCCTTGCCATCCATTTCCGCCGCAGCCGCTCGCAGACTGGCGCCCAAGGGAGCGTTGCCCTCGTTCCTGGCTTGCCGTACGAGTGCCAGCAACTCGCCGCGCCTGCTGGCTTCAAATGCTCCATGGCCCGCGTCCGCTACACATTTTTTGCCGGCGTACCGCACAAGACGTGTTTCGGTCGCCGGTGGCAGCACACCGATGATTCGCTCGATTTCCCGCTTGGCCAGTTCCTTGCGCGGGGTCGAACTCAAACCGGTCCGGCGCGTCATGGCGGCGGACGTATCCAGCACAAAGGCGACCTGCGTCGGCCATTGTTGCGGGGGTTCGGGTGTCGGCTCCGGCTCTGGCTCGGGCTTCGCTACCTCCATAGCCACTGGCTTGGCTACCGGAACCACGGGAACCCTTGCTCGAATCATGAACCACCACCAAAGCAATGCCAGCAATAGCACCAGTGCCAGCAGTGCGATCAACCCGAGCCACACCCATCGCCGCATCGGGTTTGTCGGCGGGCTTGACGCGGGTTCGGCGGCCACAGGCGTTTTGTTTGGCCACCACGTCATCAACAGCCGACCTTCAACGCTATACATCGTCGCCGGCTCGGCGGGCGTCAGCAATCCGCGCAGCAATTCGGCCTGCGGTTGCATGCCACGAGACTCCAGCGTATGGGCCAGGCTGCCAAGCTGGGTTAGGTGTTGTGCATGCCGTTGCAACAGAGCGCTCTGCTCTTGCTCCGATAACTGCGCGAACGGCGTCACTTGCCCCTGCTGTGTCGTCCACCACTCAATGGCCCCGTCGCGACCCGGTTTGGGAATGGCATAGACCTGGGCAACACTAGGCGGAAAATGCCGCTCGATGATTGCCACGCGATCGTCGAAGCCGCGTACGAGGTGCTCTGAAGTTGAACCACTGGGATTTATATCCCGCTTAAATCGCTGCACAGTTTTGGTCTGATAATAGATTCGGCCGATGAGGCGATGTCTCGCTCATCGGCTCCCGCCCTAGGGGGCTTGCAGAACGCTGGTGCGCATGCGCTTTACCATCTGTTCCAGTTCTTGAACCTTGCGTTGACGCGCCGCGATCTCTTGGCTGCTGTCATCATGCGCGATGGGTTGGGCCTGCAACGCCGCGAGATCTTTCTCCGCCAATTGCAGTTGCACGTTTAGCCGAGCATTCGAGCCGCTTTGTTGTCGAACCCGGTCAAGCAGTTTGCGGGTGGTCGCCACGACGTTGTCACGCGCCCTCTCCTGCTCTTTAACGGACTGTCCGATCGATGCGCGCTGAGCCTCCAATGCGCTCAGAGAATCGCGGAACATCGCATTTTCCGCCTGCGCGGAAGTCAGCCGTGCTTCCTTGTCGTCCACCGTTTTCCGGTATCCGCCCGATCCGTCGCATTGCATCTTTTGAATGATGCTCACGTCACGGTCATTGGGATCGCAGGCGCCGGGCGGCAAGGCCGCGCAGCCGGCGAGCCCCATTAGCATCAATGGGAAAAGCAAACGCAGGTTCATACCGTTTTGCCCCAGTCAAGCGAATCACGCTGCGTCGTCAAGGTACCCATGGCGCCGTGCAGCTTGTCCGCCTCGACTTGCAGCTTTTCAATCTGGGCATCGAGCTTTTTGATATCCACCTGTGACCCCGCTTTCGTGGATACCGAGGCTTCTCGATAACTGCCAATCTTGTTATCGATGTTCTCCTGTTCTTGCTTGATGCGCGCAATGTCGGCGTCGATATCACGCAATTTCTTGCGCGCGACCGTTTGGTCGATCGTCCCCTGTGCGACGTCAAGCCGCAACTGTTCAATCTTTTGCGTGTCCGTTTCAATCACGGCCTGAAGCGTCTGAGACCGTTGCTGAAGCTTGGCGGTGTCCTTCTCCACATCTTGCGTGATGGCGTCAAGCATTGCGCCTGTGGATTTGTACTGACTGCGGCGGTAATCCAAGTAGTAGTTCGTGCCCATGGCAATACCGCAAGCGCCGATGCCCGCGATCACCGCGCACATTGCCTTCTTGTTGGCAGGCGCGGCGAGCAGGCACGCCGTCACACCGACTGCCGCCGCGCCCGCGCACGCGCCAAAGCCCGAGCGACTAAAAAACTCGGCGTCGTTACCTTCCGTCAGCCGGGGATCCAACTGCGCACCGCTCAACATAGAGCTCCCCGTGCTTGCACAACCGCTGATTGCCAGCGTGGCAACGACCAACCACGCGATAGATGCGCGACGCAAACCCTTCCCAAATGCCCGCATGAACTTCTCCTTTTCTTAGTTTTTGATGGCTGCGATGCAAGTCGGCAACCAGTTTTCCTTGTCCACTTTCCAAGACTTCAAATAAACCTGCTGATGCGTCCAGTACACGTTCAGGAACGGCTCCAGACCTTTAAGTTTCTCGTTTTGCTCAAGCATCTTTTTCACCACTGGCACTTGCTTGGCGATGTTTTCCTTGCCATACAGCGTCGCGGCGTCAACCAAACTGCTTGCGTAGTACTGATTTGTCTGCGCAAGCTCATAACGCCGCTTGTCGATGTTGGCTTTGTAGGTTGTGCACTCCGCCGCGTCAGGCGACGCTTGGCAAAGATCGTCGTACGTCTTCTGGACGTAATTGACATAGCGGCCGTCGTCCCGCAATTTGGTACATAGAAACGCGCCCAGATTCAAGCTTGCGCGGATTGCCTGATCGCGGGCCTCTTCCTGTTTGAGGTTGCTGGCCCTCAGCTTTCCTTCAAGATCCTTAAGCTGCTCTTTGAGTTTGCGGTCCTCGACTTTGCCGGCAAGGTCTCCAAGCTCCTGCACGGCGCTTTTGCCTTTGCCCGTAGCGTCGGCGGAAACATTGCCGCTACCCAGGGACTTCCACCCGTCCTCAAGCTGCTGAATCCTTTCTCTGGACGTCAGTTCCGGCGCGGCGATAACCCAACGCACGCCTAACGTGTTGTCTTTCTGCTCGCCTTCTTCGCTGTAATAGCGCCCCTCGCGCCGTGCGGCGGAGCGGATGCCCTCTTCAGCCTTGCGGAAGTCACCGCCGCGAACAACGAATGCGCCTGTGCCGCCGTGCTGCCGGTCCAGCTTGTTCAGCCGGAACGGGTCCTGGGTCATTTCCGCGGCATTGCCCAGCATGTCGTGTAGGCCGAGAGGATTGGGCTTCAACAATCCGATCTGCTGGAGCTTTCCATTGGACGATTGCGCGCCCGCATACCATTCATAACCGCCCAGGCCGTCCGGCATCGGATAGCGGGTTTCGACATAAGCGGCGGGGTCCACGTTCACGCCACCCCGAGCCGCGAATTCCCACTCGACTTCGGTAGGTAAGCGAACGAATCCACTAATGTGGTCCTCTTTGGGCAACGCGTCCTTTTTCTCGGTGCGCAGCCAGAGGTTGTACAAGTGGGCCGCGTGCACCGCATCGAACCAACTGATATGGGTCACGGGGATCATTCCGGCTCTCGCGGGCGCGGCACAGGCCTTGTCAGTCCCGCCGACAAGCGTCAGCAACGCGCCGTATTGCTGCGTGCTCAACTCGTATTTGGCGATCAGGTAATAGCGCGCAGCGTTCTTCGCTTTCGTATCAGTGAAGCTGCCGGCGATGTGCGCCAACCGGCGTTGCTCCACGAAGGCAAATGTCTCGGTTTCCTGCCCCACGGAAATAGGCAGGTCGTCCAATGGCCCGGCTGCCGGCACGATGACCTTGCGAAATACGATTGCGCCATCGCACGGCAGCGGTAGGACAATGTCGCCTTCCTGCGGCTTCGGGTTGTAGTAGCGCTCTTCCCACTGGGATGCGGACTGCGCCGTCCCCGCAAACGAAAACGCAAACAGTGCAACGAAGACAATCCAATTAGATTTCACGCAAACTCTCCGCGGGTTGAATGCGCCGCGCGCTCATCGCGCCCCAAAGGGAGGCCAGGATCGCGACCGCAAGCGTCAAGGAAAATGCCGCCATGACATGGGCCGGGGTTACTTGCGCGGCAAAGCCACCGGTGTCCACGCTTGAACCCAGCAACTGGTTAAAAACCCGGCTGACGGCGGCATAGACGCCGATGCCTATCAGAAATGCGATGGCGGTCAACGCCAACGCCTGAATAACGATGTATGTGGTGATCGCCGCGCCGTTCATGCCGATCAGCCGCAACGTCGCAATTTCACGGCGTTTACGACGGACATTGGCCAGGAACGCGCCAACCAGCGACATCAGACAACCGAATATCGAGGTGCCGGCGATCACGCCGAACACGGTGGACAGCAAGTGATCGATCGCCTTCACGTTGCGTATGTCCGCCAGGCGGCTTGCCGTTTCTATGCGTTGACCATTAAGCACCGCCTCCAAGGCCTGGACAGAATCAATGTCCCGCGCGTACACGCGCGCCTTTGCATAACGACGTTTGGCGCCGGTAATTGGCTGCCCGTCCGCTTCGTCTTTGGCCAGCCCCGGAACGGCATAGCCGTCCCGGTACCACTCCATGTCCTGAAGCAACGCCAATCGCACGAACCCCGCGGGCCGGGGATAGGCTTCGGCTGCCAGCACCGCGTACACGGTCACGACAAGAATCCCGTGCTGGTCCTGCCCGTCCAGCCGGCGCGCGACCTTCATGCGAACGGCGTCGCCGGGTCCGACCTGGAGCTTTTTCGCCGCCTGGGCACTTAGCACCACCGCCCTGCCCTCCAGCCCCGAGACGTCCATACCGGCCAGTATCGGGTCGCCTTGCCCGGTGGGCACAATTTCCGCTCCATCCACGAACTGCGAGCCGCTGACATATAAATCCGCTTGCGTATTCAGTGACCTGGTAAGGCCAACGACAAAGCCGGCCTCGGGCCGCCGTGCCAACGTTTCCAGCCATGCGTCGTCATAGCTTCCGCTGCTCAACATGCGTACCTCCAGATTGCGGGGGTCGCTCACGAGTTGGGCTTGAAGCGCGCTTACGACGCCGTGCTTTAGCCCGAACAACAGCAGCAGCGGAGCAATAACCGCCACCAGGGACGTCACCATGCATAGCGAAACCAGCCAGTCGTGCTTCAGGTCGGCGCAAGACAGGCCGGCAATGTGGCGAAGCTTCATTGCCGGCCCTCGTCCAGCACGAATTCGCTTCTGCCAGGCTCGAGTACGGGCCGCATGCTGGGCAAGCCGAACTCGCGCACCAGGCTCCAGTCGTGCGAGACGATGACGGTTGCCATCCCCGCACTGCGCGCGAGCTCGATAAGCAGACCGAAAAGGCGGCGGGCATTGTCGGGATCCAGCGCGGAGGTGGGCTCATCGGCCAGCAATAGTCGCGGACGATGCGCTAGCGCGCGGACGACTGCTACCCGCTGTCGCTCTCCAATGGACAAGGCGGCGGGCTTCTTCCCGAGCAGATGCGCCAGGCTCAATGTATCGATCGCGAAGCCAAGTTCATCGTCCATCCCCGGCAAACCCAACAAACGGCGGGGCAACATAATGTTCTCGAAGGCGGTCAGATAAGGCAGCAGGCCACCCGATTGGAGGACAAAGCCCAATCGCACCGATCGCACAGCGGCCAGTTCCCGATCGTGTCTTCGTTGCAGCAGCGGCGTGACATCGATGTCCGCGCCCAACACATATCGGCCGATATGCGCGGGCGACAGCAGCAGGCCAATGCCCTCGAGCAAGGTGCTCTTTCCGCAACCGCTGTTTCCAACGACGGCAAGAACGTCTCCCGCATTCAAGCGTAAGGCGGGCAGGTCGACTCGATACGCGTTCGGACCAATACCTCGAATCAGCCGCAGATCCTCGATGTGAAGCATCACAACAGGCTCAAGGCATCATTTCCAATGGCACGGGATACACATGATCCCGTTGGTCGCTGTCTTTGGCCAACGCCACCCAGCGATCCACATCCGCGTTGTACAACTGATAGTGCTTTAACTTGACGTTCAAGTTGCGGATGAACTTCTCTTGCGCCAGACCATCCATGCTCTTCCAGGTTTCCTCATCCAGGTTAAGCACTTCACTTTGGTACGGCAGGCCTTCGAGGTATTCCGCGACGAAGCCCATTTCGGACAGTTTCTTATCCGACTGCTTGAGCTGATTGGGGTCGGCACCCATGGTGGCCGCAACCGCCCGCAACTGATTGAACATATCAGCGGGCGATATCAGACCTTGATTGGCGGCGTCCACAATCTTACGCATGACGTCGTTCAAGTCGCTTAACTGGCCTTTCGTCAGCAAGACCCGAACGTCGGTCGTTGGGACGTTTTGTTTAATCAGATCGCGGTCGCTGATCCACGCCTGGAATACCGGAGGAACGCGGGCCCCGATTTTCTCGCCAAGATAAGCCAATTTCATCGCGTTGCCGACGAGCTCTGCCTCGTCTTTCATTTTCTCGTCTGCGTTCACCGGCTTACGGCCCGGATCGCTGGCGTTGGCGGCGCTGCCCACTGCGTCTTCACCCATATAGGCTGACTTGACCTGCATCGTGATGGCGCTGGCCAGCATGTCTACCTTCTTGCCGAACTCGTCCACATCGCCAGCGTTCACGGGGTAATAGAGCGAGACGTTCGTGCCGCCATATGTAGACAGGTTGCGGTATTGCGCCTCTGCGTGCGCATGGTTCTTTACGCCTGCCGGCGTTTTCAGGTGCAACGTGTAGATCGCCACGCCTGGCTTGGAGGCTTCAAGTCGAACCTGACTGGCATCCAGGCCGGTGGAGGACAGCTTGTTGTCGGCTTCGATCGCTCCGGCGTCCGTTATCAGGACGACATATCGCGCACCAAAATTTCGCCAATCTACGCTGTTGATGGCGTCCATGACGCCCGCGTACGCGTCTTCATCAAACAGGCTGCTGGACACCTTGGCTTGTGTCAGCCCTGATACCTTGTTCAGAAAGTCCGCACCGCTTTGGACCTTGTTGGGGTCCGCATAGACCTTGCTGACGTACTCAAGCCCCGGGACGGCCTTCACGTTCGATCGAAAGGCCACCAAGCCAAATTTGACGCGATCGCCCAGCTTTTCATGATCGATCTGTGCGTAGACTCGCTTTACGGCTTCCCGCGTCCGATCAATGTAGGGGTTCATCGAAATGCTGGAATCCACGACAAAGACCACCGCCGCGGAAAACTCCTTGATTTGATTCACTCGCTGCTCGGCAGTCGAAGCCTCCCCCGCAACCGAGGCGGCGGCGGGCGCGGCCATGCTGACCGAGGCAACATTCAGGACCCGGGTGCGGAAGCCCTGCTCCGTCATAACCTCTTCGCCGCTCAGAATTGGCAAAAGATAGAAGTTCTTTTGCATATCCACGAACAGCTCTGGCTCCTGTGCCACGATGCCGTCCGCCTTGCCGTTGAGCTTCAACTGGTGCCTTGCCGGTGCAATCTTGTCGACAGGGTCAATCGCGTTCAGGACAGCGTCCAGGCCGCTTCGATCTTTGAAAAACAGCGTACGCTCACGCCCTGCCGGATTGGTGAAGGCCAATGACAGCTGCATGTTCCAATCCACGGTGCACGACTTTTCAACCCACCCAGCGGTCTTGCCGTACGAGTCCGGCCCAACGTTGAGCCATTTGACGTTGGCAACGTCCTGCACGGCGTAGACATAGAAACGGGTGAACGCAGGCTGTAAATTGCCCGATGCCGCCCCAGGGCTTGCACGCAATTGACAGCCCGGCGTCGTAAGGACGCGCTGATACAACGTCTTTTTCCCTTCTTGTAGCAAGGGTGCGGCCGCCATCGCGACGGACGTGGCGCCCAGTAGTGCGCATCCGAGCGACAAGGCAGCGAATAGTTGTTTAACAGGGGTGGGCAGCGTAGGCATCTGGCGACTCGTCATACGGAACACGTATCAGTTGGGCAAGGATTGCAGGCTGGCAAGCGCCCCGGCTTGTTTCGGATCGCGCTCCAATACGGCTTCATACCAATATCGCGCAGTGGCCGCTTCGGCCTTGAAACAAGTGTTCTTGGATGATGCCGGGTCATATTCGGCGGCGTACGCCAGCGCGATGGTGATATCGCCAGCGTTCGCGCGATTCGCATACAGCCGTTGCGCAATCTCGCACTGTCCCGAATCGCGCGCTGCCCGAATTACCTTAAGCAACGCCTCGGAATCCTTGACGTCGCGCACGCACGCCTGCACAAAACCCATCTTGTCCGCGCTTGCATCGGCCAGCGACGCAACGGTACAACCCGCAGGCGGCAAGGCCGCAGGAGCGGATGCCGATGACGGTTGCGGATCGGCGTCAACGGACCTGTCCTTCCAAAGGAAATAGTAGGCGGCGATACCTGCAGCCACCAGCAATCCGGCCAGACCCAGTGCAAGCGCCAATGTGCGACGTCCCTGCCCGGACGCATGCCTGGAATTGATTTCCGGGGCTGGCTCCGGCTTCGGCTCCTGCTCGATGGCGGCTTGCGGTTCGACGGGTTCCTGAACAGCGGCAGCGGCCAGCTGGCTGCTGCTGCCCACGGTGGGCGCCGCCCCGGCGGCGGCGCCAGGCAGTACATCCGGTTCAATTCGAAATGCGTACTGAACGGCCGCCCCACCTGCCACACGCAGGAACCCGCGGCAACGCGGCCCTTGGGTGCCCGCCAGCAACGGGTCGACGAATTCGGGTCCCACTGGCATGACCAGCGTCTGCGCACGCAGGCTCGCACCTTGCAAGCGGATCCACTGCTCGTCGCCGACCCATTGCCGATTGACGACGTCAAGGTGCGCCGCCCCTTCGCTGCGTCGTACCGACAGTTCGACATGGTCGGCGCCCTGCTCCCAAGGAGTGACATGCAGCTCAGCGCGCCCGGGCGATACCGCCTTCAGAAGAATAATTGTCATCGAATTGCACTACGCCTGTCGGACGTTGGCAAGAATGCGTGCCAACGCCTGGTTCTGTTCAAGATTGATTTCGCTACCCGCCGTATGGCCTGCGTTATGCAGCACAACGTCTTGCAGACCGGTTAACCAATAACCAACGTAATCCGCGTTGGTATCGAGCGGTACTTCGTGCAAGTCCGGCAGGCCGGCTGAGTCTAGGCTCGTAGTGCGGGCGAAGAGCTTGTGCTTGTTGACGATGCTGACAGGTCTTTTCTCGAACTCGACATTCAAAAATCCCAACCAGGCAACAAAGTCGTTAAGACCCAGCTGCGCGCGCAGCACTTGCCGCATCACCAAGTGCTCGCGCTTGGAGCTGCTGTCCTGACGCGCGGTCAGGCGCCCTTCGATCATTGCTTGCAAATTGACGCGGTTGGCGGTGGTAATCAATTCATCCACCAAGATCTGCGCCACTTCCCGTTTGACGCCCATGGCGTCAAGCAGGCGTTTTCGCTCAGGCAGATCACGCAGGTGCGCCACCCAGCGTTGAAAAACCGCCTCGGCGTACAAATGATCGGCCGTCCTCAGCGTCAATTTGATAGAAGAGTTGGCCCCCGACTCCGCTTGCGTAACGGTGTCTGGCTTCGCAAATGGGTTGTGCTCGTCGGTATCTTCGAATGCAAATGGGTTGACTTCTTCCGCGTCGTCACACGCCTGCGAATCTTGCGCCGTCGGCTTGGGCGCTTGCGCGTGCAAACCGTTCAAATAGAGTTCACGCAGGTCTTCCTGCGATAGTTCCATGGCTTGCATCAGAATCGGGATCCATCGACGGCTGGCGTAGAGCGCCTGCGCCAATTGCTGACCTAGTTTCCGCTTCTTTTCGACGTCGTCCCCGTCGATGTCCTGGTGATAGCTGGCCAGCCGCGCCAAGGCGCTGCCCCTGCCCTCAAGTTCATCATGCAATTGCTGGCGCAAGCGCCCCAATTTGAATTCCAGATCGGCGATCCCTTTGATCCCCGCCGCCAGCCGGTTCATGCCGCCGTCGTTCTCCGTCATGACCGCGTCCCAGGCCAGCCTGGGGTCTGCGATACGGCGTCGAATGTCCGGGTGATCGCAAAAGCTCTCGCCCAGTCGTTCCAAGGCCTGGCGCTTATCCGGATCGATCTGCTCTTTTCCCTTGCCCAGCTTTTTGACAAAGGAGCTGTCCATGCCGGGCTTGCGCACGAGGTAGACGTTATTGAACTGCACGCCACCGGACCAATCCTTCATGAACGGCAGATTGCCAAAGCGCTCTTCCATTGCGCCGCGCAGCATGCCCGCCCACCCCTCGTCAATCTGGGAACCCCCTTCGTGGGTCAGCATCGCCTGGAGGCGCATGTCGAACATGGTCAGGGCCCAGAACAGGCCGCAGGCCCGTTCGCTTCGCGATTGCGCGGTCTCGCCTTGGGTACATTCCACCCAGCGCTCAAGTACTTGCGCGGTTTCGCTGACCTCGCCCTGCTTGTACGAGCAAACCACGAGGCCGTTCATGGCCTGCGTGATGGTGTAGTTCTCAAACAAATAGGCAACCTTCCCGCGCAGCAGCATTTGGCCGACAGGGTTGCCTTCAGAGGAGATCTCCGATAATTCGCGCGCCTTGTATCGCCCGCGGTAACCCGGAAAGTCCAATAGGTCGACCGATGACACTCGTGGCTCGGACTCCGTTTCGACCAGCGGGAAAATAAGCTCCACGGTCAATACGGCCAGATGCGATATCAGGAGTTCTGTCGGGGCGCCCAGCTTTCCATCTACGACGGGACGGACAGCGAGGTTTTTGTCCCGTTCCGAGCCTTGCCGCAACAAGACGTCCACCGACATGATGCTGTCGCGGCCATACTGAAGCTCGTCTCCTTCCCGAGTTGCCAGCGCCGACAGCGGCAAGTAGGCCGTCTCTGCATTTTTCAGTTTGCCTAAGCTGGCCGCGACGGCCGCATACATCTGCGTGAATTCAGGCAGTTCTCCCCACAACACGGAAAACAATTGAGCGCGCTCGTCCGGTGAGAGATGCGGCGCCAGCTTCATTGCGTGCTGCCAGTACCCATTCTCCAATAGCCGCAGCGGCTTTGCGAAGGACGCGCGTGCGTAATCCCATAGCGACACCACGTCGTCGGCATTGACGCCGCGTTGTATCGCCCCGCCGTCCCTTCCGTGGAACCGGGCCAGCATCTGTTCTATACGGGCTTCATCGAGCCGATATTCCACGCGGTGCTGGTCGAAATCGTTGAACCAGGAATTGCTCAGGATCTTGGCAAGGTCAATCTCGCGAAACAGGCGCACTTCAACCGGATACGCATCATCTTCCGAAGGCTGCGCATTGCGGGTAAAGCGCGTCACCAAGCCCGTCGCCTCCTTGCCCGTTCCGGGGGGATTGATGTGCGTGATGAAGTTGACCAGTTGGCCGCCGTAGTCGGCTTCGAATTGACCACGCTGATCGGCACCAAGCGCAGATATCAAGTACGACTTTCCCGCCTGGGACTCACCGAAAAATCCGATGGTCATGGGCGACTGCGCCGCGCGCATAAGGTCGCGGCTTTTATTGCGTAATTGGCGCAACTGATGGACCAGGCTATCCGCCTCGCTGTTCAACTGCTTGGAGTTGCCACGTACCTGGTCGACCCAATCGATGGCGGCGCCGGCTCCCTCCAAAAGGGCGTTCCACTGGCGGACGAGTTCGTTTTGCTGTTGTGTCATGGTGTCAGATCTTCACGCTGCCGCTATCGAGCCAATACGAGTCCTGCCCCAAGCCGGCGTGCAGCAGCGTATTCATCTCAAAGCGGATATGGCTCTTTTGAATCTGGACGGCGTCCGCTCCCTCTACCCGTTCGATGCCCAATTCATCACTGATCAGGCCTTGCCGGCGATCGCGCTCCGAAGGCTGCTGC
>Ga0308157_10008180_pt1 | contig 11967 bp, 10 predicted proteins | sample PhyBR1_FD_201035 | JGI IMG/M metagenome (GOLD analysis project Ga0308157, IMG submission 201035) | Phyllosphere microbial communities from UC Gill Tract Community Farm, Albany, California, United States - DLSLB.R1 | ecosystem: Host-associated > Plants > Phyllosphere > Unclassified | place: USA...
ACGTTGTTGATCTTGTGCGCGCCGGTGTGGTTGAGGTCTTCGCGCTTCAGGAAGATCTGCGCGCCGCCCAGTTCGCGGCTGGTGCGCGCGGCGTGGTAGACGGGCGAAGGCCGGCCGACGAAGTGCGCCAGCTCGTACGCGAATTCCGCCAGGAACTCGGGGTCGTGCTGGTAGCGGGCATAGGCCTCGCGCAGCTCGTTGATGGCGTGCGTCAGCGTCTCGCTGACGAAGCTGCCGCCGTAGGAGCCGAAATGGCCCGTGGCATCGGGAAAGGAATAGGTGTCGGACATCAGAGGATCATGGGAGCAGGGGCTGCATCGGCCGCGCGCACGGCAGCGATGAAGCGATGGATCTTGTCGGCGTCCTTGACGCCCCGGATGGGCTGGCCATCGGGGCCGTCGGCTTCGACGCCGGAGGAAACGTCAACGGCCAGCGTCTTGCAGCGCGGCCGTACCTGCCAGATGCCATCGGTCACGTTTGCAGGCGTGAGTCCACCAGACAAAACGAGGTGAGAGTCGACGCTTGGAGGCAGGAGTGACCAATTGAAAGCCTTGCCGCCGCCGCCATAGCCGTCGACATGGGCGTCGAGCAGGATGGCCTGGGCGTGAGAGTGATCGAGCGCGTATTTTACGAGGTCGAAGCGGGCCGCGCCGTCGCCCAGGGGAATGCGCGCCGCGCGCAGGTGCGGGCGAACGCCGCCGCCCGTGGCCGCCAGGCAGTCTGCGGGCGATTCATCACCATGAAACTGCAGTGTGGCGCCCGGAATCAGGGCGCTGGCAGCTATTACTTTAGGAGCGGATTCGTTCGCGAACAGCAGCACCGGCGTGACGAAGGGCGGCAGCCGCCGGGCCAGCTGCGCCGCCCGCTCGGGCGTGACGGCCCGCGCACTGGGCGCGTAGAGCACGAAGCCGACCGCGTCCGCCCCGGCTGCCACGGCGGCGTCCACGTCCTGCTCGCGCGTCAGGCCGCAGATCTTGACCCGCGTGCGGGGCGGCGGCTGGGTGGATGAAGAGGGCAGGGAAGGTGCGAAGGGCGCAGAGCCAGGCGAGGTCATGGCAGCCAATCATACGCAGCCGCATGCGAGGGCAGTCCCCACGCGGCGTCGTACGACGGCCCGACGAAATACAGCCCGTCGGGCGAGAAAGTAGGGGCCGCAGCGTCGCGCGAGAGGGCGTCGCGCACGCTGCGCATCCACTCGGGTGGCTGCTTGCCCTGGCCGATCGCGATCAGGCAGCCCATGATGTTGCGGATCATGTGGTGCAGGAAGGCGTTGCCCTCGAATTCGAAACGCCAATAGCAGGGGCTCCAGTCGTGCGGGCCGGCGGGCGCGCGCGGCGGCGTCGTGCTGTCCCGGCGCGTGATGCGGATCTGGTGGAGCGTCTTCACCGGCGACTTGGCCTGGCAGGCCGAGGCCCGGAACGAGGTGAAGTCGTGCTCGCCCAGCAGGTGTTCGGCTGCGGCGCGCATGGCGTCGCCGTCGAGCGGGTGGTAGACCCAGCCCACGCGGCCGGCCTCGACACTGGGCCGCACCGGCGACTGCAGCAGCACGTAGGCATAGCGCCGCGCAATGGCGCTGCCCCGGCTGTGGAAGGTGTCCGGCACCGCCTGCGCCCACTGCACGGCGATGTCCGGCGGCAGGAAGGTGTTGGTGCCGCGCACCCACGAGGCAGGCAGGCGGTCGAGCGGCGTGTCGAAGTGCACCACCTGCATCAGCCCGTGCACCCCGGTGTCGGTGCGGCCCGCGCACAGCGTGGACACGCGCTGGGTGGCGAAGCGGCTCAGCGCCGCCTCCAGCTTGTCCTGGATGGTGTTGCCCGAAACCTGGCTCTGCCAGCCGTTGTAGCCCTGGCCGTTGTAGCCGATACCCAGCGCCATTCTCATGGCGCTGTTCCGGGCAAGTGGCGCAAGGGGGCGTCGCGCAGCGCCATCAGCCGAGTTCGGACAGCAGGCGCTGTGCCCGCGTCTTCAGCTCGCCCGACGATTCGGCGATCACTTCCTCGATCAGCGTGCGTGCGCCTTCGCTGTCGCCGATGGCGTTGAATTCCTCGGCCAGCGCCAGCTTGGTGGCCAGTGGATCGTCGGGCAGTGCGGAGCCGGTCAGGGCGGCGTCGTCCAGTGCCGGGGCGGCTTGCACACGGGCCGGTTCCGTCGGTGTGTCCAGGTCGAGCGACAGGTCGCCCAGGTCGAAATCGCGCGGCTCCATGGGCCGGCCCTGCGCGTCCAGCGGGGCGATGCCGGAGTCGAGCACCGACAGATCGCTGGCGGCGAAGTCGGGCGCGTCGATGCTGGGCTCGGCCAGCGGGGCCGGCTGGGTGACCGGGTCGGCCTGGCGCCAGTCGGCATCGGGCAGGTCGAGGCCGGAAAGATCCAGCTCCGGCGTGGGCGGCTCGGCCGCGGCAGCGGATGCCGGGCGCTCGAATTCCGGGTCGGTCGGGAGGCGCGCTTCGCCTTCGGGCTCGGGCGACTGCAGTCGGAAGTCATCGTCCTGCGGCGGCGTGATCGACGCTCCGGCGGCTCCGCCCGCCGCTGCGGCAGCGGCCAACGCGAAGGCGCTGGGTGCCGCGAGGGGCGCAGGGGCGGCGGAAGGGGCTTCCGTCAACGCATCGTCGGGCAGATCGAGATCCAGATCCAGGTCGAGATCGGGGGGCAGCGAAGATAGCGGGTCGGCGCGGGAATCGCCTGCGCCCGGCAGGGTGCTGGCGAAGCCGGCCGCTGCGGCAGCCGAGGCGGCCGCCCCACCCGCTGCGCCAGCGCCCAGCGTGGGGCGGGCGCCCGGCTGGTAGAGGGCGTTGTCGGGGTCGAGGGCGCGGCCGGTGTCGGCCACGCGCTGCCACTCGGGGCCCTGGCCGTCGGTGAGGCGCAGCACGTCGTTCGCCGCCACCTCGAATGCCTTGCGGTCTTGCCGCTTGGCATAGATGTCGGCCAGCTTGGCATGGATGGCGACGCGCTCGGGGTGGTGGCGCGCGGCTTCCTTCAGGATTTCCTCGGCCTGCAGGTCCCGGCCGTAGGCCAGGTACACGTCGGCTTCCGCCACCGGGTCGACGTCGCCGCCGGCATCGAGCTGGCTAGGCGAATACGCCATCGACGAGCCGGTGGTCATCATGCTGTGGGCGGTATCCACCCGCTGGCCGCCGCTTGCGCCGAAGAACGAATCGGGTTGCGCACGGCTTTCCAGGAAGGAGCTGTCCACGCCCGCCGCGGCACGGCGGCGTTGCGCGGCGCGGTAGCCGGCGTAGCCGAGCAGCGCCAGAGTGAGGGCGAGGGCGACGCCGGGCAACAGCGGCTCTTCGAGCAGGGTGGAGACGAAGCCGGGCTCTTCGGCGGGGTCTGCGCCCGGCACTGCGGCCGGGGTGGAGGCGGGCGCGGCGGGTGCCGCAGCAGGTGCCGCCGGCGCGGGGCTGGCCGCAGAGGCAGCCGTTGCCGGCGAGACGGGAGCGGATGCGGCGGACGCCGCGGCCGGCGCGGCGGCGCTTGCCATGGCCTGCGGTGCGGGAGCCGCGGCCGGTGCCGTCGCGCCCGGGGCAGCGGCGGCCGCTGCAGGGGCTGCAGGGGCTGCGGCGCCTGCCGGCGCCGACGCCGCATTGAGCTTGTTCAGCTCGGAGATGTTCTTGTTCAGCTCGGCCATGCGCGCCGCCGAATCGCTGGCCTGCTTGTCCTTGGCCAGTTGTTCGTCGGCCTTGGCGGCCTGCACGCCGCCCTTGGAGAGCGTGAGCTTGTCCGGCGCGGCGGTGGCGGGCTTGCGATCTTCCACCTGGGTCTGCACGGAGCCGCTGGCGGAGCGGCCGGCGGCGGCCACGGCTGCCGGGGGCGCGGCAGCGGCCAGGCGGCGGCGGAATTCGTTGAAGTCACGGCTCTGCGCCGCGATGATCTGGCGCGCCTCGGCCGGCGGCGTGGTCTGCGCCTCCACCTGGTCGGGCAGCTGCAGCACCGCGCCCGAACGCAGGCGGTTCACGTTGCCGTTGACGAACGCGTCGGGGTTGGCACGCATCATGGCGACCAGCATCTGGTCGAGCGACACACCCGCCGGCCGGTTGGCTCCCGCGATGCGGCCGGCCGTGTCACCCGGACGCACCGTGACGGAATCCGCACCCGCGCGCGCGGCGGCCGGCACGGGCGCCGGGGAGGGCACCGGCCGGGTGGAGACCACCGCAGGCGGTGGGACGGGGGTGTTGTCGACCGCCGCCGGGCGCGCGGGCACAGGCGCGGGCGCCGGAGCCTGCGCCCCTGCGGCCGGAGCGGTGGTCTGCGGGGATGCGGTGACCGTGGGGGCCGGACGGCGCGTGGCAGGCGGATCGAACAGCATCGTGTAGCTGCGCACGATGTGCCCGGAATTCCACGAGGCGTCGATCACCAGATCGACGAACGGGTCGTTGATCGGCCGGTCGCTGTTCAGGCGCAGCACCATCGAGCCATCGGCCCGCCGCTGCAGCGCGACCCGCACGCCGTTCAGCGTGGGCGTGTATTCATAGCCCTGGGCGCGGAAGACGTCGGGCGATGCGAGCGTGGCGCGCAGCGACTCGGCTTCGGCGGACGTGATCTGGGGCAGATCGATCTCGGCGCGCAGGGGCTCGCCCAGCGCGGACTGCACGGTGACCCGTCCCAGGGCCAGAGCGGAAGCATCGGTGGTGTACAGGCCGGACGACAGGACGGCTGCGGCGGCCAGGGCGGAGAGTTTCCAACGATGCATGTGAGCCATCAGCGAAGAGGTGGGAGCCTGCCTTGCAATGCAGCGGGCAGGACATTCAGCCGGCTGGGGAAGAGGCCCCGAGCCGGCGCGCAAGAAAATGTAAAAAGCACCATAGCATCAATGCTTTAGGGTGACAAGCCAACGCCGGAGGGGTGTCGATAGGGCTTTTGAAAACCCCCTCGCAAAGGGTCGAAGGCTTGTTGGTGCGGCACAACGCGCCCGCCCTCTGGCGCGTGCCTGGCCCGGCGCGGGGCTGCCTGCAACGGCCCGCCGCGCCCATGCGACAACGGACCCGAAGGTCCGTCGTCGTCACGCGTCGAGCAGGATGCGCAGCATGCGGCGCAGCGGCTCGGCGGCCCCCCAGAGCAACTGGTCGCCGATGGTGAAGGCGCCGATGTATTCCGGGCCCATCGCCAGTTCGCGGATGCGGCCGACGGGGATCGTCATGGTGCCGGTCACGGCCACCGGCGTCAGGTCGCGGATGGTGGCTTCGCGCGTGTTCGGCACCACCTTCACCCATTCGTTGTCGGCGGCGATCATGGCTTCGATGTCGGCCACCGGCACGGCCTTCTTCAGCTTGAAGGTCAGCGCCTGGCTGTGGCAGCGCATGGCACCCACCCGCACGCAGAACCCATCGACCGGCACGGCCTGGGTGCCGAAGCCTTCGCCCTGGCCCAGGATCTTGTTGGTCTCGGCCATGCCCTTCCATTCTTCCTTGGACATGCCGTTGCCCAGGTCCTTGTCGATCCAGGGGATCAGGCTGCCGCCCAGCGGCACGCCGAAGTTCGCCGTTTCGGCTTCGGACAGGCTGCGCTGCTTGGCGATGACCTTGCGGTCGATCTCCAGGATGGCGCTCTTGGGATCGTCGAGCAGCGAACGCACCTCGGCGTTCAGCGTGCCGTATTGCGTGAGCAGCTCGCGCATGTGCTGCGCGCCGCCGCCGCTGGCGGCCTGGTAGGTCTGCGTGCTCATCCACTCGACCAGGCCCGCCTTGTAGAGCGCGCCCACGCCCATCAGCATGCAGCTGACGGTGCAGTTGCCGCCGATCCAGTTCTTGCCGCCCTGGGCGAGCGCGTCCTTGATGACGGACAGGTTGACCGGGTCGAGCACGATGACAGCGTCGTCCTTCATGCGCAGGGTCGATGCCGCGTCGATCCAGTGGCCGTTCCAGCCGGCTGCGCGCAGCTTGGGGAAGACTTCGCTCGTGTAGTCGCCGCCCTGTGCGGTCAGGATGATGTCGCAGCGCCTGAGGGCTTCGATGTCGAACGCGTCCTGCAGCGTGGTTTCGTTCTTCGCCTGCGCGGGGGCCTTGCCGCCGGCGTTGGACGTGGAGAAGAACATCGGCTCGATCAGCGCGAAGTCGCCCTCGGCCTGCATGCGATCCATGAGAACAGAGCCGACCATGCCGCGCCAGCCGACCAGACCTACCAACTTGCTCATTTTCAACACCCCTACTCAGTTAAGAAGAAACAATGCCCGACCGGGACTGTTCCTGCCCGGCTCGTCAGGGCCAGGAGGGGCGCACGACGGAACCGGAGCTGGATCAGCCCGTAATGGTCGTGGTTTTGGTGGTGATTGCGCGCACGGCCACGGCAGCCAGGGCGGCAGCGGTGGTGTTCAGGGTGAACGGGCGGGCGGCAAACATGGGGAGGGATTGTAGTGCACGCGCTGCCCATGCAGGTTGCGCATCGGCCCCTGCGTGTTGCTCCACCGCGCCACCGCGCCACCGCGCCACCGCCGCACACCGGCCCGCCCAGAAAAAAGCGGCCGCAAGGCCGCTTCGCGCAAGCCAGGGGCCGTTGCGGGTCAGGCCAGCGCCTTCACCACGGCATCGCCCATCTGCGCGGTGCCGACCTTGTCCGTGCCTTCGCTCCAGATGTCCGGCGTGCGCAGCCCTTGCGCCAGCACCTTCTGCACGGCAGCTTCGATGCGCTGGGCGGCGGCTTCCTGGTTCAGGCTGAAGCGCAGCATCATCGCGGCGCTGAGGATGGTGGCGAGCGGGTTGGCCACGCCCTTGCCGGCGATGTCGGGCGCGCTGCCGTGGCTGGGCTCGTACAGGCCCTGGTTCTTGCTGTTCAGGCTGGCCGAGGGCAGCATGCCGATGGAGCCGGTGAGCATCGAGGCTTCGTCAGACAGGATGTCGCCGAACATGTTGCCGGTCACCACCACGTCGAAGGCCTTGGGCGCCTTCACGAGCTGCATGGCGGCGTTGTCCACGTACATGTGCTGCAGTTCCACGTCCGGATACTGCTGGCCCACTTCGGTGACCACGTCCTTCCAGAACTGGAAGGTTTCCAGCACGTTGGCCTTGTCCACGCTGGTGACCTTCTTGCTGCGCTTGCGTGCGGCCTGGAAGGCGACATGGGCGATGCGCTCGATCTCCGGGCGGCTGTAGCGCATGGTGTCGAAGGCTTCCTCGGCGCCGGGGAAGTGGCCGTCGGTGGCCACGCGGCGGCCGCGCGGCTGGCCGAAGTAGATGTCGCCCGTCAGCTCGCGGATGATGAGGATGTCCAGGCCGGCGATCAGCTCGGGCTTGAGGCTGGAGGCGCCCACCAGCTGCTCATAGCAGATGGCGGGACGGAAGTTGGCGAAGAGGCCCAGGTGCTTGCGCAGGCCCAGGATGGCCTGCTCGGGGCGCAGCGGGCGGTCGAGCTTGTCGTACTTCCAGTCGCCCACCGCGCCGAACAGGATGGCGTCGGACTGCTGGGCCAGCTTCAGGGTCGATTCGGGCAGCGGGTGGCCGTGGGCCTCGTAGGCGGCGCCGCCGACCAGCGCGGATTCCATCTCCAGGCCGAGGTCCAGCGCTTCGAGCACCTTGACGGCCTCCGCGACGATTTCGGTGCCGATGCCGTCACCCGGCAGAACTGCGATTTTCATGCTTTTTGCTTCTCTTTTGATAGCTGAATGCGCAGGTGTTTCCTGCGCTGCAGCCTGTTTTGATCAATATTTGGCGTGGTTGCGGGCCGGTCAGCTGGCCATGGTGTGCGCCAGCCACGGCTTGGTCGCCAGGCGCTCGGACTCGAAGGCCTTGATCTTCTCGGACTGGCGCAGGGTGAGGCCGATGTCGTCGAAGCCGTTCAGCAGGCAGTACTTGCGGAAGGCGTTCACCTCGAAGGGGATCTCCTCGCCCTGCGGGCGCACGATGACCTGGCGCTCCAGGTCGATGGTCAGCTCGTAGCCCGGGAAGGCGTGCACCTCGTCGAACAGCTGGCCCACGGTGGCCTCGGGCAGCACGATGGGCAGCAGGCCGTTCTTGAAGCAGTTGTTGAAGAAGATGTCGGCAAAGCTGGGCGCGATGACGGCGCGGAACCCGTACTGGTCCAGCGCCCAGGGCGCATGCTCGCGGCTCGATCCGCAGCCGAAGTTCTTGCGCGCGAGCAGCACCGAGGCGCCGGCATAGCGCGGCTGGTTCAGCACGAAGTCGGGGTTGGGCTTGCGGCTGGCCGGGTCCTGGCCGGGTTCGCCGTGGTCCAGGTAGCGCCACTCGTCGAACAGGTTCACGCCGAAGCCGGTCTTCTTGATCGACTTGAGGAACTGCTTGGGGATGATGGCGTCGGTATCGACGTTCTCGCGGTCCATGGGCGCCACGAGACCTTGGTGGATGGTGAATTTCTGCATGGTGTGAAACGGTCGGTTCGGTGCGGTTCGGTGCGGTTCGGTTTACTTGGCGGCGCGCTCGATGGCGCTGCCGGCGCGCTGCACGTCCTGGCCCATGCCCTTGACGGTGTTGCAGCCGGCCAGCAGGGCGGCGAGGGCCAGCGCGAGCACGGCGGTGAAGGAGGTCTTCATGGCGGTTTGCTCCGGGGCCGTGCCGCTCAGGCGAACTGGCGGATGTCCACGAAGTGCCCGTGCACGGCAGCGGCAGCAGCCATGGCGGGGCTGACCAGGTGGGTGCGTCCGCCCGCGCCCTGGCGGCCTTCGAAGTTGCGGTTGCTGGTGGAAGCACAGCGCTCGCCCGGCTCCAGCCGGTCGGCGTTCATGGCCAGGCACATGGAGCAGCCCGGCTCGCGCCACTCGAAGCCCGCGGCCTTGAAGACCTGGTCCAGGCCCTCGCGCTCGGCCTGCTCCTTCACCAGGCCGGAGCCCGGAACGACCATCGCGACCTTGATGTTCTTGGCGACCTTCTGGCCCAGCTTCTTCACCACGGCGGCGGCTTCGCGCATGTCCTCGATGCGGCTGTTGGTGCAGCTGCCGATGAACACCTTGTCCACGAAGATGTCGGCCAGCGGCTTGCCGGGCTCCAGCGCCATGTAGGTCAGCGCGCGCTCGATGGCGCCGCGCTTGTTGGCGTCCTTTTCCTTGTCGGGGTCGGGCACGCGGGCGTCCACGCCCAGCACCATCTCGGGCGAGGTGCCCCAGGTGACCTGCGGCACGATGTCGGCGCCGTTCAGGGTGACGACGGTGTCGAACTGGGCGTCGGCATCGGAATGCAGCGTCTTCCAGTAGGCGACGGCCTGGTCCCATTCGACGCCGGTGGGCGACAGGGGGCGGCCCTTCACGTACTCGATGGTCTTGTCGTCCACCGCCACCAGTCCGGCGCGGGCGCCGGCCTCGATGGCCATGTTGCAGACCGTCATGCGGCCTTCCATGCTGAGCGCGCGGATGGCGGGGCCGGCGAACTCGATGGTGTAGCCCGTGCCGCCGGCCGTGCCGATCTTGCCGATGATGGCCAGCACGATGTCCTTGGCCGTCACGCCGGGCGCCACCTGGCCGTCCACGCGGATCAGCATGTTCTTGGCCTTCTTGGCCAGCAGCGTCTGCGTGGCCATCACGTGCTCGACCTCGCTGGTGCCGATGCCGTGCGCGAGCGCGCCGAAGGCGCCGTGCGTGCTGGTGTGGCTGTCGCCGCAGACCACGGTCATGCCGGGCAGGGTGGCGCCGTTCTCGGGCCCGATCACGTGGACGATGCCCTGGCGCTTGCTCATGAACGGGAAGAAGGCGGCGGCGCCCACTTCGGCGATGTTCTTGTCCAGGGTGACGATCTGTTCCTTGCTGATCGGGTCGGTGATGCCGTCGTAGCCCCGTTCCCAGCCCGTGGTGGGCGTGTTGTGGTCGGCCGTGGCGACGATGGAGCTGACGCGCCAGACCTTGCGGCCGGCCTGGCGCAGGCCCTCGAACGCCTGCGGGCTGGTCACTTCATGCACCAGGTGGCGGTCGATGTAGAGGATGGTGGTGCCGTCCTCTTCGGTATGGACGGCGTGCTCGTCCCAGATCTTGTCGTACAGGGTGCGTCCCATGGCGGTCTCTTTTCTTGCGTGGGGAAGGGGAAAAAGCGGAAATTGAAGCAAACGAAAACGAAGTGAACGCTGGGCCTACGCGCCGACCGGTGCGGCTTCCCGAAGCGTATCGGGCGGCTGCATCGCCAGCGGCGGCAGGGCGGAAAGGTGCTCGGCCAGCAGGCGCGCGGTGACGGGCAGGGCGTCGAAGTCGCGCGCCACCAGCTGCAGCTGGCGCTCGGCCCAGGGTTCGTCGAGGGGCACGGACTGCAGCCGGCCCACGCCGCGCATCAGCGCGAAGGCGCGGTCGGGCAGCAGGCCCACGCCCAGGCCGTTGTCGATCATGCGGCACATGGCGTCCAGCCCGGTGACCTGGATGCGCTGGCGCAGCGGCCGGGCCGTGTGCGCGGCAGCCTGGCGCATCGCCAGGCTGATGCTGCTGCCGGCATGCAGGCCGACGATGTCCCAGTCCAGCACTTCCGGGAAGGCGACGGCTTCGCGCCCGGCCATGGGGTGGCCCTCGGGTACCACGACCACCAGCCGGTCGCTGCGGTAGGGCCGCATCTGCAGGCCCTCGGCCGTGCCGGCGGGGGTGCCCGTGTGGCACACGCCCAGGTCGGCCGCGCCTTCGTGCACGGCGTGCAGCACGGCGGGGCTGAGGTGCTCCTGCAGGTCGATCTTGATCTGGCCGTGCAGGCGCGAAAACGCGCCCAGGTCTTCGGGCAGGAACTGCACGATGGCCGAAATGTTGGAATGCATGCGCACATGGCCGCGCACGCCGCCCGCGTATTCGCTCAACTCGCCCTGCATGCGTTCCAGCCCGAAGAGCACGGTGCGGGCATGGTGCAGCAGGCTCTCGCCCGCCGGCGTGAGCGTGACGCCCCGGCTGTGGCGGTAGAGCAGCGGGGTGTCGACGGCGGTTTCCAGGTCGGACAGCCGTTTGCTGACCGCCGATGCAGCGATGAATTCCCGCTCCGCCGCACGCCCGATGCTGCCCAGCTCGCAGACGGCCACGAAGAGCTGCAGCGAGGTGAGGTCGATACGGCGCGCAAAACTGCGCTCGGAGCTTTTCATCGGTGGAGGAGGCTGGGGGGCTTGTGCTTCTTCTCGTTTGGAGAAGCTGAAGCGATTTTCCTGCAGCCACGGGCTCCCGGCCATCGTGGATAACGATGGCGTCCATCGCCTATCACCGGCCCTGGCCTCATCGATCGCGTTGGCGCTCCGAAAAAGATAGCGGCATCCCGAAGGGGCGTCAGGCATTGGGGCTGCTTTGACTTCCAATGCGAGGATTGACCAGCGCAGGGTGCTATTGAAAAGATAGTGGAGCGAGGCGCGGGAGCGCCCATCGGCCGCTGAGGGCCGGCGGATGGCCGTGCCCATGGGCCCTTGCGCAGCCACGCCGCCATCTCCAAAAAAAAACCGCCCCGGGCCAGGAGGCGCGGAGCGGTCTTTCGTGCGGAAGGGGGCGGGGAGCGGGGCCCTGGTCCCGGTCAGGTGAAGAGGTTCTTCAGGCGATCCGTCCAGCTCTCGCCCGTCGGCGAATGCTTGGCGCCACCCTTCTTCAGCGACTCGTCCAGTTCCTTCAGCAGCTTGCGCTGGTGCTCGGTCAGCTTGACCGGCGTCTCCACCGCGATGTGGCAGTACAGGTCGCCCGGGTAGCTGGAGCGCACACCCTTGATGCCCTTGCCGCGCAGGCGGAACTGCTTGCCGGCCTGGGTGCCCTCCGGAATGTCGATGGCCGCCTTGCCCGCCAGCGTGGGCACTTCGATCTCGCCGCCCAGCGCGGCGGTGATGAAGCTCACCGGCACCTGGCAGTGCAGGTCGTCGCCGTCACGCTCGAAGATGTCGTGCTTCTTGACGCGGATCTCGATGTAGAGGTCGCCCGGCGGCCCGCCGTTGGTGCCCGGCTCGCCGTTGCCCGTGCTGCGGATGCGCATGCCGTCGTCGATGCCGGCGGGGATCTTCACTTCCAGCGTCTTCTGCTTCTTGACCTTGCCCTGGCCGTGGCAGGTGCCGCAGGGCTCGGGAATGATCTTGCCCGTGCCGCGGCAGTGCGGGCAGGTC
>Ga0308157_10008181_pt1 | contig 11966 bp, 7 predicted proteins | sample PhyBR1_FD_201035 | JGI IMG/M metagenome (GOLD analysis project Ga0308157, IMG submission 201035) | Phyllosphere microbial communities from UC Gill Tract Community Farm, Albany, California, United States - DLSLB.R1 | ecosystem: Host-associated > Plants > Phyllosphere > Unclassified | place: USA...
GGAAGCTCTTTGTATAATAGTGATCTTTACTCTTTTGTGTTTCAATGCAGCGGCTAACTCAAGTCCTAATAATCCACCACCTACAATGACAACATGCTGTTCTTCGGCAGGTAAATTGGTTCCGTCTAAATAATCTTTCAGTCGATCTGCATCATTTTTCTTTCTGATAGTAAAACGACCCGGAAGATGTAATTGTGCATTTTCAGGAATAAAAGGACGACTTCCCGTTGCCATAATCAAAGTATCAAATTGATGCACTTTCCCTTGACTATCGGTTATTATTTTGTCAGTTGCATTTACGTTTTCGATTGCCACACCTGATTTCATCGTGATGTTTAATTGGCTTAAAGCATCTTCTTTTATTTTCAAAAGGCTTTCCCAAGACAACTCTGCTGTAACATATTCTGGCAATAAAACGCGGTTGTAAAATGGATTTTCTTCATTCGAAAAAACAATAATTTCATCGGTCGTATTGATTTCTCTATAATTTTGAATGAAACGAAAAGCAGCTGCGCCCGCACCAATAACAGCGATTTTTTGAAAAGGCTTAACGTATTTTTTGACTGAAACTGTCGTGAATTTAAAATCAGGCTCTTTTGAGATTGGATCTACAATTGTGTTTGTTAAATTGTTGGTTCTGTTCAAATCGTTGTCCAATTGTTTTCCCCAATGCATTGGCAAAAACAAAACGCCTTCCTTGATAGTTTCGGTGACTTTAGCTTTGACACGTACCTCACCATTTTTGCTGCTTACCACAACGATATCACCATTTTTTATTTTGGATTTGTAAGCGTCAATAGGATTAATTTCCAAAACCGGACTTGGCGTGTGTGTCATCAAGCGGGAAACTTTACCCGTTTTTGTCATTGTATGCCATTGATCGCGAATACGACCTGTGGTCAATATAAAAGGATATTTTTCTGAAGGTTGTTCCGAAGTATTTTCGATACTTGTCGGAATATTGAAAATTGCTTTTTGCGAAGGCGTAAAGAATTTTTTATTTGAAAATAAACGAGGTGTCCCAGGATGTCCGTAATCCGGAACAGGCCATTGAAAAGTACCTTCGTTTTTCAGTCTGGAATAATTTAAATACGAAACGTCAATGTTCGTGCCTTTTGTCATCAGGCAATATTCTTTATAAACTTCTTCAGTACTATTGAAATTGAAACCGGAGAACTTCATTTTTTTGGCAAAACCCAACAAAATATCAACATCTGATAATGCTTCTCCCGGCGGATTGATTCCTTTTGGCAGATACGAAATTCGACGTTCAGAGTTCGTCATCGTTCCTTCTTTTTCTAACCAACCGGCTGCTGGTAATAATAAATCGGCAAATTTCGCGGTATCGGCATTATGAGAGATTTCCTGAACGACAACAAATTTAGCATTTTGCAATGCTTTTTCAACTCTTCTGGAATCGGGCAAACTCACCATTGGATTAGTACAAATAATCCAAAGGGCTTTCATTTTTCCAGATTCCAAAGCATCGAACATTTCAGTCGCTGTCAATCCCGGTTTTTCAGAAATGGAATCTACTCCCCAAAAATCGGCAACTTCTTTTCGGTGTTCAGGATTGCTTAATTCTTTATGAACGGCCAATAAATTTGCCATCCCTCCTACTTCGCGACCTCCCATTGCATTCGGTTGACCTGTTAAAGAAAAAGGTCCTGAGCCAGGTTTACCTATTTGTCCAGTTACTAAAGAAAGATTTAATAACGCCGTGTTTTTATCAACTCCAATCGCACTTTGGTTCAGTCCCATCGCCCACATCGAAATAAATCCTTTGGCTCTGCCAATATATTCCGCGGCCAGATAAATGTCATTTACGGTAACTCCACATACTTTTGATGCTTTTTCATAGGAACTTTTCGAAACCATGTCTTTATATAAAAGATAGTTTTCTGTATGGTTTTTCACAAAATCCGAATCAACATAGCCTTTTTCAATTAGTCGTTTTCCAATGGCGTTGTATAAAACAATATCGGTTCCTGGAAGAATTTGCAAGTGTAAATCTGCTGTCAAAGCCGAATCGGTCTTCCTGGGATCGACAACAATTATTTTTACTTTTGGATTTTTTTCTTTGTGCTGCTCCAATCTTCTGAATAAAATTGGATGACAAAAAGCTGGATTTGCACCTGTAATCATGAAAGTATCCGCCAATTCTATATCGGCATATGCAATTGGCACCGAATCTTCTCCAAACGTTTTTTTATATCCAGCCACCGCCGAACTCATGCAAAGCCTGGAGTTTGTATCTATATTGTTTGTTTTCAGAAAACCTTTTACCAGTTTGTTTACCAAATAATATTCCTCTGTTAAACATTGTCCAGAGATATAAAAACCAACGCTATCCGGTCCGTGTTTTTTTATAATAGAAGAAAAAACAGCAGCGGCACGATCCAAAGCGGCGTCCCAGCTTACCCTTTCTTTTGGATGAGATTTACTCCATCTCATTTCGGGATACAAAACCCTATCCGAAGTATCATTGACAACATAATGTAAATTCATCCCTTTAGAACAAAGCATTCCTCTGTTTACCGGATGATCTTTATCGCCTGTAACCGTCACTCCATTTTTAGAATCATTTTTTACAATAATTCCGCATCCTACACCACAATAGGAACACGTAGTTTTGATTTCTGTATTTTGCATTATGTGTCTATTTTTTTGGTAAAATAATCCTTAATGGATTGAATTGTACTTTATATACGAACAAAAATAAGTAAAAAATAAGTATTAATACGTATAAAACTATTTTATTTTGAAATTCCTATTCAATAAAGTTAGAATGTCAAAAATCATATCCTTTTTTTGAATTATTACGAGAATTGTGTTTTTACAACTATCAATACTGTAAAATTATTTCAGGTATTTTTAAGGAGCACAAACATCAGGCCTTGAAATAAACATACTACCTGCTGTCCGCTATATCTTTGCTTTTTTAAAGAAAAAAGCAAAGGATGCCGCTACCATCAGGGCTAAAAAATCAACATCAGGATTTTTAACAATCCTAAGTAACTAAACAAAAACTGCTTTCCAAATCACCTTCGGAAAGCAGTTGAAAAACCAACCATTAAAACCTTATTATTTATTATTTATTTCCTCCAACAAATTAGATTGCCTTTGGCTCTTGATTTTAGTAACAGTAATGTGCATCCAAATCAAACAGACGGCAGATATTAGCAAAATAAAAATCCAGGAGCTTGACCAAATTCCAGTGCAAGTCAATAAATACCCAAAGATTATCGGACCAAAGAAACCGCCAAGACCACCAATCATTCCAACCATTCCGCCAACTACACCTACTTCTTTAGGAAAATATTCAGGTATGTGTTTATAAACAGCGGCTTTACCAATTCCCCATGAAATCCCAATCAAAATCACCAGTATCAAATAAACCCACATGTTAGCGCTAAAATGAATAGCTGTAACACCTTTGGCAATCAATTCTTTTTTCTTTACTTCCTGATTTTGAGTTACAACAACTTCCTGCCATGAATTTCGGGTCGGAAAAATGGTGTTTTCTATTGGTTTATTGATTTTTAGATTAATTGGAAATTCTTTTTCACCCACTTTTACAAGCGAATTCGAAACAGCTGTAATAATTCCTTTTTTAGTAGCCATAACTCCAGGGCCATTGGTCGTAATATCCATTTTCGGAATCATCAACAACGCGCTTAAAATTACAGATGATCCAAGTACCCAGTACATAACTTTTCTGGCTCCAAACTTATCGGATAAAAAACCTCCAAAAGCTCTGATTACACCTGAAGGCAAACTAAACATCGTTGCAAATAGTCCGCCCATGACCAAACTTGTTTGATAGACATTCATAAAATTCGGCAACAACCATTGAGAGTAAGCCACAAAACAACCAAATACTAAGAAATAATATGCTCCAAATCTCCAAACTCTAGTGTTTTTCAAAGGTTGCAACATCTGAGTTACACTCTTCTTCGTTTGATTTTCTAATTTTTTATTTTTTGTAAAAAGAAGAAAGATTATACCAATTACAAGTAAAGCTATTCCGTAAATAATTGGTAATAATTTCCAGCCATTTTGAGGATCATCAATTGAGAATTCATTTAGTAACGAAGGAGCTAGAAATGTTGTTATGGCTGCGCCTGCATTTCCCATTCCAAAAATCCCCAAAGCTCTTCCTTGCCATTCTTTTGGGTACCAAACAGATGTAAAACCAATACCAACTGCAAAACTGGTTCCCACCATTCCAAAAAGAAAACTTAAAACCGCAAACGTAAAAAAACTGTTTGCCAACGGCAAAAGAAACAAAGGAATTGAGCAAAGAAGTAGTAAAATAGAAAACACATATTTGCCTCCAAATTTATCTGTTAATATTCCTATTGGCAATCGCATAACCGAACCTGTTAAAATAGGAATTCCCAAAAGCCAACCTACTTGGACAACATCCCATTTGAAGATTCCGTTATCTACTAAAAAAGTCACAAGAACTCCATTGAGAGTCCAACAAGCGAAACACACCGTAAATGCTAAAGTATTTAGAAATAAAATTCGGTGTGACAGTGAAAGAGTGTTTGTTGTTGACATAATACTTATATTTTTATACAAAACTAAGTAGTATACAACGTAAAAAAGCTGCTAAAACGCAGCTTTTGAAAAATAATTAAGTATTTATACGTATTTTTATATCTAATATACTAAGTGCTGAGTTTCTAAGTTCTAAGTTTTATTATTGAAAAACTTAAAATCGTTATTACCAAACTTAAAAACTTAGCAACTTCCTTTTACAAAAGTGCATATTCCGTTGCTTTATTTGAAAGCTCCATTAGATTTTTTACTTTTAATTTTTTCATCAGATTGAAACGGTGCACTTCTGCGGTTCTTTTACTAATGTCTAATGCTTCAGCGATTTCTTTATTTCCTTTTCCGCTAAGTAATAGTTTCAGGATTTCTTTTTCTCTTTTAGTGATTAATTGTTCTTCGCCTAAGGATTGTTTAGGCTCAATAGTATTTGAAGGATTAGTAAGTTGTCCAATTAAAATAGATGAAATATCGCCACTAAAATATTTTCCACCATTAGAAACGGTATGAACTGCTTTTAGAAATTCTTCTTTGCTGGAACCTTTTAGTAAGTAACCATCAGCTCCTGCCTGAATAGATTTCAACACATACTCTTCGGACTCATGCATAGAAAGCATTATAATTTTAACGAAATTCCCATTGCTTCTCAATCGCTCAACAACTTCAATTCCCGTAAGATTTGGCATTCTAATGTCAAGAATTAATAAGTCTGGATTAAGTTGCTCTATTGCTGTCAAAGCTTCAACACCATCTATAGCTTCACCTACGACAATGATATTTACTTCGTTTTCTAATAATGATTTTATACCGTCTCTCACAAATACGTGGTCGTCTGCAAGAACTACTTGAATTTTATCGCTCATATTATACGTATTATTCAGTACTATTTTTAAGTAGATTCATCTAATTTAGTGGCTAAGATACGTAATTTTTAAAAAATAACGTTGAAATGAATTTCAAAAATCAAATACTATAATTCGACTACTTCTTTCATTAGAATCTAGACGTCAAAAATTTAAATCAATATAAATCTTTCTAGTTTATACATTTGTAGAATTTAATTTTATAAGTTTTTTCTTCTTTATATATTATTAATAATGTATTTAATCGGTAAAATTTGTTGTTTAAACGGGTTTTTTCATATCTTAGCAGTCTGTAATAAATTAATAAACGGAATATTTAGCAGACTAATCAATATTTGAATCTAAATTTTAAAGTAAAGATTCGAAATTCTTTACACTAATATTTTAATAACATATATATTATGAATACAAAAAATTCAGAGCCACAGGACATAATTAAAGATAATAGAGTAGCCAGATTATTATGGTTTACTTTAGGATTCTTGATTGCATTTTTCATTTTCCATTTATCAAAATAATTACTTTCAATAAACTTAGATTGAGAAAAAGAAGTCTCTTATAAACACTAATGGATTTATAGAACATAAAAAAAGTTGCCATATAAATTGGCAACTTTTTTTATGGAATAATTATTTAGATTTTCGACTATCTCAATTTTGTCGAATCAACCCTTGTCGGAGTATCTTTTCCGCTAATGATTGTTGAAGAGCTCAACGCAATTGCTTTAATAATTTCAGTCATATTTGGAATATCTAATGTTTCAAATTCATCATCGGCTGTGTGATAATTTGGTTCGCTATCCATTTTTGAAGTTGAAATTGTATGAGCTGGGACTCCTAATTTGGCCAATGTAGCATTATCAGATCGGTAAAATAACTGTTGCTCAGGATAAGGATCAGGATAAAATTTGAAATTGGTTTTCTCTAAATTCTTTTGCAATATTTCTCCAAAATTTGATTTTTCGAAACCTGTTATGTAGGCAGAATTCTTTCCCCATTTCGACTCTGTACCAATCATTTCCAGATTGAACATAGCAATTACTTTATCAGCAGGAAGTTGTTTTGAGAAATATTTAGCTCCAAAACCTCCTAATTCTTCTGCAACAAAAGTGGTAAAAATGATGGTTCTTTCGTTGTTGTTTAGTTTCTTAAAATAATTAGCCAGCATAATTACGGCAGTACTTCCAGCCGCATCATCATTGGCACCATTATAAATAGAATCTTTTGCAGGATGTGGCTGACCTTCCTCTGGCGAACCTACTCCAAGATGATCGTAATGTCCCGAAAAAATAACATATTCATCTGGCTTGCTTTTCCCTGGCAAAACTCCCACTACATTATTCAATGATTTTTTAGAAATAGTATTTGTTAATTCTATTGAAAAAGTACTTGCTTCTGAAACTCCAAAAACAAACAAAACAGTATTGTTTCCTGGATTGGCACTAATTCTCTCAATATGCTGAATATTTGGTAACACATTATTAAACGAAGCATCAACAAGCACTAAATAACTTTTGGGACTATTGTAATATTCATTGAATTTTTTACCCAGATTATCGCCTTTATTTATTTTAACAACCGTAATATGGCTTTTCTCTGTCAATGAAACCTGAGGCTGATAAGAGAAAGTGACTACTTGCTTGTTGTCAATTTCTTTACCATCAATACTAATTTTTGAAGAAACAGCTTTAGACTCTGTCATCGCAAATTCCTGTCTAAAATTAGCCGCTCCCATAAAAGGCTTTAATCCGGCTTTTTTAAACTCAGATTCTATAAAAGCTGATGCTTTATCGATACCAGGAGTAAAAGTTCTTCTCCCCTGCATATCATCTGCGGAAAGCACTTTTTCGATTCGACTTACTTCATTAGTTGTAATAACTTTATCAATGGATTGTCCATGAACACAAAAACACAGACCTAAAACAAATAAACTTGTGATACTTTTTTTCATATTTAATTTTATAAAAAACAAATTAGTTATTTCAAAAGTATGTCAATTATTTGTAAAACAACAAGGCATTTTAGTGTTTTTGATTAAAAAAATTCAAGTTATCTTTTAAATTACGGAGAATAATTTATTCTATTTCATTTAGGTTTTGTAAAATAAATTCTTCTTCTAAAAATGAATCGTTAAACGAAGTCTCTTTAATATATGAAGTTAGTTTTGAAGTATTTTTAACAACTTCTCCAATTACAATAATTGCTGGAGAAGCCATTTCATTCTCTTTGACCAATTCAGTAATGGTACTAATCGTTCCAATTACTTTCTTTTGAGTGTCTTTGGTTCCGTTTTGAATAATTGCAATTGGCAAATCATCGGTTCTGTTGTTTTGATACAAAGTAACAATTTCATCAAGCTTATTCATTCCCATCAAAATCACGACTGTAGCCGACGATTGTGAAGCCAAAGCAACATCTTTCGATAATTTATGATCTGAGGTTGTTCCGGTAATCACCCAAAAACTCTCGGCAACTTTTCTTTGTGTCAAGCTAATTCCATTAGAAGCAGGCACTCCCATTGCAGATGAAATTCCAGGAACAATTGCGGTTTCTATTCCAAATTGAACTGCAAAATCTATTTCTTCGCTTCCTCTCCCAAAAACAAAAGGATCACCTCCTTTAAGACGTACTACATGGCCATGTTTTTTGGCCATAACTACTATAAGCTCATTAATTTGATCCTGACTGTAAGCATGGCATCCAATGCGTTTTCCAACAAATATAATTTCCGCTTGTGAAGCATATTGCAATAATTCCTCATTTACTAGAGCATCATACAAAACAACATCAGCACTTTCTAATGCTTTGATGGCTTTCAAAGTAATCAATTCTACATCGCCAGGTCCTGCCCCTACTATTGTCAATTTTGGATTGTTTTTTAGTGCCATGATTAAGAGTATTAGAAGTTTATATTCATTAACTAAGTATAAATACTTATACAAATATAAGTATTATTTCTAATATTGATTCTTTAATTCAAATCTTTTTTAAAATTCTTTAAAAAACACATTTCTCAATCTTATCATTTTAAGGAACGAAGAATGACAAGATTGCGCTGAAGCTTTGCGTCGAGGCTTAAGTTCAAGTTTTGATGTGGCGAAAAATTTTCTAAAAATAAATCTCATAAATAATTATATTCCAATAAAAAAGAGCCTTAAAGCATAAACTCTAAGACTCTTTATATATTAAATTTAAATAATCCGAATCAATTATTTAAAATCATTTAACGCTTTTTCAATGATAACAAGACATTCCTGGATTTGAGCTTCGGTGATTACCAATGGCGGCGCGAAACGAATTTTGTTGCCGTGTGTTGGTTTTGCTAATAATCCATAGTCTCTAAAACGAAGGCAAATATCCCAAGCCAAATCCGAATCCTCTCCGCAATTAATTACGATAGCATTCAACAATCCTTTTCCGCGAACTAATTCGATTAACGGATTTCGAGCTGCAATTTCGTTAAGACCTTTTCTTAAAATTAATCCTAATCTTTGTGCATTTTCGGATAAATTCTCTTCACGGACCACCTCAAGAGCAGCAATTGCAACTGCAGCTGCTACAGGATTTCCACCAAAGGTCGATCCATGTTGTCCCGGTTTGATGACGTTCATGATTTCGTTATTCGCCAAAACAGCCGAAACTGGATAAACTCCGCCAGAAATAGCTTTTCCCAAAATCAAGATATCAGGTTGTACATTTTCATGATGAACCGCTAATAATTTCCCAGTTCTGGCTATTCCTGTCTGAACCTCATCTGCTATAAACAACACATTATGCGCTTCGCAAAGTGCTTTAGCTTTTGCCAAATATCCTTCGCTAGGAACATAAACGCCGGCTTCTCCTTGAATTGGCTCAACCAAAAATCCGGCAATATTATTAGATGATTTCAACGCTTTTTCTAAAGCTTCAACATCATCGTAAGGTATTTTTATAAATCCTTCGGTAAAAGGACCGAAGCTTTTTCGAGCACTTTCGTCATTCGAAAAAGAAATAATTGTTGTGGTTCTTCCGTGGAAATTACCTTCACAAACAATCACCTGAGCCTGATTTTCAGGAATTCCTTTTACTTCATACGACCATTTTCTACATAGTTTCAAAGCTGTTTCTACCGCTTCAGCACCAGTATTCATTGGCAATACTTTATCAAAACCAAAATAGTTGGCCACATACTCCTCATAATTTCCTAATTGGTCATTATAAAAAGCACGCGAAGTCAAAGTCAATTTTTGAGCTTGTTCGATCATTGCATTCACAATTTTCGGATGACAATGCCCTTGATTCACGGCTGAATAAGCGGATAAAAAATCAAAATATTTCTTTCCATCAACATCCCACACAAACACACCTTCTCCTTTTTCCAAAACAACTGGTAGCGGATGATAGTTATGAGCGCCGTATTTATTCTCTTTTTCAATTAATACTTCCGATTTTAAAGAAAGCGTTTCTGTAGTATGTGCCATGTTTATAATTTTATATAAAATATCCTTACAAAAGTATTAAATGTTTTTTATTAAACCAATAAAATACTAAATTTGACTTTTATCGAGCAAATTTTAGAAAATAACATTTTTTTTATAACAAAAATAAGTCATCTTGTTATTTTAATCTTCGCAAAGGCTCTCATTGAGAAAAACAAATAAAAAACAACTACTTTTAGCCCACAAAAAAGTGATTTTAACTTAAAAGACGCAGAATATGGACATATTAGATGAATTTGACATCAATATCATAAAAGAACTAGAGAAAGATGGCAGGATGGCTTTTTCTGCAATTGCAAATAATCTCAAAATCTCCAATACAATGGTGCATCAGCGCATCAACCGATTAATAGAACAAGGAATCATCTCCGGAATCAAACCTGTTTTGAACGAAAAAAAGATTGGTTACGATTGGGCAACTTTTACCGGAATCACCTTAAAAAAAGATCAGGATTCAGAAAAAGTTATCGAAGCTTTAAAACTAATACCAGAAATTACGGAGTGTTATTACATCACCGGTTCTTTCACACTTTATATAAAAATGATTGCCAAAGATCACGAACATATGAGACGATTGCTTTATGAAAAAATCGATTCTATTCCCGGAATTTCCAAAACTGAATCATTGATAGAATTGGGTTGTGCTTTTAAACGGAATGTGAATTTATAAAAGTAAACCACTGAGATTCTGAATTGCTAAATTCTAAAACAAAATAGCTAATTACCTAATTTTCAATATCAAAAAAGCCTTAAAAAATCATTTTAAGGCTTTTTTGTATTATTTTTATTCAGATATTTGTAAAAAACTAACACCATGAAAAACTTAAAATTTATAATTTTGACTGCAATTTTAGTTACAACTCAAACATTTTCTCAATTAAAACCAACTCAATACAAAGATGACAATCAGGTTCTAAATGGTTTTAAAATCGCTCCTTTGAAAAATAGTCCTCAAAAACCAGGCATCTTAATTTTACCAGCTTGGAAAGGAATTGATAAATTATCCAAAGATACAGCTGAGAAGCTTTCAAAATTAGGCTACTATGCCTTTATAGCCGATATTTATGGAGAAGGGAATTATCCAACAAATGATAGTGAAGCTGGAAAAATTGCCGGATCCTACAAAAAGGATTTCAAAGCCTATCAAAAAAGAATTTCATTAGCCTTAGAACAACTTATCAAAAGTGGCGCAAATCCCGATAATATTGTAGTTATTGGTTATTGTTTTGGAGGAACTGGAGCTCTTGAAGCTGCTCGTGGCCATCTGAATGTAAAAGGAGTAGTTTCTTTTCATGGCGGACTTGGTAAAGATGAATCAAGACCAATAGAAGGTATTACTGCCAAAGTATTGGTTTGTCATGGCGCCGATGATCCTTACGAATCTAAAGAGGAAATCGCCGCTTTTCAAAAAGAAATGAAAGATTCCAAAGCTGATTGGCAAATGATTTATTATGCCAATGCTGTTCATTCCTTTACTAATCCTGAATCTGGTACAGATAACTCAAAAGGTGCCGCTTACAACGAACTAGCCGCCAAAAGGTCGTTCGAGCATTTTAAACTTTTCTTAAATGAAGTTTTAAAAAAACAAAACAAACCAATTCAATAAAAATAAGCAATGTCAAAACACGCGATCAGAGAAGACAAAACATGCTTAAACTGCGGACATTTTGTTGAACTAAAATTTTGCCCAAATTGCGGGCAGGAAAACACAGATACCCGGAAAACATTTTATCACTTATTCGTTCACTTTTTTGAAGATTTAACGCATTATGAAAATGCTTTCTGGAAAACCATCAGAAATCTGCTTTTCAAACCAGCTACCTTGACCAAAGAATATCTTTCAGGCAAAAGATTATCTTATCTAGCCCCTGTTCGCCTTTATATTTTTATAAGTTTTATAACGTTTCTTTTTATTGCCATATTCCCAAGCACAACGAAAGAAGATCTTGATAAAACTGAAAAAGAAATTTCCACGCAATTCAATACAACAAAAGCAGAATACGGAAAAGCCTTTAAAGAAAAAAGTCCTTTTGGATTAAAAACCATGAAGGAAATAGATTCTATTC